>QWCE01000096.1_pt1 | contig 151778 bp, 130 predicted proteins | sample 1972531 | NCBI WGS metagenome assembly QWCE01 (sample SAMN09866716, study PRJNA288562) | Human gut metagenome isolate term4_stool, whole genome shotgun sequencing... | reverse complement strand
GGCTGTATTTACAGCCATGTGCATGTGTTGGAGTGGCTATCTCTCCACCCATGTGGCCATGATGGATGCATTGAAATCACGCGAACTCACGGCTCAGGCAATTATCAGTCATACGATAGGTGGGCTCTTCGGCGGCATTTCTGCCCATTGGTTTTTTCTTCTAACAAGTCTGTTCTGAATCGGATGATATGATATGTCTTACATTGATAGGCTAATGATGTAGAGATACAGGACAGAAATCACCGTAATGGGTAGGATAAATAAGCATATTTGCCAGCGATTTTAAACTACCTGGAATAGGCAAATAGAGTTCTTATATCAGAAGTTGACACTAATGGTAAAGCGCGGTCAAATTAATTTTAATGATAATAGATGAAACAATAATGCTATGGAAATTAAGGATGTTAAATATTTATTTAGTCTACCCTCTATGAAGTCAAGTTTCTTCGTAGCAGGTGAAGAAGGTCAAAATCGCATAATAAAAAGGATTGATATTCTTGAGACCCCTGCCCCTGAAGTAAATCAATACTTGGAAAAAAATGAATTTATATTCACGTCTTTTTGGAATAGTAAGGATAATAAATATGCCCGTATCAATCTTGTTAAATCCATGATTAAACAAGGTTGCGCAGGCATTGGAATTATGCCTCACTTTTATTTAAATGATAAGATCGATGATGAAATTATTCAATTAGGTAATCAGTTTAATTTCCCGATTATTTATGTTAATGAAACAGTAAGATGGAGTGACATCATTCAAGAATTTTACGAAAACAAGACGGATAAATTTTATGACAACTTTGATTTTTCTCTGATGGTTGACAGTCTTTCTGAGTTGAAGGACAAAAAAGATATCGGCGCATTTTGTAACCATTTCTCAGAGGCCCTTAAGATGCCGATTACCATTCAAATTAACAGCGATTATTACGAGTCATCGCAAATGACAAAAGAAGAAAGACAAATTTTAAATGAGTACAGAAAATGTTTTTCTTGTCCTGATAGTTCTGTAATTCAACATTTATTCTTTCCTTCGCAGCGAAACGATATGTTTTTAAGATGTGCCAATAAAGATGTTGCTGTTAATGGTTACGTATCAATACATGATCTGTCCCAGCTCCAACTGCGTTGCTTCGTGGATATGGCAGAATTATTAATAAAAAGAATATCTCCTACTGTAATTAATTCTCGTCAAGGCATAAAAAAAGAATCAGAGCAAGAACATTATCTTGTTGCGCTTACAGGAGATTTTAACATCAACGCCATCAACCAAATTAACGAAATTGGAACCGTCATGAATTATGACAGCAATGCGAAATACATGATTCTGTTAGTGGGTGAATCAACAATTTTATCCAGTAATAAGACCTGCTATTCTTACTTTTGTATGGTTAAACGAACGTTATCAGCTAAGGCCATGGTCTTTACAGAAAGAGCTTGTACGATTGATGAAGCCTATTCTCTTGATACATTTTTTAAAACAAACCTTCGCCAGCTCGGCTGTCTACAAGGTTGTTTCACAATTGAAGAATTTATTTTGCAGAGTTTAATCCTGCATGTCCCCTATCAACTAATCCAAAGGATAAAAATATTATCTGCAAGTTCATTCCCTTTAGAGCAATTTGATGATGTTTTTTTAGATACCTATCGCATATATTTGATCGTCCATAATTTAGCTGATGTTGCAAGTCTATTAGATATTCATGTTAATACAGTAAAGTACAGAATTAACAAAATTGAAAATGAAATGGTACATGGTGCCGGAAGCAAAATCCAACTGAGTTTGTTGGTCCCGATAGAATTTAAAGTATTGAAGGAAATTATATAAACGAGGTTCACCGTTGTGGGCTGACATAACGTGGTGCCTGCACAAAGGACAACAATTTTATTAAGTTGAATAGATCAGGTTCTAGTAGGATTTGTATTAGGTGTTGTCAATAGTTTTGCGTACTTTCTTAAATTACTTGGTATTTTTTAGAATCCCCTTCACAACCTTAGTATGCTTTCTTATCAAGATTTGTTGAACAGTTCTGAATGTGTTCCCAAGCGATAGAGGAGAAGGACATCATCGCGAATTTCATAGACCAATAGCCAGTCTGCTTCGATATGGCACTCTCTCGTGCCCTTGTATTTTCCCTTCAGACTGTGGTCACGGTATTTTGCATCCAGCGTACCGCCGTCTGCAAGAATTTGAACCACCTCAAACAGCTTGTCCAGATTCCGCTTCTGCTTTTTTGCCAGATTCAGGTCTTTCTTGAATTGATTTGTGAATTTGACTTGGAACTTCATACATCCAGCGCAGCCTTAAGATCATCCATATTGGTATAGCCCTTGACACGGCTGTCGGCAGCCATACGTCGACCTTCCTCGATGGCCGCGGCCGTCACATCATTGACGGTATTCAGTTTCAGCTGGAAAGGAATGCCATTTTCACGGATGGCCGTTCTAAGAAACATATTAATGGCCGTAGTCATATTGAGTCCCAGTTCGGAAAAAATCTGCTCAGCCTCATCCTTGACATCCTGATCTGTTCTGATATTTAAATTTGTGCTGGCCATAGCAGACACCTCCATTTCTAAGAATATTTTACAGAAAACTTCGTTTATAATCAATACATTGTCTTTACAATATGCAGACATAGCCGAGAACCTACACAAATGACAGCCGTTTCATTAAGTTGAAATAAGATTAGGTTATAATATGATAAGTATAAATTTAAGTATGAATTTGTCCGCACCTCCCAGCCCAGAGGGCATCTTGAACGTGTCTCAGCTCAAAGGGCACGCTGACGGCGGTCGGATAAAAAGGATCGCGGCAAGAGAGAAAAACGAAAGAGCGTGAAATAAATGAGCCGTTCAACACTACCGGTTTCACTTTTCGATGGCTTTCGCCTGGCCTGCCTGGAAAAGCATTTGCATCTGCGTCAGATTCATGTTTACCTTGAGGGGTATGAGCCGCTGATGCATGCCTTTCTGGAGCCGACCTGGGAAAACATTTACTCCGGCTCCAAAACTTTTACTTCGGTGGCCGTCGGCATGGCCGTGGACGAAGGGCGCTTTTCGCTGGAAGATCATGTTCTCGACTTTTTTCCCGAAATGCGGGCAATCTCCGCGCCGGGCATGGAAAAAATTCGCCTTGTCGATCTCCTGCACATGCGCTCAGGCAAGGGCCGGAGCCTGTTTCACTATCCGGAAGATCCGGGACAGCATCCCGATTATCTCGAAGACTTTTTCCGCCGCCCCCTCAAACATGAGGTCAACACGGTTTTCCGCTACTGCAACTACAACAGCTATCTGCTTGGACGCACGATAGAGAAGGTTTCCGGCCAGAACCTGAGAGACTACCTCGACGAACGGCTCTTTCAGCCCCTGCGCATCGCTAACGTGCACTGGAACCTCTGCCCCTGCGGACACCCTCTGGCGGCCACCGGTCTTTACCTGAAAACGGAAGAATTCGCGCGTTTTGCCCGCTTGCTTCTGCAGGAAGGGGTATGGCAGGATAAGCGCCTGCTTTCCGCCGACTACATCCGCGCGATGCACGAAGACCTCGTCCCCACCGCGGAGGACTTTGAGGAAGAAGAGTGCCAGCAGGGTTATGGCTATCAGGTTTGGAAGTGCACGCACAAAAATTCCTGGCGCGCCGACGGACTCTACGGCCAGTTTGCCCTGATTTATCCCGATGAGCAGGCCGCCATCACCCTGACGGCGCGTGAGGAACTGGTTCCTTACGAGATCATCGCCTGCGTCAATCGTGAAATTCTGCCCCGACTGAGCTGAGCGGCATAGTCCAGGACCCCTTGTGCTGCAGCCTATCAGTACATACATCGCTGACAGACTGAGCAACGCCGCGTCGGCAAGGGAGAGACCACGAATAGTATAGAAAAGAGGCCCATGAGCATGATGTTTTGCAAAAACTGCGGCGGTCTGGTCGGAGCAAAAGCGGCCGTCTGCCCTTACTGCGGCGCGAAGCTGAAAGACGTTCCCAGCAGCTTTGCCGATGCCAGAGAAGAGGACACAGTCCTCGGCGAAAGCCAAAGTCCAGGAACTGAGGACACAGCCCTCGGAGAAAGCCAAAGTTCCGAAACTGCAGATGCCGTCGAAGCAGATATCCTTAAAGCAGCTGTCGACAACGATGCTGTCAGTGAAACAGATTACGGCGTGACGGATGGTGCTGAACATGAAAGCCAGGCTTTATCAGCCTCGAACCTCGGTGAAGCCGACCATGAGAGCGCTGATTGGGACGACATCACAGCTCTCAGCGATGACGCTTTCGGAGCAAGTTACGCTGGCGAAAACGACGCTGACAAAATGGAAAGTATGCCGGAAGCAGTAGCCTGGTCTGAGGAAACTGTAAATACTGAAGAAAGCGATCGTGCTGAACACACTGAAGAAACCGAAGATACTGAGGACACCCAGCCGGAAGATAAGAAAACAGATTCACGCGCCAGCAACGATGCCTTCGATGAATTTTATGAGAACGGCAAGCCCAGTCGCAATTTTCTCCCTTTCATTGTCATGGGTCTCGTGCTGCTTCTGACCGTCGGCGCCTTTTTCCTTTACAAAACTCTCAGCATCGACAAACAGATCGATCTGCGCAAAAAAGAAAACAACTTTGAAGGCCTCGCCCCAGATAGCGCAAAGACAAGTCCAACGCCTGACACGGAAGTCTCAGACAAAAACGCGGATGGCCAGAACCAGGCCGGTGCCGCCGAAGCTTCCGGCAATAAAGCCGTCGAGCCCGACAACAAAAAAGGCGACACAGCCCTGAAAGAAGGAGCAAAAGCCCAGTCTCCCGAGGACAAATCAAACTCAGAAAAGGAGCAGAAGGCAGCAGAAAAATCCGAAAATGCTTCGAACAAGCAGCCGGATTCCAGTGAAAAAACTGCCTTGACGAATAAGGCCGATCAAGTTGCTCAGGCCGATAAAGCCAACAAGACCGACAAGCTCGGGAAAAGCGGCGAAGCCGAAAAGAGCGAAAAAACAGATCAGGCCAAAAATCGCCAGGAGGCGAAACCTGCGGATAGCCCTGGCGATAAAGCAGGCGAAGAAGAAAAATCCCTGAAAAAAGATACGACCGCGGAAAAAGGGCAAGACGAGGCTTCTCCAAAAACCAAGTCCGATGAAGCCAACTCTGAAGAAGCCGACTCCAAAAAGAGCAGCGTACAACAAAGTGAGTCCACAGAAGTCGACGAAAGCGAACTCAGTCTCGACGAACTCAAAGTGAAATACGACATACCCAAGGACACCGAAGCCTGGCTGCCCGGCACTTACGAAGCCGGAAAAGACATCGAAGCCGGCACCTACTGTATTCTGGGCAAAGAATTTCTCTTCACCGTCGCCAAAAACAAAGAGGGCGACAAAGACCATCTCGTCGCCTCAGGCACCAACTTTAACCGCGAATACATCCGCGTCGATAAAGGACTTTTCCTCAGCTTTAACAGCGGCATTCTGCTGCGCGAAAAAGACGCCCCCGAAGTGCCGGACGGCACCGAGATCCTGCCTCCAGGCACCTATTCCCTCGGCGTCGACCTCCTCCAGGGCGACTACACCCTGCATCCCCTGAACGAATTCGGCGGCTACTACGCCCTCCTGGCCGATGTCACCCACCAGAACATCAAGGAAATCTTCAAAAACGAAAACTTCAATGAAGACATCGACATCCGCGTTCCCAACATCGGCTACCTGACACTCTCCGACTGCGAACTCATCGTCTATTCACCGTAACTGTCAGCGCCAAAAGGGTAAAACAAAATATCGACTTACTATTGAGGCAGGAATTCCATTGTTTATACTTGATCTCCAAAGGGCCAGCTTAAAGGGCCAGCTTCTCACAAAGGGCCTCTTGAAGCGTTTGGGAAAAATTAACTCCGGCAGCTTCAGCCTGTGTGTTGAGCCAGGCGGGGATACTTAAAGTCTTTTTGACAGTTTTTCTCCCATTCTTTTTGCGATAATGATCCGTATCAGCTGTGACATAGGTAAGTTCAGCATTATTGCCCTTTATTGCTTCCTGTAAGGCCTCTTGATTGCCAGGTTTGGGGATTTCACGCTTACTGTCTTCATAATCGACAAGAATGAGATTCAACAAATCTTCTGCCATAACTAAGGCTTCGTAAAAGGTTTTCCCCTGAGTTTGACGGTCAAAGTCGGGAAAAGAAACTAAATAAAACTGGCCATCCTTTTCAGGCTTTTCAATAATGGCTGTATAAACGTATTTCATCAACAATCTCCTTGTCAGGCTTATTTCAGCTCCCACTTTTTTATGATGTATTGGCTTAACCTTTCATCAATTTCAGTATGACGTGGTACATATTCTGTTTGCTGACCCTTCCTGAACTTTTCGTGCTTCGTCCCACCAACAGAAACCCAGCCGTTTTTTATTAAAAGTTTAACCAGATCTTTTCTCTTCATAGCTAGTTTCCCAGCAACAATATAATACGTACTAACACGTATAACGTCAAGAGCGAAAAAACCGTTTTCTCTTTCGCATTAGATAGGATAATCTTGCCCGCTTTAGAAAAGATAAAAGCAGGGAATTAAGGTCCTCATTCGGCGCGAAGCTGCTCAACAGCCACTTGCAGCTGCTGACTCGTGAAGGCAGGCATTTTGCAGTAGCTGGCGTGTAGTTTTTGAGCCAGATCTTTGGCGAAGCCAAACTGTATCCGTCCTTCTTCAGTATCTAAAACCAGAGGATTCAACTTGAGCCTGGAGATTTGTTCGCAGAGGGTATCGATTTCTTCCTCAATTTGTGATCTTCGATCCTGTCCCGGCATGAGAGGACAGAGAGGGACATTGCTGCGACCATCGGATACGATGATGAGATATTGTCGCGCCCGAGGATTTTTAAGTCGTTCCGCGCGCAATTGTTCATATGCGGTTTGTAGCCCGGCCGCCAGGGGGGTCCGCCCACCAGTGGCAAGGTTTTGCAGAGCTTTTCTGGCAAGGTTGAGGCCGGCGCTCAGGGCAAGAACTGTTTCCGCCTTATCATCCCGAAAGATGATGAGGGCAACGCGATCACGTTTGACGTAGGCTTCCTTCAGAAGATTGAAGATGGTGCCTTTGACGGCGCTCATTCTTTGCTGCGCCCCCATGGATGCGCTGGCATCAACTAAAAAATAAAGGGAGGCCCCAGCTTTGTGCTTCCTGACCGGAACGCGGACATCTTCACATTTCAGGCGCAGAGAGCGTACCTTTGAAGCAGCAGGTCTTGTCACCTGCTCCTGGTTGGCAGCAGTCTCAGCTTCCGGCAATTCGTGTCCTGCCCACTTTGCTCTTCCAGATGTTCCTGCTTCCGGAGATTCAAGCGCTGCAGCAGACAGGCGGCGTTTCATACAGGCTTTGAGTGAGGCGCTGAGAGCCAGCTCTTTGGGGCTTTCGTTGAGCCTAAGACTGCGGCTGCGATAGCTGTAGCCCCGAACATCCTGACTGTTTTGCTCCTGACGGCGTCCGCTGAAGCTGCCCGACTTGCTGTTTTCCGGAGGCGGAAGTTTAAGTTTAAAGGGCAGGGAAGCTATCTCGGCAGTATCCTCTGGGCTGGGCTTAGAGGCGCTATTGGCCAGGAGGTCAAGATCAGCCTGGCTGAGTGAAGTCCTGGCTTGAACCTTTTCGCCAGGGGATTCTCTATCCGGAGCGGCCGTTTCCGGAAATCCGGTCTGCATCCTTTTTCCCCCATCCTGACTATGCTCTGGACTTTTTTCAGGCAGCTTCGGACTTTGCATCGGAGCCGCGTCCTTCTGCTCGTCCTCAGCTCCAGAGCTATTATCTCTGGATTCATCTGGAGAACATTTCTTCTCCTGGTTCAGAGGCTGTTTTTTTTTAAGCTCTGGCTGATCTCGCGAATAGCCTCCTCACTCACCTCTGCATTGTCAAAGGGTTGACGCCTCATTCGGTGGGGCAAGGCTAAAACGGCGGCCTTTTCCATATCGTCCAGCTCAACCTCGTCTCGCCCCTGCCAGGCGGCGAGCGCTATCGCCGTCTTGGCGATACTCAGATCGGCGCGATGCCCATCGACGGAAAGGCTTGTGGTAAGGTGCGCTATATTTTTCAGAATTTCTTCCGAAATCCGGACATGCGCTAAGCGCTGACGGCTTTCTTTCAGGCGCTGACGCATCGCTTCCTCCTCTTTCGCAAAACGCTCAGCAAAAGCCTGTGGATCCTTTTCATAGGCCAGTCGTCGCTGCATAATCAGAACTCTTTCTTCAAGCTCCTTCGCTCCCGTGACATCCACCAGGAGAGCAAAACGATCAAGAAGCTGGGGGCGCAGCTCACCTTCTTCAGGATTCATGCTGCCGATCAGGGTAAATTTTGCGGAATGCGTGAAAGAAAAGCCGTCGCGCTCAACCCTGTTGATGCCGCTGACCGTCACGTCCAGGAGCTGGTCCACCAGGTAGTCCTCCAGGAGGTTGACCTCATCCACATAGAGAATCTGCTGGTCTGCTTCTGCCAGGATACCAGGCTGAAACTCCTGCTTGCCCTGCTCCAGCGCAGAACTCAGATTGAGGCTGCCTGAAAGAGCTGCCTCATCGGTGCTCAGAGGGAGTTCAATCACCTTTTGCTGCGGACTGATACCGGGTAAGGCCCGTACCGCAGTCGTTTTGGCGCTGCCTTTCTCACCGCGGATGAGCACGCCGCCAATCTCCCGCGAAATAAGCGTAAGGATTAAAGCCTGCTTCATCCGCTCCTGTCCGACGATGGCCGTAAAAGGATAAGGGGGCTGCGCGGGTGTTTTCCATGAGTGACGATCCATTTTATTACTCTTTTCGCTCATCATTTCTTTTTGGCCTTCATTTTCACCTTCGCCGATTTTCATCTTGCTTTTATGGCCTGGAGAACGAAGACTGAAGCTTCTTTTGGGTGTTCTGCGATTCTGCTGATTCAGGCTTTTGTCGTTCTGCTATTTTGCAGCTCTGCCCTCAATTCAAAGAAAGAGATGCTTCGATCTTATCTTCCAGCTCAAGAAAGCGCTCCTTGATCTGAGCGAGCTGCTCCTCATCGGCTTTCCAGTAGCCTCGCTGATAATATTCCATAAATTGTTCCAGCATGGCCTTATACGCATAAGGGTTATTCTCGGCAACGCGTCTCGCCATTTCCTGATCTTCAACATAAGTGGATGCCAGATCGTGGTAAATCCACTGGTCTACAGCAGCCGTTGTGGCCGCCAGGCCCATGATGTTCTCCAGGCGTTGTTGGATGGCCTGTGCCCCATGAAAGCGGTGTCTGAGCAGGCCATCAACCCATTCCGGATTAAGGGCACGGCTGCGGATGCCACGGGCAATGGCCTTATCCACCGTCTCGCTCTCGGGATTCTGACCTGTGGTATCTGTAATGTAGAGGGGAACCTTGTGGCCTTTGGCACTTTCCACAGATTTAGCGAGACCGCCAAAAAATTCATAGTAGTGATCCAGATCGGTGACCTCATACTCCTGCATGGTACGCAGCTGCGAGACAAAACCCACCTGACGCAGATTTTCCTGGTAAAAATCTCTGGCCGCTGTCCCGTGCAGATCGCGACCATAAAGATAAGAGAGGTCCGCAGTGAAATGGTCTGAAAAATCAGCCTCCGTCTGCCAGCTTTTATCTTCGACCAGCTTGGTCAAAGACGTGCCGTATTCTCCAGGACGAGGCCCGAAAAAGCGGGAAGCCGCTATCTTTTCAGCCTCTTCCGGAGTGCGATCGTGGCGTAACTCCTGCGTGAACTTTCGCGCATGGGCGGCAAGATAGTTGTCCTCATCTTTTTCGTCCAAAAGGGCCAGCTCATGAAAAAGATCATCCATCTTTTCCAGAAGCAAGGGGAACATATCGCGGAAAAAGCCGCAGATATTAATGCTGACATCAATGCGGGGACGCCCCAGCTGTGAAAGCGGAATGATGTCAAAGCGAATGTCCCAGACCGAGCTTTCCGCAGAAAGTTTAACACCCAGATAGGTCAGAATCTGTCCTATGGTCTCTCCCTGGGTGCGCGAGGTTTCCAGACCCCAGAGAATGAGCGCAACTGTTTCCGGATAGCGCCCCTCATGAGCTGCCCGGTACTGAGCCAGCGTTTGCTCGGCAATTTGTTTGCCCCTGGCCATGGCTGTGGCCGTGGGAATCCGTCGGGGATCAAATTGTACAAGATTAAACCCACTAGGCAAGATGTCTGGACTACGATAGATGTCACCCGCTAAACGCACGGGTATATAGTGCCCACCTAAGGCACGGAGCAGGTTTTCCCGTTCGGCGTTCCCAGCGGCTCCATGAGCAGCGGCAGCAGCCAGGCGTTCGGACTCTGCCGGATTCAGCCCGGCTTCCTCATTCCTCTTGAGCCATTGCTGACGGAAAGTCTCCCTATCTTCTTCTGAATAGCCTTGCCCCAGGACATGTAAGCCATAGGGAATTAAACTTTTTTGCAAGCGATAAAGCTCGTGCTCCAGCTCATCAATATCTTCCGGCAGATGCAGCTTTTTCGCTTTTTCCCGAACAAGCCTCAGGGCCGTCCCGGCAGCTCGGGGATTGACTTTTTCCGCCTGGCGCAAGTCCTGCACGCTCTCATTCAAAGTCATTAAATCACCGTACAGGCCACACTCCCGGAAAGGCGGAGCTTGATAACTAACCAGAGTCGCCAGGCTGCGTCTTTTGGCAATCATGGCTTCTGCGGGGTTGCCACAGTAATAGAGATAAAAATGAGGGAGGGTACCCACGAGAGCTGAAGGATAGCTGAATTCATCTGGCGCGGTTTCTTTGCCTTTGAGAAACTCAAGGGTACCATGGGTTCCCACATGAATCAGCGCATCGGCTCTGAATTCTTCTCTCAGCCATTGGTAAAAGGCCAGATACTGATGGTGCGGAGGCTGCGTTTTGTCATGAATGGCAGCACTGTCATCATCTCCCCTGCCCCGTGAAGGCTGAAGGCCTATGAAGACGTTTCCCACAACTATCCCAGGGATAAAAAAGCTCTGATCTTTGACCATGATCTCCCCGGGTTTTTTCCCGTAGCTTTCGTCAATTTCAGGCCGACTTTGCAACTTTTCCGCAGGATAGAAAATGGCCTTCTCCCAGTTGAGGGGATATTCGCCGGAATTTACCGCCCGTCCTGCTGTAAAAACCCCGGCCAGTTCATCAACACTCAGAGCTTCCGTTCGATAACCCTCCTGGCACAAAGTCGCGAGCAAAACAGAAACTGAGGTAAAAGTATCCAGAAAAGCGCCGCCAAAGATATTGGCTTCTCCAGGCGGATAATTGTAGAGAAGAATGGCGATGCGTTTTTCACTATTGGCTAAATGGCGCAGGCGCAGATATCCTGCCGCACGGGCAGCAACATACTCACAGCGTTCCTCAATTGCTTTTATGGCACAAGGCCCAGATTCCTCTCCTTTGGAGCTCTCCTTTAATGCAGCCTCCACCTCCGGTAACTCCTGGGCCGATACCTCCACCTCCGGAGCCTCAGGATCTGAAATCTCCCATGCTTGAAGCTTCCGTTCTGCTGTTTCCTCTGCAATCAACCCCAGCTCTGTATCCCGGCGGGCAGCAAAGGGCAGGCTATCCAAAGCACCATCCAATTCCGGCAGCATGATGGAAATGAGATTTTCTCCCGGGGTTCCCCCTTCTACCGAATCCTTCCATTCCCGTTCTTCACGATAACTGAGGGTAAAGGGATGCAGATAAGGCACGTCGATATCCTTAAGAAATTGAACTCCCGCTTCAAAATTTCCGCCCATCGGACCTGCTCCCAGGCGAAACGGTTTGGTGTTCAGGATAAGGTCGACACCTCCGGGTAGTTTTTGCACAAGGGTACGCAAGTCAGCCTCCTGATCGCAAAAGTCCCCTGACAAGCCGATGACATAGCAGGCCGAGACCTGGCTCATCGCTTTCTGCAAATACGCCACCGCAGGTGATAAATCGTTGGGATATTTATCCGGTGAAAAGACAATCAGGCTGGTGCCGCGACGCTCATCTTGCTTCTTCACTTCCTCCCAGCTCAGGGCCTGACCGGAGGGCAGTTCATAAAAAGCAACAGCAGGTGAGATATAGGGCGGAGCTGCTTTAGGCAGCTGATGCTGAGCGCCATATTCACGCAAAATCAGCAGGAGAAAGTTGCGCAGATTAGCTGCCGTAGGATAGCGGAAATACTTGCAGAGCAGAGTATAATGGCGCATATCGCGCATTTTCCCGGGCAGGACGCGGCCCAGGCTTTCCGCCATATTTTGCATTTTTCGCATCTTCTCCGGAGACGGCGCCTTTTCCGTAGAATTTTGGGCCATGGCGCTCCCATCAAAGTCGCCTAAACGCAGAAAAGAACGCGAGGAAGAGCCAAAAGGAACTCTTTCGCCCTGGCAGGCGGCTAAGCCTTTTTCCAGAGCCGAAATGGCTTTAGGGTGCGCCCCCATCATGTCATAGAAGGCCAGATCCGCGGCAGCAACGGCTGAGCGTAATTGCTCCAATTCACCCGAACTCGGCATACGACTGACATCAAAGAGCGACAAGTCCAAATCAGCCTCTTTGAGCTCCTGCGCAGCCTGTCTCAGGTACTTAAGCGCAGGTTCTGATACGGAAACAACGGTGATTTTCACAGTTCCCACCTTCTTGCATGGAGCACCGGCGTGCCATCTTCACGGCTTGTAAGGACCTCTGTACGTATATGAAATATTTCTTCAAAAGCCTTTGTTTCCAGGGCTTTCTCAGGACTTAACTGTGCTTGAACTCTTTTATCTTTAAGAAAAATCAGCTGATCGCTGTAATTCAAAGCATGGTTCAAATCGTGCAGGACCATGATGACTGTCAGCTTCTGTTCCCGGTTTAAGCGGGCAATCAAATCCATCATCTCCAGCTGATGAGCAATATCCAGATAGGTCGTTGGCTCGTCTAAAAGAAGAATTTGCGGTTTTTGCGCCAGGCACATGGCCAGGCGGGAACGCTGGCGCTCGCCTCCGGAAAGCGTGGTAAAGTGGCGCTCAGACAAGTCACTCACTCGTGCTTCCTTCATCGCCTGCTCAACGATCTCCTGATCTTCGGAAGCGGGCTTCCTGAAGAAACTCTGATAGGCGTAGCGCCCATAGGAGACGAGCTGCCGCACCGTGGTATCACTCAGCAAACTCAGATCCTCCTGCACTAAAACAGCCATTTTACGGGCAATTTGACGGGCTGTCATTTCCGCCAAAGACTTGCCCTGCAAGAGTATGCTTCCCTTACGGGGTTTCAGCTCAGAACTTATGGTTTTAATAAGGGTTGATTTGCCGCAGCCATTAGGTCCAATAATGCTGTAGACGAGACCGGGGGAAAACGAAAGCGAGACATCTTCGAGAATATTCTCGCCATCATAAGCACTGCTGATCCCCTTAACCTCCAGCAAAAACTCCTGTTCTTCTGCCAACATGGGCTGACCCCCCCTCCCTTGCCGATTAACGCCTGAGCAGATAAAGAAAAAAAGGAACCCCCAGAATGGACATGATGATTCCTACAGGGATTTCACGCGGACTGAAAATCGTGCGGGCCAGCGTGTCACAGTACATCAGCAGGGCCGCTCCAAGAAGGGCAGACCCCGGAATAAGGCTTTTGTAATCATTGCCGCAGAGTAGACGGATCGTATGCGGCACAATCAAGCCCACAAAACCAAGCAGGCCAGCTACACTGACTGCGGAAGCCGCAAGTAAGGCTGCCAGAGCTGTTGAGAGCAGTCGGGTTCTCTCCACATTGAGGCCCAGGCTGCGGGCTGTGCTGTCCCCAAGAATGAGGATATTTAAAGGCTTAATCAATAATAAACTGGCACAGAGACCCCCCACCGTGTAAGGCAGAATAAGCTGCACTTCCTGCCAGCTGCGCGCAGAAAAACTCCCATTCATAAAGGCTAAGGCCCCATGTACGCGATCACTGAAAAAAACCAGAGTAGCTGAAAGGCCGGCCGAAAAGAGAGCCGATACAGCCACACCGGCAAGAATAATGCGCATGGGCTGTATCCCCTGTTTCCAGGCGAGAATGTAGATAAGACCCGCCGCCAGCATCGCTCCGACAAAGGCAGAAACCGGAACCAGATGAATCAGATCGGGTCGGACAACCAGAATAAAAACGCCGAAAAGTCCTGCGCCGCTGGAAATCCCGATAATTCCAGGATCCGCCAGAGGATTCATCATGACCCCCTGTAAAATAGATCCCGAAACCGCGAGATTGATCCCCGCCAGGGCAGCCAGCAGCATCCTGGGCAAGCGAATATTCCATATCGTTTTCCACTCCATACTCCCATCGGGGTGAAGGAGCAGATCCCAGATGCGCACAAAAGGAATCTCGACCGTCCCCCTGGCATTGCCGTAAAAGAAAGCCAGGATGGAGAGCAGGGTGAGAATCAGCAGGATGGACACGGCCGAGCGGCTGCGATCTGTCTTTGAGGCGAGGCGATTTGTTTCTTTCATACCACTTTATTTGTTTTCTTTATACCACTCACTTACCGGACCAAAAATTTCAGGGTACACAGTTGAGGCCATGTAATGAACTGCTTCCATGTAATAAGGACCGCCATTATAAAGAAAATATTCCTGCGGCAGGTAGTACACCTGATTTTCAGCAACGGCGCGGACACTCTGCCAGGCTGCATTATCCGCAAAGTGTTTCTTCATGGTCTCCATCGCCAGCTCATTGCTGCCCACCATACTGCTAACTAAAATCATGTCCGGATCTTTTTCGACCACGTACTCAATATCCAGAGGCGCTGCTTCGCTGCCCAGAGTCATCGCGGGCAAACCAGAGGCGATATTTTTAATCTTTAATTCCTTCGCAATCTCACCGGCAATGCTGTGATCCAGCTTTACCGCCAGGGAATCTGCAGTGAGATAAATAATGACCACAGATTTACTTTGGGCAGGAAGTTTATCCTTGTAGGATTGATATTCCTCTTTCATTTTGGCGATCCGGGCTTCAGCCAAATCTGACTTCTGCAGGAGGACGCCAAACGTCTGATAAATATTCAGCACATCCTGGAAACTCAGGGTTAAGGTGCTGATCACCGGTATATCCATATCCCGCAGCGCTTTGATCGGCTGTGTCTGCACACCGCTTTGAGCAATGACCAGATCAGGCTCCTGTGCTAAAATCGCCTCCATATTGAGGGCATATACCGCTCCAACTTCAGGCAGGGCGAGCATTTCATCCTTACGTTCCTGGAGGATCTTCAAATTCTTATCAGCGATTTGCGATGTGCAAATCGAGCTTCCTCCGAGGTCATACCAAATATTGAGAGGCGTTCCGGCAAGCACCGCAACGCGCTTCGGCAAGGCCTTCAACTCCGTCTCCACCCCGTCGGCATCGGTCACCGTCAGAGGATAGCTGTCACTGCTCAAGCTAAGTTTTGGCCGTTCTTTTCGCGCTTTACTCTTTGCTTTTTCCTGAACAGTAACCGCCTCGCTCTCAGCACCCGTGTCCGGAGATTTAAGTTCTCCGGGTGCACAGGCACTGAGCGCCAGGGCAAAAGCAACTGCGAGCAAAAGCGAAAGGAAAGTTTTTATCTGTCGTTTGCTCATTTCTCAATCTTTACTTAAAAGCCTCCATGATCTCTTTGCCATAATGTTCAGCAAAGTAGGTTTTCAGCTTGTCCACTTCTTCCTTCGTCGCCGCTGCAGCCGTATCAAAACGACCAGCCTTTTTTGAAGACTCTGTCGTATCTTCACGTTTGCTGTTTTCGACACATTTCAAGGCATCCTCTTCCAGGTCGTAAGTATAATAAAAACCTTTCCCCATCATCGCGACGAACTGATAGCGTTCAGCCACCTTATCCTTGATGTGAAAATCGACATACTCTACCGTGTCATTACCCTCGGCATCCGTTTTGATAAACTTGACGCTCTGCTTCTCCTGATCCATGATCACGTGCACACCGCCGCCCTCATAGGGACTGCTTTCGGTATCAATCAGATCCAGTTTACCGTCTTCCAGAACCCATTCTGCAGGAGCAGCGGCGTCCGTCTTATCTTTCTCCGCAGCCTCTGCATCAGCCTGCTTTTCTTCTTTATCGTCGGCTTCCGCCTTTTCTGCCTCTTTGGTCTCGGCGGCAGCCTTTTCTTCCTCATTAGCCTTGGTGTCAGCCTCCTGAGCTGCAGCGTCAGATTTCTTCTCCTCCTGAGCCTGCCCGGAAGTTTCATCAGAAGCTTTCCCGGACGACGCAGGTTTTGCGGGTGCACAAGCGCTAAGCCCAAGCACGAGTGTCAGGAACAGAATCACAAGAATTTTTTTCATCATAAACCTCCCAATAAAAAAGCACCCTTTGGCAGGATGCAGCAGGAAAAATAAACGCAAAATAAGAGCCAACCCACCTTATAAGTCACGTAAAAGCAGGTAAACCCTTTAAGATGTATTCTGACTTAAACTTAACACCAACTCCGCCTTCCCAAGATCTCATCTCAGTGGCTGGTCATGAACCGTGGAGCGGCAACGTTCTTACAGCAGCGTTCCTGTGTGGGAATTTCACCCAACTTCCTGCAGCATTTTCTGCAAAATCCTAAAGGTCTTTTAACTTGTTCGATCAGTATAGCACATTCGCCAGAGTAAAAAGCCTTGATAGAAGCGACGATAAAACCACGACCTGATATCCTTGGGTCGTCAGGCAAGTCGAATGCTGCAAAGATGCCAGGAGAGCTCGTATTGGCGACAACCAGCGTCATATCCGTCGTCGCAGAGATTCTTCTTGAAATTATTTCGGTATAACGACATAATCAAGTCATGGAGGACATGCATATGATCATTGATGATTTATTGCGCAAAAAGGGTAAAACAAAATATCGACTTGCCGTTGAGGCAGGAATTCCTCATGCTACATTGAATGATATTTGCAAGGGAAAATCTAAACTGGAGAAATGCTCTGCTGAAACCATCTATAAGCTTGCAAAATCGCTCGGCGTTTCTATGGAACTTCTGACCGAAGGCGGGATCCATCAATCGGAGCGAGAACGTGCCTATGAGTTTGGACTTCCCGATTATCTTCAGCATGATCTCGATGCCTATAAAGAGGGCTTAAAAACACAGAACCCACTTATGGATTGCCTTTGGGGTGAACTCTATGGAAGCATTAACATGGCTGAAATCAGCGACGGAATAATCAGTCATGAACACGCAAATTACCTGCGAAACAAATATCTATTTGGAGCAAAGCCATGATCGACTTTACAAATTGCAAAATCATTCCCGGCAGAGCTTACAGATGACGACAAAAAGGAAGCTGAAATTGCTCCTGTCTTTGACTGCGGAAGCTGCCTGTTACCGCAAGCTGATGAAAAAGTCATGCGGAAAGTACTCACAAGCGAAACTGAATTACATGCAAGGGTTTTTCAATTTCCAAATTCTGCCATCAAGCTTAACGGTAGCAAAATCAACTATTACAATTTTCTAAACCACAGCGACAATGAGGACTGCAATGACGCATTAAAGCGGATTGCACCCAGGATTGACATGCAGCAGATTAAAAGCTTTATCGATCAGGTTCCGGGAATATCCGATATACAAAAAGAATTCTATTCCACATATATCATGGCTCGCTACGAGAGGATTATTTTACCCGCTTTAGAAAAAATAAAAGCAGGGGAAGCCAAGGGATAATGACATCATAACTTTAACTTCGCGTTCCCAACATCGGCTACCTGACACTCTCCGACTGCGAACTCATCGTCTATTCAACCTAGCTGGATGCACTTCTGGAATTAGATTGCGGCGATTTCGTCTGGATCTAAAAGGTGCAGACCTTCCTCATCCAGACGATAGACTTTGTCAAACAGCTCGCGGATAAATTTGCGATCATGCGATACTGCAATGATGCCGCCCATATACCTGCTCAGGGCAGCACGAAACTTAGGGGCAGAGAGCGGAGAAAGATTGCGGGTGGGTTCGTCCAGGAGCAAATATCCGGCTTCTGAGAAGACCATTTTGGCCAGATAGAGTTTGGCGCGCTGCCCCCCGGAAAGCTGGCCCAGAGGCAGAAACATTTCCTCAGGGCGAAATTCCAGTGAACCTAAAAAAGTGCGGACAGCGGTATGTTCGCTTTTATAGGCGGAACGGCTGAGAAAGTCGATGGCGGTCTGCCCCGGATCCATCGCATCAAAGTAATCCTGAGGCATATAGGCCAGGGAGATATGATTTTCCTGCATCTTTTGGTGAATGATTTTCAGCAGGGTACTTTTACCACAGCCGTTTCGACCCACGATACAGATCCTTTCCACCCCACGGATTTTCAAATCAATATGACGGCTGAGCAGGCGGGCTTCCTTTGCAGCGTTTGCCGCTTCATTAGCTTGACTCCCCACAGCGCAATAATGCTCGTCTTTTTCTGCGGCCTCACTGCAAAGCTTATCCTCGCTCCCGACTGTGCTGCGAAACTCATGCGCACTCACCCCCCTTGTTTCACGGGCCTCCACGCCGATCCTATCAAGGCGCTTTAAGTCGAGCGGTGCCGTTCTCTTGCCTTCCACCCTTGTTATGCTGACATCCTGACATTGACCGGAATGAAGGAGCAAATGGTCGCCCACACGCAGTTCATCAAGGCTCAGGTTGAGAATTTCTTTACTGCTGTGGGGCAGCTCAAGATCTTCCTCAAAGTCCAGGCGAATGGGTCGCTCCTTCAGGGGTTTTGCCCGCAAGTTCTCCGCTTCTTTGTTGTAGCGATGTTCCTGGGCCTTGACCGAACGCATCTTATCTTTAAGGTTTTTCGCGCTTTCGGGATCCTTTCGGGATACTTCTCGCAATTCATGCTGCACGCGTTCGAAAATTTGCTGATGACGCCGCATTTTGGCGTCAAACTGACTTCGCTCCTTTTTCGCCAGGCTCATTTCCCTCTGGTAGCGCTGCAGATGCCTGCTGCGGTAGTCGCTGTAGCTTGTTCGGACAAAGGTCTGCCGGGGGATGAGTTCAGGGCCCAAATGCTCGATATGTAAAATCGCGTTGGCACAATTTTCCAGAAGAAGCTCATCGTGTGAAACAAAAATCAGAGCTTTGTCACTTTTGGAGATAAACTGCTCTAAAGCCTCCAGCCCCTCGAAGTCAAGATTGTTGCTCGGCTCGTCTAAAAGATATATATCTGGCTTTTTGAGCTGCACAAGGAGAAGGAGAATTTTTATCCTCTCCCCACCGGAAAGCTGTCCCAGACTTACTGAGCTGTGTAGCAGTCCATCGTCGAGTTTCAGCTCATCCAGCAGGCGATAGAAAAGGCCATAATCCAGATCGAAATCAGGGAACTGTTCCCAGAGAAACGTGCCGGGATCCTTTTTCAAGTCCTCAGCACTTAAACTCTGAGGCAAGCGCGCAATGAATGCGCCCTCTCTATCGAGCTCCCCCGTCACCTGAACATAAGAGCTGAGATCCTGACCCTGCATCAAAGCAAGGAGCGTGGATTTGCCATTGCCTTCCTCGCCAATCAGGGCACATTTATCCTGAGGCTGCAGAGAAAAACTTAAATCCCTGACCAGATAGCGATCCGCCGCGGGCAGATAGATGGAAAAATTTTTTAAAAACATAAAACTCCGAGAAAAACAGTCGGAGAGAAAAGTTTCAGACAGATGGAAAATAAAAAGAAGCTGAGGCTGCGTCTTATGACATCGCTAAAACTTCTCGAACTCCCTGAGCAGGGTAAAGCAAGGCTTTGCTCTGCAACGAACAGATCGAAAAATTTTAGCCGTTAATCATGGGCGCACCTCCAAAAAATCTGCCTCAACGTTAGCATGATTGCCACTGCCCGTCAAATCGAGATTCGAGGATTGAACTGCTGCGGCGAAATTTTCATTCGCCGCAGCTTCATGCTTAAACTTATTTCGTGACCAGCTTCAGGTCGACGGGGATAAAAGCGTCAAGTTTTTCGCCTGCAAAGTAAGCTTTCGCCGCTTCAAGGCCCTTTGCGCCGATTTCCTTCGGGAGCTGCTGCACTGTTGCAGCCATACGACCTTCAGAAACAGCGGCCAGAGCGTCGTCTGTCGCATCGAAGCCAACGACAAGAATCTCGCGTTTAGCGGCTTTAATAGCTTCCAGAGCACCTAAAGCCATTTCATCGTTATGCGCGAAAACGGCATCAATTTCAGCATTGGCCTGGAGAATATTTTCCATGACGGAGAGGCCTTCGGCACGGTCGAAATTGGCCGTCTGTTTTGCGACGACTTCCAGTTCGCTGCCTTTGATGGCTTCGTTGAAGCCTTCACCACGTTCCACGGCGGCTGAAGCTCCAGGAATCCCTTCCAGTTCAACCACTTTGCCTTTGCCACCGAGTTTGTCCAGAATAAACTCGCCCGCAAGCTTACCGCCCGCTTTATTGTCAGAGGCGATGTGCGTCACGACTTCTCCTTCTTTCGCCGAACGATCCAGGGTAATTACCGGAATCTTCGCCTCATTGGCCTTGGCAATCGCACTGCCGACGGCGTCCGAGTCCGTAGGATTGATCAGAATGATGTCGACTTTCTTCGTGATCAGGTCTTCCATGTTGGAGAGTTCTTTCGCCGAGTCATCCTGGGAGTCCAGAACAATGAGCTCATAGCCGATTTCTTTAGCCTTGTCTTCGACACCGCTCTTCAAATCGACAAAGAAAGGATTGTTCAGCGTAGAAAGAATAAGACCTACGGTCTTCTTTTCGCCGGTCAGTTCATCTTTGACACTCTCAGCGACATCAGCAGCTTTTTCCTTGGCAGATTCAGCCATTTCTTTGGCTTCCGTCACAGCTTCCTCTACTTTTTCCTTAACTTCGCTGGCAGCGTTTTCTGCGTCTTTCTTCGCTTCGTTGGCGGCGCTTTCCACGTCCTTCTTGACCTCCTCAGTTTTCGCCGGTGCGCAGGCTGCCAGAGCGAAAAGCATGAGGACAGAGAGCATAAATGCAAGTGTTTTTTTCATAATTCCTCCTTGAATCATCTTATTGCATACTACGATGCGTGCCTTTTCAGGCGGTCAACCCGCTGCTTCATGATCTCGATGATCTCTGATTTTTTCCAGCGGGTTTCCATAAATCTTTTTGGGACTTACTAAGCGGTTTTCCACCGTAAGTCGAGTTTCTATCTGTTCCGCTTTCACGGTAAACAGCTGTGCTTGCCTCATCCAAATTATTTCTGGCTTTCACCACGATCCAGCAGGACGGCAATTAAAATAACGATGCCTTTGACAACTCCCTGATAATACGAACCAATATTCAGTAAATTAAGCGCATTGGACAGAATCCCGATAATCAGCGCACCCACCGCTATGCCGCGGATATTTCCCTTGCCTCCAGCCATACTGACACCGCCGAGAACAGCCGCGGCGATAGCATCCATTTCGTAGGCTGTACCCGCAGTCGGCGTTGCTGAACTGAGACGTGCCGTGACGATGATACCAGCGAGGGAAGCAAGCAAGCCGGAGATACTGAAGGCAAAAAGTTTAACTTTCTGCGTCTGAATGCCTGAATAGAGCGCCGCTTCCTCATTGCAGCCTATCGCATAAAGGTAGCGTCCGATTCGCCGATGACGGAGAATGACATAGGCCAGCAAAAAGACCAGCACCATGATCCAGACCGGAACGGGAACACCCAGGACGCTTCCTGAGCCGATAAAACAAAAAGCGTCGGCCGCCGGAGCTTTGCGAATGGAAATGGGCCTGGCCTGCGTGATGACAAGGGTCAGCCCCCGCCACAGAGACATCGTACCAAGCGTGGCAATGAAAGCCTGTAATCTTCCGTAGCTGACCAGAAGGCCATTAAGAAAGCCCAGCAGGGTTCCCAGAGCAAGAATAAGCAGAAGGACAGCAAATAGCGGCCAGCCCTGTGTCAGGAGCAGCGCACCGATAGCACTGCTGAAAGCAAGAACGGAGCCAATCGAAAGGTCAATGCCGCCAATGAGAATAGTAAAAGAAATTCCGACCGCCAGAATAGCATTATAGGAAGTCTGAAGCAGCACCGTCAGAAGGTTGCCCGGCGTCAAAAAGACCGGGCTTGCAACGGTCATGATGGCGATGATCAGAAAGAGCACAATCAAAGGCTTATTTTTGTTGAGGTTTACGCTCATGGTCTTTTTCTTCATACGATCTTCCATCTTAGTCCTCTTTTCCTACAGCTAAGCTCATGATTTTTTCCTGACTCGCTTCCGAGCGCTCCAGAAACCCCTCTATGCTTCCTTCATGCATGACCATAATGCGATCCGACATGCCCAGAATTTCTTCCATTTCGGAAGAGATCATCAGTACAGCCATGCCCCTGGCCGTACACGCATTGATCAGTTCATAGATTTCCCGCTTTGCACCGACATCAACGCCGCGGGTTGGTTCATCCAGAATGAGCACTTCCGGCCTGGTTTCGAGCGCTTTGGCCAGCGCAACTTTTTGCTGATTCCCGCCGGAAAGCGTCCGTATTTCCTGATCCAGGCTTTTACAGCGAATACTCATGCTGCGGACATAATCTGCCGCTGCGGCGCTTTCTTTTTTCCGCTCGATCATGCCAAAGCGGTTGAGAAAGGCCGTAAGATTTCCTATGGTTGTATTCTCCCGGACACTGAGCGGCAGAATCAGACCATTGCGTTTGCGATCCTCTGATACATAGGCAATGCCCGCCTTCTGCGCATCTTTTGTCGAGCTGATCATGACTTTTTTGTCGTGGAGCAGAATTTCACCCGTTCGCAGCGGAAAGACACCGAAAAGTGTGCGCCCCAGTTCTGTCCGACCCGCTCCCATCAAGCCGGCAAGACCAAGAATTTCACCTTTTTTTAAGGAAAAGGAGCAGTCCCGGACGAGATCGTTACTCAGATTTCGGACTTCCAACACCATTTCCTCGCAGCTGTTGTTCACATAAGGGTACTGTTCGGTCAGATCACGCCCCACCATGAGGGCGATAAGGCTCTGGATGTTCTGCTCCTCAAGCGACGATTCTTTCACCAGACGGCCATCACGGAGAATCGTCACATCGTCGCAGATCTCAAAAATCTCTTCCAGGCGATGGGAAATATAGACAAAACTTTTTCCTTTATCCCGCAGCGCCTTCATAACGTTGAAAAGATGACGACATTCCTCCCCTGTTAGAGCGCCGGTCGGTTCATCCATAATAATCAGTTCAGCCGAAAGCGAAAGAGCTTTTGCGATTTCCACCAACTGCTGCTGGCCGACAGAAAGGGATTTCACAGGGCGCCTGACATCCACATCTAAGCCGAGCTTATTCAAATGACGCCTCGCCTCTTCCTCCATCGTCCTGAAATCTATAAAGCCTGCCCGTCCCAGCTTTTCGTGAGCGAGAAAAATGTTTTCCGCCACGGAGAGCTCGTAGGCGAGATTCAGTTCCTGATGGATCATGGCAATCCCTTCGGCCTGAGAGTCCCGAATCGACGAAAAATGCACCGCCTGACCCTTCCAGAAAATTTCACCCACATCCCGTTGGTACACACCGGTCAAGATCTTCATGAGGGTCGATTTTCCCGCTCCATTTTCACCCAGGAGCGCCATGATTTTTCCATGATAAACCGCAAAATCGACATTCTGCAGGACCTGGTTACCGGAAAATGCCTTTCCTATGCCCTTCATACTTAAAAGGGGTTCCTGTACCAAATGACTCGCCTCCTCTCTCACTCTGCTAAAACGTTCGTTCCTTTAAATTCTGCTGAAACGCTTGTTTCTTTAATTCTACTGAAAAAGTTGTCTCTATTAATCCGCTGAAACGCTCGTCCCTTTAAATCTACCGAAAGAGTTCTTTCCTAAATTCTGCTGAAAAAGTCGTCTCTATTAATCCGCTGAAACGCTCATCCCTTTAAATCTACCGAAAGAGTTCTTTCCTAAATTCTGCTGAAAAAGTCGTCTCTATTAATCCGCTGAAACGCTCGTCCCTTTAAAAACTGCTGAAAGACTTTTCTCTGAAAATCCTCTGAAACACTCGAATTCAGAGCCGCTTAAAAAACCACTCCAGACTGCAGAAGAACATTCGCAAAAGGTGTACATTCCCCGCTGCGAATCACGCCCTTACAGTGGGGGAGTTCTTTTTTCAGAGCTTCGTGCGAAATAAAAACGATGGGTGTCTGCGGAAAACGCTGGCGAATAGCCGCCAGTAACGTCGCATTTTTAGTCTGAATTTCCTCAGCAAGATAAATTTTCTCCACCTGAAACTCAGAAAGCACGGCATCCAGCGTTTCCAAAAAAGAGGGAATACCCGCCGTCAAAGCGAGATCAATGCGCTCTGTGGTCTCAGGAATGGGCAGTCCCGCATCGGCAATGGCAAGACAATCTGTATGTCCCATACGGGCAATCAGGGAAGAAATTTCAGCATTCAGCAAACCAGTCTTTTTCATCTCAACCCTCCTCAGTTTCCTGATTATTTATTTCCTCAGTTTCTTCATTATAGTGTCTTAAAAATAAAAGAGCTGAAAATAATAGAGCCTAAAGTGACTTTATTCAGGCTTTAAACAACTGCAATCCCCACTGATTCATCAGGATTGTGCTCTCTGCTGACTCATCAGCTTCGTTCTCTATGCCGCCGACCCATCAGGCTGGCGTTCTCTGCTGACTCATCAGAAGAAATAACGATTAGGCAAACGGTCTTCGAGGCATCCGCTTCTTTTTCCCTGCTGACTCGGTTCGTGCTTTCCACAAACTCAACTGGCACATTCCCTCTGCTGAATCATCAAGCTCGTGCACTCTTAGATTTCCTGTTTTCCATACCAGGCGTCGAAGGCGCGCACTTCCTCTAAACGAGGGAGTGAAGGCTGAGCGCCTTCCCGGGTGACCGAAATGGCTGCCGCCCGCATGGCGAAGTCGATGGCTGCAAAAAGGTCGGAGCCTTGTTCCAGAGCAGCCACCAGCGCACCGTTAAAGCAATCTCCGGCCGCCGTGGAATCCTTCATGGGAACACGGTAAGCGGGGAAAACTTTGGTTTCTTTTCCATCCATATACAGGCAACCATCTGCGCCCCGTGTCACCAGCAAGGTGGAAAGCCCCTGATCGAGCAGGCGCTGCCCGGCTTTCATGCAGTCCTCCGGCGTCTCGGTCGGAAGCCCGCCGCTCAACAAAGAAAGTTCGCTTTCATTTGGCGTTAGGATGTCAATACCATCCATCATTTCTGCATCAAGAGGCGCTGCCGGAGCAGGATTCAGGACCGTTCGCAGCCCCAGACTATGCGCGAGTTTCAGCGCTTCGCTCACATAGGACAGAGGATTTTCCAGTTGAGCCAGAAAGAGCGACGATTTCTCCAAAACCGGACGAGCTTGTTGCAGCTGCTCCTCCTTCAGGTCAAAATTCGCCCCCGATGCGACCGTAATGGAATTGTGGCCCTCATCGTCGACCAGAATCATCGCCAAACCGGTCGGCTGTTCAGATTCCCAAATCAGCGACGTGTCGATGCCGTCCTTTTTCATTTGACGCAGGAGGAAGGCACCCATATCATCTCGTCCGACCGCTCCGATCATCGCCACAGAAGCTCCCAGACGGGCCGCCGCCACCGCCTGATTCGCTCCCTTGCCCCCCGGCACCTGACGAAAATCGCGGCCCAGCACGGTTTCGCCTACTTTCGGGATGCGTTCCGTATGCAAAATCAGATCCATATTTAAACTGCCCAAAATCGTAATCATGGCACATTACTCCTTCGTTATCGATCACGTCCATAAAATGGTGTGAAAGCAGAAAGAGCCAGAGGTCAATCGACTGCGTATAATTTGTAAGTGAGAAAAAATAAAACGAGGAAGAAAAACATGGCTCAACACAATATTACCCTTAATCAGGAAGAGATTCTAGAACTTTTACAAGATTCTCGTCCAGATGCGTTCAAGAATTTACTTCAGGAGAGCCTTAACGGAGTATTAAAAACAGAATCAGCGGAGCAGCTCCAACACATCTCCTGTTCTTTCTTATAGATCAAAACTTTTGGGGTATAAAGGAAGGCCAAGCTCTTTACCTATTGCCATTGCCCATTGACGAAAGCCGAATGCAACAGAGGTAATGATATTTTCTGATTTTAGAAATTTTTCAGGAACCTTCCCTTCACATGCATCTTTCCAACCCACCATGTGTTCTAAATCTTTCTCAGAAAAGCCTTCTTCATAAAGGTGCATTTTTTCAACTCCCATCATGAAAGGCTTCCTCTTTAAGACCCCGAGTTTCAATAAAAACATAGGAGCTATTGATATTGCTCCGATAAGTCGTTTAGCTTCCACAAATTTAGCAATAAACTCCAGCACTTCAGGATCCTCGACCGCTTCTTTTGCATCAGAGGCGCCGGTAAGCAGGAGCGAATCAAAATCATCAACGTTAAGGTCTTGAATGAAATGATCAGGCTTGATTAACATTCCCTCTTCACTTCTTATGGGCTCTAAGCTTTTGCCAAAGTACACGACCTCCTTGTTTGCCATGCTTAACATTTCTAAGGCAACAGTAAGTTCGAATAGACAACAAGTATCATACAAAAAGACAGCCGTTTTCTTCATTAAATGCCCTCAAATTTTTATAGACTGATCCCACAGCCAGGTGTCATTATAGGTCATGTCCCATGCGCCATCATATCTGCCCCCATAATCTTTGGCAACTGTGGTGTTGCTTATACCAATATAAACAGCTCCGGGCTCATCAAGGCGCGCCAGTGCGCGGAGTACAACGAAAAGAAGTTAGAAGTGCATCTCTATATAGAGGTGAAGCGACAAGAGTACCGTTGTCCCAAGTGTGGGGAAAAAAGTCGTTTTTACGATCTGGAAGAAGAACTGTGAGTCAAAGTACCACTGAAAACTAATTTCTGCTTACACTCAGATGCTCATTTTTGTATCTTCTACGGAAAACCGCAAAGTTTTCACGGTTTTGGGAGATGAACCAAAAACTTATGATGCTTGCTTTTAGAACAGCTTTGATTTACAGTATAGGAGCAACGAAAGTTGTTAAATCATCCTTGGTGCGTCGGCTTCCATTTTAGGGGAAGAAACGGCGGCCAAGGTTTTTTGTTAGGAGATAAAAATGAAAATAGCAATAATGATAGATGGGGCATTCTATCTAAAAAGAATGAAGCGAATCTGGGGCCGTATGGAACCGGAACAAGCTGCTGATAAATTATGCGAATATTGTCGTGCGCACATTGAGCGCAGTATGATGGATAATCGCAATGCAGAGCTTTACAGAATTTTCTATTACGATTGTCCTCCGACTGATATTCAAAGTGTCTATCCCATCTCTAAGGAGCCCTATATCTACCTTAAGTTTCCTGCATCACAATGGCGCATTCAGTTTCACCAAGAATTGACTAAAAAACGTAAGATAGCCTTACGTATGGGTAACATGGATCAGAGAAACCCCAAGTGGAATATTAACGAAGAGCAATTAAAGAGACTGCTAAAGCGTGAGATTTCGGTTGATGATCTGGAAGATAGTGACTTCTTCATTGATATCCGGCAAAAAGGCGTAGATATGAGGATGGGAATTGATATTGCTTCTGTCAGCTACAAGAAGCAAGTCAGCCAAATTGTTTTAATTTCCGGAGACAGTGACTTTGTACCTGCAGCTAAATTAGCAAGGCGAGAAGGCGTAGACGTTATTCTTGATCCGCTTTGGCAACCAGTAAGAGAAGATTTGTTTGAGCATATAGACGGACTTAGATCAATGATTAAAGATCCCAAGGTTTACCCGGAAGATCATCAAATTGTCCATCCTCACACTAAATGGAAGAACAAGAAAAAGGAAATGAGTATGGCAAGAATACTGGACAGCAAGAGAATTACAAGTCGCCCTTGAATATACAGAATGGAGAAACATCGATTTTGTCATCAAAAAGGTAAAAATAGCGTGCGAAAATCCCGAAACGCCGTAAATGACTAATTTTTTGACGTCAACAAATTGTTGAAAGGCTAAAACGACGATTAAAAAAACATGGAATAAACCGGCCGTCCCCCACACTCTACCAAAGTTCACGGGACGGCCAAGAAACACAAAGCACAAAGGCTTATGCTCATTTTAATTATAGCATGGGCCTTTATAAAAAGGAGGCTAAACATGCTAAAAGGTACAATCAGCACGCCCACGTGGAGTGATAAATATAAGTGGTGGCGCTGCAAGGCCGTCGCTGAGGACGGGCGGCGCATCTCGCCGCGCTCTCTGCGCAATCACTGGCAAAAGTGGCGCGAGGCTCACGGGATAAGCCTCACGCTGCACGAGTTGCGGCATACCTTTATCAGCTACAGCCGCTTAAAAACAGAAATATCACTGGATGATCTCAAACTTCTTTATGGCCATAGCAAGGCCATGGACACCGACGGCACTTACGTGCACGAGATAACGCTCAGCCCGGAGGAAATCAAAAAGCAGCGCGAAGAGCGCAAAAAAGAATCAACAATCATCGACACAACATTTTTAAATATCATCAAGAGCAGGATCTAGAAACCCAATCAGTAACCCAGCCAGTAACCCAAAATTAGCGTTATAACCCAAATGTTAAACATTCGTTAAAAAACGAAAACCCCTGAAAACAGTACATTTCAGGGGGTATTGCATTTATAAAAAAATGCTGTGGCGGAGAGAGCGGGATTCGAACCCGCGGAGGGCGTGAACCCTCGTCGGTTTTCAAGACCGGTGCCTTAAACCAGCTCGACCACCTCTCCGTGCGCGCTTTATTTTACACGATTCCCACTCAAAGCTCCAGCCTCATTTCGGAGCTATATTTCGATCTCCGCACAAGTTCATTTGTAAAGGCCTGATGAAGAGTCCAGTTTGTTCCAAGAAAGTAGTAATGGCTGCCTCTTGTGTGCTCAACTTAACAGAGTATATAACGATCTCAGATCACAATTTCATTGTTTAATATATGGTATTTTATCATAGTTAAAACCATAGTGCTAAATTATAGCGCAAAGTTTTGGCAGTTTAGTCTTATTCTTTTGATGTGATTTTTCTCTTAGGCCACCCTGCTTCTCAATTCCTATTCTTGATTGAGTCACACCTTCTATCCTGGTCTCGCTTGGACTCAAGTTAAACGCGGACATTTAACAGTTCCAGGATTCGATCCAGCTCATCCAGATTTTTATAAGGTATTTTAATGAGTCCTTTGCCGTTCTTATCGCTCAGGCGAACTTTTGTCCCCAGACTACGGCTGAGTTTAAGTTCCAGGTCACGCACACTTATTTCAGCCTGCACATCCTTCGGCTTGGCTGTATTCTTTGTTGGAGGATTAAGTAATAGCCGTATATATTCTTCCGTTTGACGGACATTTAAGCCTTTATCCAGGATATGATCAGCCGCTTCGATTTGTTGGATCGCCTCGGGCAGAGCAAGCAGGGCGCGGGCATGACCCTCACTCAGACTGCCCCCATTTATAAAATCCTGAATTTCCACGGGCAAACGTTTAAGTCTCAGCGTATTCGCTACCGCTGAACGGCTTTTTCCGAGGACTTTTGCCACTTCTTCCTGGGTCAGGCCATACTCATCCAGGAGTTGCTGATAGGCTGTGGCTTCCTCGAGTGGATTTAAATTTTCACGCTGTATATTTTCAATCAGAGCCTGTTTCAGTTGTTTTTCCTTATCCAGGGTGCGAACGATGGCAGGTACCTCACGCAAACCGGCCAGCCTTCCGGCACGCCAACGACGTTCGCCTGCCACAAGAACATAATCATTCAGGCCACGTTTATGCACGATAATGGGTTGAATAATCCCATTTTCCTTTATTGATTCAGCCAATTCCTGCATTTTGTCGTCGTCAAATATTTTGCGCGGCTGATTCTCCATCGGGCTGATATCGTCAATATCAATTTGATAAACCGCTTCCTTTTCAGCCTCCAGATTTAACTCATGTCCTTCGAGAAGAGCGCTCAGGCCTCGGCCCAGCCCTTTCGCTCGACCAGTAGAAGTTTTACTTTTTTCGACACTTGTCGTGTTGGCCTTATTGCTATTACTTGTCTTCTTGCTTCTTGTCTCCTTGGCAGTTGGCATTTTAAGTCTCCTATAAATCCAGGTATAAATACGGAACGCATTTTAATATTCACTGTTGACCTAAGCGCTGCGCATAGGCCATCTTTTACTCATCAATCTGGTGTGAACTCTTGTCCTGCTTAAAATTTTTCTTCCATTTAAGGAATTCTTTGGCCACATTGGCGTAGGCTCGTGCTCCCTTTGACCAGCGCTCATATTCAAAGATGGTTTTTGCATGGCTTGGAGCCTCTGAAAGGCGGATATTCCGGGGAATTTCCTGGCGGAACGTTTTATCTTTAAAAAATTTACGGACTTCTTCGCTGACTTGCTTAGCTAACTGCGTCCGTGAATCCACCATCGTCAGGAGCGCGCCAAATATTTCAAGCTGCGGGTTTGTGTTATTTTTAACAAATGCGATGGTTTCGAGGAGTTGTGATAGACCTTCCAGAGCATAATATTCAGCCTGTACTGGAATGAGCACTGCATCTGAGGCGGTGAGAGCGTTGACGGTTAATAGCCCGAGAGAGGGAGGGCAGTCAATGAATATCTCATCATATTTATCTATAATAGGGCTGAGGCCACGCTTCAACGTGCTTTCGCGATCCTCTTTTTCAACCAATTCAATTTCTGCGCCAGCCAGATCAATGTTGCAGGGGCATATCCACAAGTTTTTACGGCCACTCTCACATACGCATTCTTCTACAGGGAGTTCATTGATTAGTAAATCATAACTTGTGTTCTTAATTTCATCTCTAAAGAAGCCTAGTCCTGAACTCGTATTACCCTGTGGATCTAGATCAACGATCAACACTTTTTCATTCTTCGCTGCCAGTGCAGCAGCAAGGTTGATACAGGTCGTCGTTTTTCCGACACCACCTTTTTGATTGGCCAATGAAATGATCATACGAGCCCTCCTGTACACATGCTGATTGTTATTTTAACATAGCTTGATTTCAGCACGATTAAATTCGTCGACATTGTCGCTTTTCGCTTATCAGGCGATTGTCGTCCATTAATGTCTTTATCTCATCATTAAATGTTATATTTAGGTCATATATTTTTCTTTTAAGCTTACTTTATAAACTTTTGATGGCCCCATAGTAAAAGCCATTGCTAATTACAAAGGCTGATTAATTTTCAAAGACTTTCTATTTTTTAGTAAAATCATTAACGTTTTCTCTTTTTTGGTGGTTAATGCTTTTTATGTTGTTGATTTAAACTTTTAATGACATCCGTTCTTTTTGTGGAACGGTTTCATATCTATATGCATGCGGTTTTATCTGTAAGCCGATATTGAGTTTTTATCGTTCTTTTTGCCTATATGCATTTTCTGTTTTCAATGTATCTTAATGAAATGTTTCACGTGAAACATTTTTATCGAGTTTTTTCCTCGTGAAATAAAGATTAATTAACTTAAATCATTGTTTCACGTGAAACATGGATTGAAAAACCGGTGTTTTGTTATAAGACTAATACCGCTTTACACTCCTATTATGTTACAGACCTGTAGGCTGGAGATGAAATTCATAACCAGAAATCAGATCCCTTTTTAACCTTAGCCTCATAGATGAGTAAATAATCCTGCTTGACAGTGGCCTCTACTTGGTAAGCAGGATAAGGAAGAAGTAGCCTTCTTACGGTTCATATGCTGGTTCATACGCTGAGACACGTGTTGCAGCTGAAGTAAGCTATGCACCTGATCCGCTCTGCACAGCTAAAGCTAATAGAAATGTCTAGCAGGTAAATGCCTGGACATGAGGTTATCTTCTTTAAGGAATAAAATAACCGTCAAAAATTTAAGTACCACAAAGTTACTATCGGCACAGAAAGTTGCTTTAATTATTATAAAAACAGCTTAGCTGTCGACGTTAGCGAGTCTGGCGTTTTCCTGGATGAAGTCACGGCGAGGTTCGACTTGATCGCCCATGAGGAGGGTAAAGGTGGAGTCGAGTTCCTGCAGGTCATCTACAGTGACTCGGATAATCTTGCGTGCTTCCGGATTCATCGTGGTCTCCCAGAGCTGCTCCGGATTCATTTCGCCGAGGCCTTTGTAACGCTGGATTTTGGGGTTTTCCCACTGATTTTCGTCTTTAATTTTCTGGACGTCTTCGTCGGTATACGCATAGAAGGATAATTTATCGTTATAGACGCGATACAGTGGTGCACACGCTATATAGATGTGTCCTTGTTCTACGAGTGGACGCATGAAGCGGAAGAAGAAGGTGAGCAGGAGGGTCCGAATGTGTGAACCGTCGACGTCGGCGTCGGCCATAATAATGATTTTATTGTAGCGAAGCTTTGAAAGATCAAAATCCTCGCCAATGCCTGTACCCAGAGCCATGACAATAGGCATGAGCTTCTCGTTATTGTAAACACGGTCAATGCGGGCTTTTTCCACATTCAGCATCTTGCCCCAGAGGGGTAAAATCGCCTGGTATTTGCGTTCACGCCCGCTTTTAGCTGAGCCGCCTGCCGAGTCTCCTTCGACAATAAAGAGTTCGCAATAAGTGGGATCTTTTTCCTGACAGTCCGCCAGTTTCCCGGGAAGAGCGTTACTCTCCAAGGCCCCTTTTCGACGGGTTAGATCGCGGGCTTTACGAGCTGCTTCTCTGGCGCGTGAGGCCGACAGGCATTTTTCAATCATCGTACCGGCGACACTGGGATTTTCTTCCAGATAGGCGGCAAGACGGGCGTTAACGGTGGTTTCGACAATCGTGCGAATTTCCGCGTTGCCGAGTTTGGTCTTGGTCTGTCCTTCAAACTGAGGTTCAGGAAGCTTGACCGAGATAATAGCAGACAGTCCTTCGCGGACGTCTTCTCCTGAGAGATTCTTATCTTTATCTTTGAGAAAACCGTATTTGCGGGCATAGTCATTGACGCACTTGGTCAGGGCCGAACGAAAGCCCGTGAGATGCGTGCCGCCTTCGACGGTCGCGATATCGTTCGCATAGGAATAGACATTTTCGTTATAGCTGTCGTTGTACTGCATGCAGATTTCGACAAAAACCTTGCCTTCTTCTCCGGCGAAATAAATAGGATCGTCAAAAAGGACTTTTTTATTGCGGTTCAGGTATTCGACAAAAGAGACGATGCCGCCATCATAATGCAGTGTTTTTTCAAGGGCCGGCTCCTGACGCTCGTCGACGAGATGAAAGGTCACCTCCCGGTTGAGAAAAGCCATCTCACGATAGCGTGTAATCATCAGATCGAAGTCGATCTTGTTGTCGGGAAAAATCTCAGGATCCGGTTTGAAGCGGGTAATGGTTCCGTGTTTATCGCTTGAACCTATGATGGTCAGGGGCTTGACGGTTTTGCCACGTTCAAAGCGGATCTGATGGCTGAAGCCATCACGGTTGACCGTCACTTCCATCCACTCTGAGAGGGCGTTGACCACTGAGGCGCCAACACCGTGAAGTCCGCCGGAGACACTGTAGGCACCGCCGCCGAATTTACCCCCGGCGTGCAGCTGCGTGTGAACCACTTCGACGGTGGGAATGCCGAGTTGCGGGTGGATGCCCACCGGTATGCCGATGCCGTTGTCTTCTACACGCACCGATTGGTCTGGGTAGACGTTGACATTAATGGTATCGCAGCGTCCGGCAAGCGCTTCGTCGACAGAATTGGCGACGATCTCGTAAATCAGGTGATGCAAACCACGCGGCGTGGTATCACCGATGTACATGCCCGGGCGTTTACGCACGGCTTCAAGGCCTTGCAGAACCTGAATATCGGCATCGGTGTAGGAAGAGGAGTTTGTGGTGTCAAAATCCTCGACAAGATGATCAAAATCTTCGCCATCTTCGACAAAATCGTCGAGCAGGGCCCTGGGATTTTCCGCGAGGTTGGAAAAATCCTTCTCATCCTCGCTCTCAGTCTCCATGTCCTGAGCTGTGGCTTTTTCGTCACGCAGTGCGGCATCTTCGTCTGCTCTGCGCAAGAATTCATTCATCGTTTCTGAACGTTTTTCCTGCATCTTATTTATCCTTTTTTCCGGCAAAAGCCCAGGCGCTCCGCCTCAGTAAGGGAAGAACCTTCGGCACATCGTTGTCTTAGTGTTTCCGCACGCACGGCTGTCAGATAGACACGATCAACCGTGACCACAACGGTGCGGGGAATTTCGGGTCCCAGCCACTCAAGCTTGCCTTCACGCTCAGCCCGGCTGAGAAATTCACGAAAAAGGGGAGAATGGGCACTGCTCCTGTCAATATCTAAGATGGCGACAAGCCAATGCTCGTGAATACTGATATCGTTTCCAATGTGAAGAATCATGTACCATCCCCGTGGAACTGAGCTGCATTTTTTCTCTGTGGCAGCCTTCTTATTATAGCATAAAAGTGGCTCTAACAGGGGTTTTCAGGGCTTTTCGATAGTCACGTGACCGTCGCTCACATCAAAGAGAGCTGTATCTTCTCTGTTCAGAAAAAGCTGATGACGATCGGTACAGGTGATAAAGACCTGATGCCCGCTGACCACGTCGAAAAGGCTCCTGCGGCGATACTCATCGAGTTCGCTCATGACATCATCCAGTAGCAGCACGGGTTTTTCCCCACAAACTTCATGAATTAAAGCCAGTTCCGCCATTTTCAGCGCGAGGACAAAAGATCGCTGCTGGCCCTGAGAACCGTACATTTTTACCGGAAGCTGATTAAGACTCAATTCAAGGTCATCGCGATGCGGCCCATGCGCACTGCTGCCGCGAAAGAGGTCATCTTCTTCGCAGCGTTCCAGCTTTTTCAGATATTGTTCATAGAGCTGCCCGACATCATCCTTGGGATTGAGACCGGAACTGCAGCGATAGCTGATGTTCAGCGCCTCTCTCTGGCCGCTGAGCGTGGACAGCGCTTCTGCTGCCATGGCTTCCAGACGCTCGCTGATTTCGGCACGTTTGTGCATGATGCGCGCTCCAACTTCGGCCAGCTGCTCATTCCAAATGCCGAGACTATTGCGTTGAAGCTGACGATCAAAATCATCAAGATCATTTTTGCGCTGGTCACGGATCTTTTTCAGGAGAAAATTGCGCTGCGTCAGAACTTTCTGATAAAGCTGCAAATCGCGAAAATAGGAGGGAAAGAGCTGTGAGATAAGGATATCCAAAAAGCGACGACGTGCTGAAGGGCCGCCCTTGATCAGCATGAGGTCTTCCGGAGCGAAAATCACTGCATGAAATAAGCCGTAAAAATCGGCGATACGGGGGAGTTTCATGCCATTGTGGAAGAACAGCCGTTCTTTTTTAACAGGCGCTTGAAAGCCGCCCGACTGCCCCAGCAGAGGCTCTTCCTTATAAGTGATGCTGATGTCATGTTCTGCGCCGTTATCCTCGACATAGCTAAGGTTGAGGCTATAAGAACACCTGCCACTGCGAATCAGCTCGAAGTCCTTGCCCGTGCGGTGGGAACGGGCACAGGAGCAGAGATAGATCGCTTCGAGAATATTGGTCTTACCCTGGGCATTTTCACCTACAAAAAGATTCTGTTCATCCGCAAAAGAGATGTCCAGTTCTTCGTAATTGCGAAAATTTTTCAGTTGTAGCCTTTTCGCACGCAAGTTTCTTTCCGCCCTTAGCGTCTCAGCGGCAGGAGAAGGTAGAGGAAAGAATCTCCTTCAACAGGCTTAATCAGACAGGGAGAAGAAGGTCCGCTCATTTCGAGAACAATTTTTTCACAGTCGAGAGCGCGCAGCGTATCGAGGAAATATTTCGGGTTAAAGTCGATATCGATGTTATCGCCGCTGAGTTCAATGGGAATCATTTCTTCCACGTGACCCAGATCTGTCTTCGCCGTAATCATCATTTCTTTTTCCGAAGAGTTGGAAAGTGTCACGGGGAAGCGCCGCAGTTCGACATTGATGACCAGCGAAGCGCGCTCGATGGCTTCCAGCATCTCTTTTGTGTTGATGAGAATGCGTGAACGGCAGCTGGGCGGGACCAGCTTGCGATAATCCATAAAATCGCCCTGAATCAGCCGCGAAACCAGACGAATGCGATCATTTTCAAAGAGAATATGATTGTGCGAGGGGTAAATGGCCATTTCGGCATCGCTATCACTCATAATACGCGCCACTTCGGCCATGGCCTTTGCCGGAACGTTAAAAGCCAGACTCTCGTTTTTATTTTCCAGTTCTTCTCTGCGCACAGCCAGGCGGAATCCATCGACTGCAACGATCTCCAGGTTTTTCTCTTCTGTACTGACATTCAAGCCATTCATAACCGGCCGTGATTCATCGTTTGAAGAGGCGAAGATCGTCTGCATAATCATGGAGCGCAGAACGCTCTGCGGCACAATGACCTTCTGGCTTTCTTCAACCACCGGAATTTTTGGATAATCCCCTGCTTCAAGACTGCGAATTTTGAAGGTTGAGTTACCGCTCCTGATGGTAAAACTGAGATCGCTGCCTGTGCTGATATCGACCACTTCATCCGGCAGTTTACGCACAATGTCGCCAAACATCTTCGACTGAACGACAACCGAACCTTCTTCGCGGACTTCGCCATCCAGCTTGTATTCAATGCCCGTTTCAAGATCGTAACCGGTCAGGGTGATGGTGTTTTGACTGACATCGATCAGAATGCCCTCAAGAATGGGATTAGGACTACGGGTTGCAATGGCTTTCTGGACGATGGCAATGGCTTCGTTCAGAAGGCTTCTTGAGCAGATAACATGCATGGCGAACCTCTCTTTCGCATGATTCCCGCTTTGCGGAGAGTCGGATTATTTATTACGACGTTAGAATAGCTTAGCTAGTACGTCATCTTCTTATTATGGTCTGTGAAGGCCGTGGATAAGTCCTGTAACAGCTCTTTTCTCTCACTTTGCGCTGAGGAAAAGTTTGTGAAATGCTGTCAGTAAAAAGTCGATCCATTCACAGCATTCACAAGGCCTTTTTTTCTTCACTGCTGAAAGTGTGAATCCACATCTTTTCCACAAGCTTTTTCACAATGTTACAATTTGCTTACAGTATATCATTCACACTCCATTATGGCTTCAGTTTCATGCTGATTTCATCAATGGCGTTTTTGAGATGACTGTTGTTCTGCATATCTTCTTTCACTTTATCGCAGGCATAAATTACGGTGGCATGGTTTTTGCCGCCAAAATCGGAGCCAATGTCGGCATAGGTCATATTGATAAGGTTATAGCAGAGGTACATAGCGACATGACGCGGTTCGACCAGCTCTTTATTGCGTTTGCGGGATTTCAGATCGTCGACGGAAACATGAAAGAAATTGGCGCAGACGTTCATGATGAGCTGCGAATCAAGTTTTGGCCGTGCCTGAGGCTGAATGACATCTTTCAGCGCAAGGACGGCTGTTTCAAGGTTAATGGGATTGCCGAGCATACCGTAGGCCAGGAGCGTTTTAAAGGCGCCTTCGAGTTCGCGGATGTTGGAGATGACATTGCTGGCGACAAAGTCCATGACATCACTGGGCCAGAGAACGCCATGGGTCTGAGCCAGGCGCTCGAGAATAGCCATGCGGGTCTCATAATTGGGTGGAATAATATCAATGGTCAGACCGCTGGAAATACGTGTTTTCAGGCGTTCTTCAAGAGTTTGCAGGGATTGCGGTGGCTTATCACAGGTGAGGACGATATTCTTGCCGGATTCGTAAATCGCATTAAACGTATGGAAGAATTCCTCCTGCATCTGCTCTTTCTTTTCGATAAATTGAATATCGTCGATGAGCAGTAAGTCGACAGAACGGTATTTATTGCGAAACTCATCGTATTTTTTGTTGGCAATCACCTGAATAAATTCATTGACAAACTGTTCGGTCTGGACGTACAGAACTTTTTTTTTCGGAAATTCCCGGATGACATGGTTACCGATCGCCTGCATGAGATGTGTTTTACCCAGGCCGGAACCCCCGTAGAGAAAGAGCGGATTATAATTTTTTCCTTGCATGGAAGCGACAGCGACGCAGGCGGCATGGGCAAAGTTGTTGGAGGTGCCCACGACAAAGTTGCTGAAAGTATAGTTGGGATTTAAAGGCGTCCCGCCATTTTTAAACACCTTGCGACCCTCTGCCGAACTATCAGCCTGAGTGGAGGCAGCCTGAGACGCTTCCGGAAGCGCTGCGTCTGCGGCGCTCTTTCCGGTCTTTATCAACGCTTCCTGTCCGACTTGAACGATGAGTTTATAACGACGCTGACTTGCGAGCTGCAGAGCGTTTTCAATAAGATCGGTATATTTGCCGACATATTCAGCGCTCAGTTCGTTGGGAACCATAAGCACAAAGGTCTTTTCTCCATCAAAACGGGGAATGGCCGGCTTGAACCAGGTTTGAAAGGTCAATTCACTGATCTCAGCTTTTAAATAATCGCGACAAGTCGCTTGCCACAGCTTTTGGGCATCTCCAGCAGGTAGCATCTTCATCTGCCTTTCTCTAAAGTCTGAGCACCATCCTAACAGAATTATGAGTTTGAATAAAGTCCAGGAAGCAAGATAAATCAAGCATTTTGAGACTTATTAACAAAGTTTATTAACATTTTTTTGCGCTGTGGAAGAAGCGGAAAATGTTAATAAGTCATAGAGGAGATTCAGGAAGCCCTCACTGTCTTTACTTTGTGAAGAATTTGTTTTTTGATGGGTGTTAAGACTTTGTGGAAAGCTGCCTGAGAACTGTTAATTTCTCTTTTTATGAAAAAGTGACGAATTTTTCTCCACGGAATTCACAGGCTTTTCATCTGGATCATGCTTGATTCTGTGTTTACCGTCTCTGCATTTGGAATAAAAATTTCTTCATTGTTCGCAGTTTTTCAATGAGATAAAAATAGTCCCTGCATTTCAGTCTCAGTAGTCGGGAAATGCTTATTCAGAATTATTCTTCTTTTGATTCGAAAAAGAATTTATTTTGCTTCCGCCAGCCTTTGCACGAGCGCCTGTACTTTTTCCTCTGAAGAGAGAAGGTCCGCATCGGCAAGGGCGGCTTCGGCTTCATGAATCAGGGTCTCCAGCGCTGGTGCCTGCCCGCCTCTTTCCTTTAGGATGTCAGCTGCCTGCTCAATGGCTTTCTGCAGCTTTAAAGCCTGCTGCATCATGTGGTGTTCGCTTTCGAGTTGCTGAGCCAGATAGGCGAGCGGCCACTTGCGGTTGTTTTCTGTGAGTACCGCTTTGTGCGGAAAGGCTCTCAGCTCGTGACGATTTTGAGCTTCGCGCAGGGCCAGGAGAAAGGCGTTGAGCTGCTCATCGCTCTCTAAATTGAAGAGAAGAATCGGCTCTTCCGGGCAGCTCAGAACTTCGGCGTGTTTTCGCCAGTTCTCAGGGAGATCGGTGTAGCCGTATGAATCTTCGATTTCGAGGAGCAGCTCTAAAGGATACGAAAGCTCCTCTTTAGTACAGGCTTTCCCCCGCAGCCGAAGTTTTTCACCAAGCTTAAGGAGCAGCTGACTCTGCCGCTCTTTTTCGCGGCTGTCAGAAAAGGCTGAATCAGAAAGAAAAAAGAGATAATTTAACATCGCTGAGTTCTCCTTTTGCACTTGTGGGCTCCTGGCAGGTTTTATATTTGATTCTCCTGCTTTATGACCTGCACCTGCTTTATTCCTTGCGTTCTCCTTCAGGCGGCCCTGCGCTCAGAGCAGGGGCGAGAAAATTTTCAGCAGAGGTTCCAGGAAACGCAGCCAGAGGGGGCGCTTCTGCCAATCTTCCAGACTTATTTCCCGCGACTGCTTCAGGGTCTCGAAAAAGTCGTCACGGATTTCCTGAACGACCGGGTCGTCGTGGATGTAGACTGCGTTCTCATAGTGCAGGAAAAGGCTGCGGTAATCCAGGTTAATACTGCCGGTGATGACGGCTTCATCGTCCAGAATGGCCGTTTTGCAGTGGATAAAGCCCGGAATATACTCAAAGACACGTGCCCCTGCCTCGAGCAGAGGGCCGTAGTTGGAGCGCGTGATGCAGTTGACGGCTTTTTTGTCGGGGATGCCCGGACAGAGCAGCATCACCTGTACCCCCGAGCGGGCCGCGCGGCAGAGATCGGACATCATGTGTTCGTCGATGACAAAATAAGGCGTGATGATGAGCAGTTCGCGTTTGGCCGTATTGAACATCGAAAGGTAAAGATCTTCAGCAGGATTGCCCTGATCCATGAGCGGTCCGTCCCAGTAGGGTACAAATACATGCTGCTTTCCATCTTCCGGGGCAAAACGAGTCGTGGATAGATCCGGGAAAAAGGGGCTGTAGCTTTTCTCTCCATGGCCGCTCTCCAGTTCCCACATGATGAAGAATCCGATGGTAGCGCCGCGGCAGGCCTCTCCAGTCACCCGCACAGCGCAGTCTTTCCAGTAGCCGTAACGCTCATAGATATTGGCATATTCGTCAGCCAGGTTGGTGCCGCCAAACCAGGCGATTTGCCCATCGATTACGCAGACTTTCTGGTGGTTGCGATAGTTGACATAGAGTTTGGAAATATAGCGGTTGACCGGATTAAAATTCTGGACTTTTACACCATTTTCACGCAGCGTTCGGATCAGGTGAGTGGGGGCTTTGGCGACACTGCCGAAGTCATCCATGAGGAAGCGAATCTCCACACCTTCTTTAGCTTTGCGGATCAGGATGTCCTGAATTCTTTGCAGAATCTGGCCTTCTGCGACGATAAAGTATTCGATGAGAATAAAATGTTCGGCTCTTTCAAGGTCTTTGAACATCTGCTCAAACTGTTCTTCGCCGCTGGCATAGTAATGGGCGCTGCTGTTTTGATAGAGGGCAAAGCCACTGCGGGAGAGGTAATGAAGCTGCAGGTGGGGGGCTGTTGAGAGCGACAATTGCTCAATTTTCTCAGTTTGCTTCTGAATATCTGGCTGCCAGGCCTGAAGCCGTTTTTGGGCCGCCTTGAGTTTGGCCTCTTTGCGGGGGAAACGGCCCTCCCGGCCCCAGAAGAGATAGAGAATAAGTCCCAGTGGCGGGAAGCTCAGGAGCAGTACAGTCCATGAAAGCGTAAAGGCGCTGTTGCGATGCTTCTGCGTAATGTGGAGAACCAGAATTAAGGCGATAATCTGCAGTAGGAGGAAGAAACCGACGCTGAGGTCGCGAAGAGCGACAGATAAGATGATGAAGAGGATGAGTTCAGTAGCAAAGATCGCGATGGCAAAGAGAAGGCGGATCATGCCTGGAACTTTGAGCTTATAGCTGTATTTGCTCGCAGGTTTACGGTTATGATCGCCTGACAAATAGGGCTGGGCGGCCTCTTTACTCACCCGCGCCCGCAGCGTGTCCAGGCGTTCGCGCATCAGCTTCTGACGCTCAGGGACGTGATGTTCCTGAGGGATGATTTTGGAGGCACTCTTTTTCTCTTCTGACTTCATATCCTGCTTCATAGACAAAATTTCCTCGCTTCTGCTTTAAAGCGGCGTCAGCGCACTAAGCCGACTCTGTGTCCCCTGCTTAGTGCTGGCAATGGGCACAGTAGCGGGTGCCGCGGCCGGCGACGAAACATTTTTTCAGCGTTTGACCGCAGTTTGGGCAAGCCTGCCCTTCTTTCTGGTAAACCGCCAGCTTGAGTTGAAAGTGGCCTTTTCGTCCCAGGGCATTGACGTAATCGCGGAAACTTGTGCCGCCAAGGCCGATGGCTTCGACAAGGATGGCCTTGAGCAGCTGCTGCAAATTGGTGAGGCGGGCCTCCGAGATGCGGCCTGCACGGCGGTCCGGTCGTATGCCGGCGCGGAAGAGGCTTTCGTCGGCGTAGATATTGCCCACCCCGGCGACCACCGTCTGATTAAGTAAAACGGCCTTAATGGGAGCCGCAGGGTGACGGCGCACCGCCTCGATAAAGGCCTGGGGCGTGAAGGCCTCTGAGATGGCATCCGGGCCAAGCGCGGCAAAACCTTTGTCGCGCCAGGTTTCCCCCCTGGGACAAAGCTTGAGCCGCCCAAATCGCCTGACGTCATCAAAGCGCAAGCCGCAGCCCCCCTCAAAAAGTAAGAGGGCACGTGTATAAGGATTGATTGATTTTTCAGGACTTTCGCCATCAAAAATAAGACGTCCTGTCATCCTCAGATGGCAGATTAAATCGCTTGACTCAAAATGAAAGAGCAGGTACTTGCCTTTGCGGCCAAGAGAAAGCAGCTTCTGCCCGCTGAGTTCGGCACCGCCAAGTTCTTCCAGAACTTCCGGGGTAAAAGTCAGAAGCTTCAGGCAGCGGCGACCGACACAAAGCGGCTCAAGACTGCGACGTATGGTTTCAACTTCCGGCAGCTCAGGCATAGATTTCCCTGTCTTCTTCCAATTTCTGCAGCAAAACCGCTGAATCAAAATCAGAGGGCATAAAGAGTCCCTGCCTGGGAGAGAGCGAGAGCAGGCCGAGGCCTGCTCCTTCAGGGGAGGCAGAGCGCTTGAACTGACTGCTGCAGAAGCGGCGCAGGAAGAGCCGCAGACTTTTCTCAATGAGCTCGGTGCTGTAGAGATCGGCGAAAGCCACCAGTGCCAGACGACGGATTTTTCCCACGGAGGCGTGATTTTTAAGAAAATGCCAGAGGAAAAAATCGTGCAGCTCATAGGGGCCGAGAATGTCTTCTGTCTTTTGCCCGATACTTCCATTTTCGCCGGGCACCAGCTCTGGAGAAACGGGAGTCGCCAGGATATCCAGAATGACGGAGGCCAGCTCGCCATTCTGGCGGGCAAGACGCTCTGCCTCGTACTGGCAGAGGCAGCGTACCAGGGTTTTGGGGATCTCAGCATTAACGTTGTACATGGACATCTGATCGCCATTATAGGTACACCAGCCCAGGGCAGCTTCGGAAAGGTCACCGGTGCCAACCAGAAGACCATTTTCCATATTCGCTAAATCCATGAGCAGCTGTGTGCGTTCTCGCGCCTGAGCATTTTCGTAGGTGGTATCGGCGGTTTCTCCTGTATGACCGAGATCTCGCAGATGCAGAGCCACAGCTTCGCTGATGGCAATCTCACGATAATCGGCTCCGGCACTTTGACCCAGACGGGCAGCTTGATCGCGACCCTGGTGGCCGCTGCCCGGCCCCGGCATGGAAAGCGCGATGAGATCTTCCGTGGGACGGCTTTGGAGCAACAGGCTGCGTCTGGCGGTGAGTAAAGCGAGACAGGAGTCGAGACCGCCGGAGATGCCCAGCAGCAGTTTACGTGAACGCGTGTGTTGCAACCGCCGGGCAAGTCCCTGAGCGCAAAGATTAAAGATCTCTTCGCAGCGCTCAGCACGGATATTCTCCGGAGGGAGGAAGGGCTTGGCTGACAGAGGCCTTCTCAATTTCTGCCGCGCACTGAGAGCCTGATTAGAAAAATCCAAAAGATGAGTGTCCAGCAAAGTCGGCTGGCTCGTGCGGGTAAGTCCGCGATCCGCGGCTCGGGCTGCGAGCAGTTGAACATCGATATCTGCAGCTAAAAAAGCGGGGTTTCTCTCTTCAAAGGGAGCTCGTTCAGCCAGAATTTTGCCATCCTCGGCAATCAGGGCATAAGCACTGTAAATGGCTTCAGTTCCTGATTCCCCGCGACCAGGGCTGATCAAAGCAAAGGCTGCAGCGCTCTCGGCGCTGCGACTGCGGGCCAGCTCACGGCTGTGCTGCGGGCGGCCGACGTGCTCGCTCAGAAAGGAGAAGCAGATTTCCAGACCGGGGGCGGAGGGAAGCCTGCCATCCTCAAAATTTTCGGAGCGGCAAGTGATCGCCAGGGAGGAAAATTCAGGCAGACTGAAGCTGCCCTCGCTGAGCAGGGCTACACTCAACCCTCTGTTCAAGTTCAGGCAGGGGGGGAGCTCGTCCCAGCGTTCGGGGGGGAGAAAAGCCCGCCAGGCCGGATCGCGACGTGGAGCAGCCAGGGGAACGACGGCCTGAATTTCAGCTCCGCGAATCACTGCGGCGGCAGCGATGAGGCCGCAGCCCGTGCGCAGGGGCAGAGAACTGATCAGGGTGAGGCCGCTGAGCCTGTTCGCTTCGGCAAGTCGCAGCAAGGCAGCCTGAGCATCTTCGAGTAAGTCTTCCTGCAGAAAGAGGTCACCATTGCGAACGCCGCTAAGAGAAAGGGCCGGAAAAACCAGTAGATCGACGCCCTCAGCAGCCGCCTTGTGCAGGACGTCAAGCTGAATATCGGCATTCCTCACGGCAGCACCGGGAGTGCTCAGGGGGGCAGCCAGGGCCAGTCGGAGCAGGCCATCGCGCCTCAGGGTGTCCGCCTGCTGCTCCCGGAGCTTTACAGTGGGATTCGTCCCAGCTGGATCGTATTTTGTCTGAAAGCCTTTATTTTTCATCCCTGCTCTCCTTCTTCCTTCTGAAATTGAAAAACTTTACTTATTTCGCATTTTCGGCTGTATTTTCCTTTTGTCGCAGCAGTTGAAGAATGTCCTTGATTTGAGGAGCTTTACCGTAATGCAGTGTGCCGCGGCGATAGATGGACACCGCCAGGCGGCTGATGCCCACAACAGCCAGACAGTGAATCAGCATGGGCACAAGGAACTCCCAGGCCGGAAGACTCAGCATGGAGAAGCGCACAAAGAGCAGGAGCGGACCGATCAGCGGGACAAAAGATAAGATTTTGACCCAGGCCGGATCTGGCGTAAAGGTAGCGAGGATCGTCGCGGCGACCATGGCAATAAAGATCAGGGAGAGTGGCGAAACCACCTGGTTGATATCTTCGGAACGGCTGACGAGTGAGCCCAGAGCACTGTAAATATAAGCAAAGCTGAGATAGCAGATCACAAAAATAATAATGGCCATACCGAAGGTCGTGGGTGGCATCTGGACAGAGTCCAGCAGGCCAAGTTGCTCGAAAGCGCCGCGATTTAAGAAGAAAAAGATAAAATAAACCAGGCCGAAAATGCAGAGCTGCAGCAGACCTGCCAGGCCTGTACCGAAAACCTTACCGTTGATCAGTGAGCGCGCATCGGTAGAGGTAATCAGCAGTTCCATGGCCCGATTGCCCTTTTCACTGGCCACGGAAACAGCGGTCATCTGGCCGTAAGAGAGCAGACAGACGTAGAGCAGCATGACCAGCCCGTAGGTTGTGGCCTGAGTTTGCTGCATACTTTTACCGCTGAGGCTGGCTTGTTCAATAATTTCGATATCCGGTTCGGCAACAACGGACTCTGCGAAGTCTTCTGAGCTTCCACTGAGCAAAAGACGGGTATACAAAAGTTTCTTGCCATAGACTTTGGAAAGGCTTTCTTCCGGGTATTCGGCGTATTTTCGCCGCTCCGTATACCAGCGGAAGCTGCGCTCGGAATCAATGACGAAAATACCCTCGGTGACGGGTTTTGCCAGGATTTCCCCGCTTTTGTCCAGAAGCTCGGGCGTAGCGTTAATCAGCTTGTACTTGCTCATTTTATCGACGGCATCATCGGCCGAGGCCGGAAGGTCGCTCAGGTTGACGATATAGATGTTCTTCTTCGGGCCGGCTTTGCCCTGAAAGAGATCCATCAGGCGGGGAAAGCTCAGCGCCAGGGCAATGACGATACAGGTGATGAGGGTGCTTATGAGAAAGCTGCGGCTGCGCAGGTAATTTCCCAGCTCAAAACGCATGACCACAGCGCTGTTATTTTTTCGTGACTTCATTGGCTGCACCTCCCTGTGCTTCTTTCTCATCGCCGCTGTAGTGGACAAAGATCTCTTCGAGGCTGGGCTCAAGCACGGCAAAATGATCGATTCCCAGAGACTGGCTCACGAGTTCCTGGAGCAGCTGACGGTCATCTGAGGCCTGACTGAGCTGCAGGATAGCCCCCGTCTGGCCTTCTTCAATTGCGGTGACCTCATTGCCAATCTTGCCCCCGGCAGCCAGGCGGCGCAAAAGCTCCGTACATTCTTTGGGGGAGAGAAGCTGGTTTTCCTGGTGCAGGCGAACTTCATAGCGATCGCGCGGCCAGCGGGCGCGGATATCGCGGATTTTACCCTGAACGACCACTTCGCCATCTTTCAGGAGGGCTATATCTTCACAAAAGCTCTCAACATAGGACATCTGATGGGAAGAAAAAAAGACCAGATTTCCCGCCTGGACCTCCTCGGTGACAATATCTTTCAGCATTTTGGCATTGACCGGATCGAGGCCGCTGAAAGGCTCGTCCAGAACAATCAGCGAAGGTTTGGTGATGAGGGCGACAGCCAGCTGGATTTTCTGCTGATTGCCTTTGGAAAGGGTATCCAGCTTGTGATCCTTCAGCTCAATCATGCCGAGACGCTCAAGCCAGGAAAGCGCGGCATTTCTCGCTTCATGCGAGCTGAGGCCGCGCAGCTCGCCCAGATAACACATTTGTCTCAGCAGGGAGCTTTTGGGGTAGAGGCCTTTTTCTTCAGGCAGATAGCCGATGGAAACAGGAGACTCGCGCAGAGGCTTGCCGTCCAGCAAAATTTCACCTGCATCGGCACGGAAAACGTCCATGAGAATGCGGATGGTCGTGGTTTTTCCCGCGCCGTTGCGGCCGAGATAACCAAAAGCGTGGCCAGACTCAGCTTCCAGGGAAATTCCCTTTAATACGTGGTGCTTGCCAAAGCTTTTGTGAATATTTTTGAGCTCAAGATGCATAGCTTTTTTCCTCTTCAATGTGCCTCCTCTGAGAAAGCACAAATTCCTGCCTACAGAATAGAGTTTTGAGGGGCGAACGTCAATTTTACCGGGCAGGAGACAAACAGCTCTTCGGCCCATAAAAAAAGCGGCTTCCCGGAGGGGAAGCCGCTCTGATGCAGCATAGGCTCAGGCCTTCACAGCGCCTTTGACGTGGAAGGCTTTGCGGCCGGGATAGCGGGCAAATTCGCCGAGCGACTCTTCGATGCGGAGCAGCTGGTTGTATTTGGCCACACGGTCGGTGCGGGAGGGTGCGCCGGTCTTAATCTGTCCGGCATTTGTCGCCACGACGATATCCGCGATAGCGACGTCTTCGGTTTCACCGGAACGGTGAGAGACAACGGCGGTCCAGCCATTCTGCTGAGCCATTTCGATCGCCTTCAGGGTTTCGGTCAGGGTGCCGATCTGATTGATTTTAATGAGTACGGAGTTGGCACAATTCATTTCAATGCCTTTGGCGATGCGCTTCGTGTTGGTGACGAAAAGATCGTCGCCGACGAGCTGAATGCGGTGACCAAGGCGTTCGCAGAGTTTTTTCCAGCCTTCCCAATCCTCTTCGGCAAGGCCGTCTTCGAGGGAGATAATCGGATATTTATTGACGAGATCCTCGTAGAAATCGATCATCTCATCGGTGGTTTTAAATTCGCCGGTCTTCCAGAACTTGTAGCCCTCTTTGCCCTCTTTTTTGGCTTCGTCATAAAGCTCGGTGGAGGCGGGATCCATGGCGATCATGAAGTCATCATAGGGTTTGTAACCGGCGGCTTCGATGGCTTTGACGAGATAAGCCAGTGCTTGTTCGTCGTGATCGAAGTTCGGCGCAAAGCCACCTTCATCGCCCACGGTGGTGCTGTAGCCGTCTTTTTTGAGTAGGCTCTTAAGCGTGTGGAAGACTTCTGCGCACCAGCGCACGGCCTGTTTAAAGCTGTCGGCACCCACAGGCATAATCATGAATTCCTGCAGGTTGACGCTGTTGTCGGCATGCTTGCCTCCATTGATGACGTTCATCATGGGGACGGGAAGGGTGTGGCCGAAAACGCCGCCGAGATAGCTGTAAAGACCGATTTCAAGAGCATTGGCCGCGGCCTGAGCCACCGCGATGGAAACGGCAAGCAGAGCATTTGCGCCCAGTTTGCCTTTATTATCTGTGCCGTCGAGATCAATCATCGTCTGGTCGATTTCGGCCTGGTCAAAAACATTCATACCAATGAGCTCATCAGCGATGATGTTGTTCACATTATCGACAGCCTTCTGCACGCCTTTGCCCATATAGCAGGATTTATCGCCATCGCGCAGCTCTACCGCCTCAAAAGCGCCGGTTGAAGCGCCTGAGGGCACCGCTGCACGGCCAAAGGAACCATCTTCGCAGATGACTTCGGCTTCGACGGTAGGATTGCCGCGGGAGTCTAAAATCTGACGGGCGTAAACTTCACTAATCAATACTTCGGGAACCATGGGTACCTCCTCTAATCCTTACTGGGATCTTATTCTTAAATCAATGGGGTCGGATCTTACCTTACTGTCTGCTTTGGGCAGGTTTTCCTGTTTTTAAGCAGACGACCTCATCTATTATATCTGAATTTAAGGAAAAATGCCCGAGCAGCCGATAAAGTTCGACCAAGCCGAACAAGCCAGATCAGGCTGAAAAGGTTAAAATGAGAAAAAAGGCGACAAAGACATAGCAGTAAAATTATAAAAGCAACAATGCTTTTTTAGATTTTAGTTTTTACGAAGCCATAAGAGCGCTATAAGGAAGCCACAAAGAAGCCATAAGGAAAGCCATCCATGGAGCCATCCAGGAACCCATCAGGGAGTAAAGAAAAGAATATGCTGCGCATCTTACTGAGCCAAAATCCCCGGCGCAATTTAGACTTCTGTCTGTCTGAACTTGCACAGTTCACAAAAGAGGGCTTTTCCCGGCGCGCATTTTTTCTGGTTCCCGAAGAGATTAAGCTGGATACTGAACGCCGCTATCTGGAGCATTTCGATCGGCGGGGGCTGATGATGGCGGAAGTCCTTTCTTTTCGCCGCCTGGCCCATCGCCTTTTCAGCGAGGTGGGCGGCCTCGCAAGTCCGAGCCTGAGCGATAACGGCAAAGCGCTTATGCTGACGCGCCTTCTGCAGGAACAGCGGGAGGATTTTCCCTTTCTGGGACGTTTTGCAGGTAAAGCGGCCTATGCGGCAGAGCTGAGTCAGATTATCGGCGATTTTATGCGCAGTGATTTGTCTGTGGATATGCTTCGCCAGGTGGCGGAAAAAGCGGCTGGCGAGGAAACCCGTGAAAAGCTGCGTGATCTCGCGCTGCTCCGGGAGCGCTATGAAGCGCGCAAAGCCCAGCTGGGTCTCCGCGATGCCGATGAAGATTTCCCACGGCTGGTGCGCCTGCTCCGGGAAGAGGCCGGGCATCCCCGCCTGGCCTTTTTGCGCGATGCCGCGATTTGGGTGGCGGGCTTTTCCCTGCTGCGTGCCTTTACACCACAGGAGGTGCAGGTGCTACAAGCTCTTAACGAGCTTTGCCCCTCGCTGACCGTCGCACTGACGCCAGACTTATCGGAGAGCCGCCTTCAGCTTCCACAGGCGGCCACAGGTCAAAAGGAGGCGTCCTGGCTTCTCAGGCTCGAGGCCGAAGGGACAAAAGCCGGAGATGCCGGTCTCAGACAACTGCTGCGAGCCTTCCCGCGGGCGCAGCAGGTTTTTATCGATGAAGCGCCGTCAGCCCTGCGTCTGCCCTCTGTCGAGCTTTGGCGTTCGGCCAACAGCCGCGAGGAATTTGCGGCCTGTGCAGGGACAATCAAGCGTCTTTTAAAAGAAGGAAAACTGCGCCGCCGGGAAATAGGCGTGGCCCTCTGCAAAGAAGAAGACATGGATCTTCTGTCGGCCTGTTTCCGGGAATTTTCTCTGGATCCCTTTATTGCTGCTGCGCGACCGCTGGATGAAAGCCCGCTCCTGCGCTATCTGCGCGCTTTTTTCCGTCTGGCCGCAGGTGAGGCCAGGACAGGAGATGTTCTGGCCCTGCTGCACAGCGGCCTTTGCGGGGGAAGTTCTCTGGAGGCGGATCTTCTGGATAACTTCATGCTGGCCTCCGGCCTGCGCTTTGCCTCTGAATTTGAGGGCGAACACCTCTATCGCCGGGTCGACGAGGCGAAGGGAGAAGCGGCAAAAACTTTAGTCGGACGCATTCTGAAACCACAGATAGAAGCAGCCAGGCAGCTGAGCCGCCTGGCTTCAGGACCGGAAAAGTCACTTTTCCTGCAAAGCTGGCTGGATGAGGCCTCCGGGATCCGCGAAAAGCTGGAAACAATGGCTCTGCAGTTAAACCGTGAGGGCGAGAGCGACCGTGCCCTCCTGATTTCCCTCTCCTGGGAAGCCTGTCTTAAGGCGCTCGAAGAAGCGTCTGATATTCTCGGTGAGCAAGACCTTTCTGTCGCCGATTTTGCTGAGTTGATTATTTCCGCTCTGCGCGGCCAGCGCCCCGGAGGCATCCCACTGGGCATAGACCGGGTTCGTGTTGGTGGTTTGCGCCAGATGCTGCTCTATCCCTGCCGCTGGCTCTTTATTCTCGGCGCGAAAGCAGGGACTTTTCCTCCCGGACTTCCGGCTGAAGGGCTCCTGCAAAACCGGGAACGTGAGGAAATTGAAGCGCTGAGCGAGCAGATCTCGCCGGAAAAGGCCGTGCATCTGCCGAACTATCGCCGTGATGCGGTGTCGGCGGGCGATGCCTTGCTTCACTTTCTCAGTCATCTGCCGAGTGAAAAGCTGCTTCTCTCTTCGCCTTCGCTGGACAGGGAGGATCTTTCAGATTTGCAGCTGCGCCTTGGCGAAGTGAAGGCTTTCAGTGAAGCCAGAAAGTCAGGAGGGGCGTCTTTGCCACAGGAACAGTCTGCCCTGCCTCTTGACTTGCCTGTCGTAGAGAAGATTTTTGCTGAGCGAAGTTTTCCAGACTGCCGCTGGCTCTCTCCGGAACGTGCAGCCATTTCTCTCGGGGGACGCCGCAAGGGTGTCTGGCAGCTCTGGCAAGAGGCTCTGGAGCCGTACTTAAAAAAAGCGCCTGCTGAGGCCGCTGATCCGCTTGATCTCCTGCGACCAGATATCCGGCTTTCCGAGGAAAATCGGGCTGAACTTGCGAAGCAGGCCCACAGCCTTTCCGTTTCGCGTTTGGAAAGCTATAACGCCTGTCCCTATCAGCATTTCGGCAGCTATCTTCTGCGTTTGGAAGAGCCTGAAATCTGGCGGCCTGACGTCCAGCACCGCGGTCGTTTTCTTCATGCCTTCATGGAAAAGAGCCTGCGTCGGTTAAGCGAAATTCCAGTGACCGAGCTTTCCAGCGAAGCAGAAATCCGTCAATTTCTGGAAAAAATGCGACGGGAAGAGCTTCATCCTCACGCGCTGCGGCAGCTCTACGACGAACTGGCTGGGGAAAAAGGCTTCCGCGCCTATGACGATCCCGCGGTGCGCGGAGGCGAAGGGCGTCGTCTGCTTGGCCTGCTAAGCGATAATCTCGCGGCGGCGTGGGACGATCTGGAGCAATCGCTCTTCCTGCCGCGGCTGCTGGAGTGGAGCTTTCCTCAGCCCGATATGCCGGAAAGCCGTTATTATATCGGAAGCGGCGCGGGGAGGCGCTTGATTCGCGGGATCATCGACCGGGTGGACGAAAGGGCGAATGCCTTGCGTATCCTGGACTATAAGAGCTCTCTCCAGAGCAGTGGCGCCGTGCCAATTCTCAGGGGCGAAGAATTACAGCTGCCGCTCTATGCGGCTGTGCTGTCTCAGTGTCGGCCCTCTAAGGAAATTCAGAGCTTTGCCATCCATTCGTTGCTGGGTGAGCGCCCTCAGAGCGGGGATAAGAAGGAGAAAATCAAACGCTTCAACGCTCAGGAGGATCCGGATTTTGTGCGTCTCTCAGCGGATTACAGCAAAATGCTCGCCGAGAAAATTCTTGCGCAGATGCAGAGGGGGGATATCTCCCCGCATCCGCTGAGTACAGCAGCAGATCCACTGCCCTCAGCCTGCAGCTTTTGCGCCTACAGCGATCTCTGCCGCCTGGATCAGCGCCTGGCCGAGGCTCGCTGCCGTCGTGTTGAAGCTCTTGAGCCACTGACGCAGCTTGCGAGCAGGGGCAAAGCCCGTGCGGCGGCGGAAAAACTCTTTTTGGAGGGACTCCTGAAGCTCGGCCGCAGCGCAGAAGAACTTAGCCGCACAGAAGCCGAAGAACTTCTTGCAGAGCTGACCCCGTTAAAGGAGAAGCACGCATGATTCAGTGGACTGCTGAACAGGAAAAAGCCATCTCCTTTCTAAGTCAGGGGGAATTGCTCGTTTCTGCAGCGGCCGGTTCCGGCAAAACGGCTGTGCTCACCGAGCGCATCCTGCGGACTTGCCTGGAGGGAAGGGCAGCGCTTTCCGAGCTGGCCGTCATGACCTTTACGGATAAGGCCGCGGTCCATATGCGCCGCGCTCTCGAAAAGAAAATCCACGAGCGGCTGGCTGAGACAGAAGACAGCGCTGAGAAGGAAAAGCTCAGAGAGCTTGTCAAAGAGCTGCCGCTCGCCCAGATTTCCACGATTCACGCCTTCTGTCTGCGCCTGATCCGTGAATATCGCCATGAACTCAGTGACGAAAAGGGCGAACTTCTCCTGGATGGCCATTTTTCTGTGATTTCCGGCGAAGACCTGGCCCAACTCAAAGAAGAGGTTCTGGACGATATGCTCCACGAAGCGTACAGCGCGGTAGCCGCTCTTGAGAAAGAACGACATGACGCTGCCCTGGGGAAGAAGGCAGAGCCTGCCACGGAGAAGACTGACGCAAGCGAAGTAAGCTCGGAAAGAGGAGCTGAAGCAGACTCGCCAGGAAGAACTGAAATGGCGCCGCCAGCGACCTGGGCCGGAGATGGTTTGCTGGCGCAGATGAGCCTGATGCAGGAGGCCGGTCGAGCGACCTGGCTGGATTCCTTCGCCCTGCTGAGTGATTTACTTTCAGGAGATAAGAGCGATCAGGGTTTTCGGGAGGCTCTCCTGGATTTCGTGGAGTTTTTAAGCAGCCTGCCGGATCCCAGAGACTTCTGCCGCGAAGCCATGGCGTCTTTAATTGCAGAAGCTCAGGATTTTTGCTCCGGAGCAGCTGCCGCGGAGGCTCTGACGAACTTGCGCAAAGCCGCGCTGAGAGCCGCCCAGGCACAGGATGAGATTGAAGCTTTGCCCTATTTTGCTGAACTCATGTCGCCTCCGGCTAAAAAATCTTCCCAGGAAAAGCTCGATTTTCAGACCTTTTATCCGATGCTCCTCGGATTTATTAATGACGTCTTAACATCATCTGTTCTGCAGGCTGGGTCGGATGTTATGAGCGTTCAGGCGGGCGTCTCAGTGGGAATTCCGCTTACTGAGTCAGCCATTCCCCAGTGCAACGAAGGTTCACCATTAGCCACTCCTACCCAGGCTCAGGCGGCAGCATCCCCCATCGCTGAACGCCTGTCCCCATCGGCCCAGGCCGTAGCGCAGAGCCAAGCCTTTGTCGCGGCTGCGGACAGCGATTCTTCCGCTCGACGAAAAATCTGGAATTCGGCAGTGGACGAGGGGAAGGCGCTGCAAAATTGGAAAACGCTCTCCCGAAATGCCAAAAATGAAGAGAAAAATGAGTTCCGCCAAAACTTTTATCACGGCTTTGGTCCGCTCCTGAACCTCCTTGGACTTCCTTTCAGCGAAGCGATCTGTAAGGAATTTGGTCTGGAAACGGCTGGCGGCCTTTTCTCTCAAACGGTCGAAGAAATTGAGGAAGCAGCCCGGGATGCGCTGCCTCTTTCGGCACGCTTTCTCGAACTCGCCCTGCTCTTTCAGCAGGAACTTCTGCGGCGCAAGTTAAAGCGCCGGCAGATTGATTTTTCCGACCAGGAGCATCTTGCTCTGCGCCTGCTGCGCCAGCCCAAAGTTGCCGCTGCCGTATCCGGGAGAATAAAGGAAATTCTCATCGACGAGTATCAGGATTCAAGCCTTCTGCAGGAAGCCATGATTCAGGCCATAGGAGCCAGGCAGATCTACATGGTGGGCGACATCAAACAGAGCATCTATCGCTTTCGCCATGCCGATCCCAGTCTTTTCGGCAGCAAGCTCGAAACTTTTGTCGCCGCGGAGAAGCTGGGAGAGCACAAAATAAATGCAGCTGAGCAAGAAGCTTCTGAAAGGCCTGTCACCCAGCCGCTGCAGAGAACCGGTGTCAAACTCCTGCTCAATAAGAACTTCCGCAGCGCGCCGCGCCTTCTGCTCTGGATCAACCGCTTTTTTGCCTCTTTCCTGACGAAAGAAAGCGGGCAGATCGACTACGACGAGAGTCAGGCTCTGCAGCCGGGACGTGAGTTGCAAAAGCTGAACGAAGAAGAGAGGAAGAAGTTTGAGCCGCGGCTTGAGCTGCGTTTTCTCTTAAAAGATGAAGGTCCTGAGACTTCCAAAGAAAATCCTGAGCCTGTCCCGGCACTTATCCCGGAACCGCTGCAAAAGGCCAATCCCCGCGCGCTCGCGCTGCTGGACACCCTGCTCGATCTCAGGAAGGCCGGCTGGTCTTATGGCGATATCGCTGTACTCTGCCGCACCAATGCGCGCTGTGAAGAAGCAAGACAAGTCCTGGAAAGCTGTGGACTTCCTTACGCCATGGGCCTCACAAAAGTTTTAATCAGCAGCGTCGAGCTTCGTCTATTACAGCAGCTTGTGGCCCATCTGGCCAATTTTGCCAGGGATTTTCCCCTGGCAGCCGTCTTGCGCTCATCTCTCCACGGGGAACCTTTTCAGGAGGACGAGCTCTTTAAGATCGCTGCTTTCCGGCATGTTGAGACAACGGATCTTTGCGACGACAAAGACGAGCTTGAGGGAGAAAGCTTGCCCTCAGCGCTGCGACCACAGTTTTTTGAACGCTTTCTCGCCTACGCTGAGAGCGGTGAAGACAGAGAGCTTCGCGCCCGCTGCCAGGCATATCTGGAACAGTATTGGCAGTGGCGGCAGATGGCCTCTGTCCTGCCGCTGGCCGATCTTCTCACCCGCATTGTGGAGCAAAGCCACTGGCTGGAAAGGCTTTCTGCTCTGCCTTACGCTGGCCAACGCCTGAATGACTGGGAAAGCTTTATCTCCTGGACCGAGGAGTTTGAGCGTTTACATGGCCCTGACCTGGCCAATTTTGCCCGCAGCCTGAATGAAATCAGGACGCAGAATCTCGCCGTGGAGGGCCTTTCACGATCCGCAGAAGAGGCGGATGCGGTGAAGATTCTGACCGAACATAATGCCAAGGGTCTGGAATTTCCCGTGGTGATTCTTTATGACCTCTCCTCCTCGCTGCGCAGCCCCAGAGCCCGTCAGAATTTCTTCCGCTATCGGGCCGAAGAAGGTCTGGCTCAGCTTTATCTGAAGGAGCAGCCGGATGGCCTCAGGCTCATTGAGGGTGCACGCAGCCGGGCGTTCCGTCTGCACGAGGACTTTGCCGAACGTTCTGAGGATTTTCGCCTGCTTTATGTGGCCATGACCAGGGCCGAAGAACGCCTGATCCTCCTTGGCAGCGGCCAGACCACGAAGATTGAGGAACTGGCCGGGCAAAGTGAAGCGGCTGTCGAAGAAGGCCGGAAGCGTGGTGGAACCACGTCGCGCCTTGCTTTGACGCCCGAATTTGCTCAGGGGACAGACAGTGAGTTCAGCCTGCTTGCCGCCTGGGCCAGCGGGGAAATGCCAGGTCTGCCGGAAGCTCTGCGTGAGCTGCCTTCAAGAGGATCTTTTTCTCTTGTGAAAGAAGATTTTCGGGTGAGTGGTGTGACGCTCACTCAGCTCCTGGCCGAGCTTTCGCCAAAGCTCCTGGGGACAGCAGGCGTCAGTGCAGAGCAGGAAACTGCGGCAGAAGCGGGTGAAAAGCAGCCATCAGAGCTACTCTATGCCCTTTCGGAAGATCGAGTCTATTATCCGGAAACGGCGGCGGATCTGCTCACGCTCAGGGAGCTCCTCAGTCCCCGGCTGCCCCACGAAGAACTCCTGAACGTGCCTTCCAAGCTGACGGTGAGCGCGCTCAGCGAAGCGGAGCGGGAGATGGCAACAAGTTTATCTGCGCCCCTGGAGGGGGAGGGACGGCTGCTCGACCGTGAAGAGAGCCCGGCCGAGGCGGTGCTCTACCCGGAGGCTATGCAGGAGATGGCTCTCCTGCTGAGGCGGCCAAACGCGAGCCTCTGCACAAAGCCCACAGACTTAAGGGCGCAAGTGATAAAAGGCGGAGCCGCCTACGGAACCCTGATGCATCGGATTTTCCAACACCTCCCTGTGGGAACTCTGCGGGAAGCTGAGCTAAAGGGAGAGCTGCCTCAGGCTTTCGAGCGTTTCCTTAAAGATGAACTCCGCCTTTCGGCTTTATCCGAAGAAGAGTCTGAGTTCGCGGCCACAGCGTTGCCCCAGATCCGCAGTTTCCTTCGTTCAGAACTGGCCGGAGAGCTTGCTGCCGCAGAGCAAAAAGCAGAACCAGCCTGGCGGGAGCTGCCCTTTACCCTGGCGGTTCCGGCACGTGGCCTTGCCGATCCTGAGGGTGAGATCACGCTGGTTCAGGGCATGATTGACCTGGCTTTTCGCAGCCGCGGCGAGATTGTCCTGCTCGACTACAAAAGTGATCGGTTGCGTGGATCGAGGGCTGAACGAGATGCCGAACTGCTCCGACGCTATCGCCTGCAGTTGGCCTGTTATGCGGAGGCGATTCGCCGTATTCAGGGACAAAAAGTCGGGCGCATTCTCCTTTGGCTGATCCGCGAAGGCAGGGCTGTCGACTTTTCACAGGAGATTCATTCCGAGTTGCTTTTTTAGCTTAAAACCGGACTTCGCTTTTCCCACCTTTAGCTTTCACATTAACGCCTGAGCAAGAACCCGAGTTAGAGGCTGAATGGGCCACGATTCCACTCATTTCTTTATGACAGCAAGATGACCTGACAACGCATGTGTTCAGGGGCTAAACGTGAATTTTGTAGCAATCCTGTAACATGAACCACAATATATAGTAGTATGATGGACAAGCAAACACAAAAGAAGCTCTGCCTGCCGGATGAAGCCAAAGGCCTCCAGCACGGCTTTTAAGGGTGAAAAACGGGCTCTGATCTCTTTTTTTTAGTGCCCGAAGGCGTGTGGGAAAAAAAAGTCAGACTTGAAATTTATCTTCACCTGTGGTGAAATAAATTTCCTAAATGAGGAGAAGAAAGACGAGAGGAAGTTTGTTGATTCAACACTTCCGGAAAGCAGTTCAGCATAGTGAAGAGGATAAGTGCATGGAACATTTAGATCAGATCATCAGGCGTTATTACACGAAAGAACTTGAAGGACAGAGCGAGAAAAGTGTTTACGACCTTTTTAAGTGGAAAAGGGTCGATGTCCAGCTCAAGGACTACAAAAACGGCCGAGTGCTCTGCGACATGAAGAATCTGGAATTTCCGGAAGCTTATTCTCAGCAGGCCTGCGATATCATTGCCTCAAAATATTTCCGTAAAGCCGGTGTCAACACGGCGGAGGGATACGAGACTTCCATGCGCCAGGTCGCTCACCGCATGGTGGATTTCTGGGTAGCCGCTCTGGTCGAAGAGGGGATGATCGCCTCAGGAGAGCAGAGCAAAATTCTTTACGATGAGCTGGTTTACGGCATTCTTTCACAAACTTTCGCGCCCAATTCCCCGCAGTGGTTCAACACCGGTTTAAAGCGCAGCTATGGTATTGCCGGCCATTGCTCTGAGCTCTGGTACTGGGATCCCAAAGAAAATAAAGCGGTGATGAGCGAGGACAGTTACACGCGCACTCAGGCCTCGGCCTGCTTTATCCTTTCCATTAAAGACTCTCTGCTCGGCGAGGGTTCTATCTCCGACCACTATGTGACTGAAACCAAACTCTTTAAGGGCGGTTCCGGTACCGGAACCAACTTTTCGTCCATTCGCGCGGAAGGCGAGGGACTTTCCGGCGGCGGCCAGTCCTCTGGTCTCATGAGTTTCCTTAAAGGTCTTGACCGCAATGCCGGTGCCATCAAATCCGGAGGCACCACTCGCCGTGCGGCCAAGATGGTCTGCCTCGATATTGATCATCCCGAGATTGAAAATTTCATCTCCTGGAAAGCCAAAGAAGAGGATAAGGTCATGGCTCTCGCTAAGATGGGCTATGACGGCGATATTGACGGCGAAGCTTATCAGACTGTCTCGGGGCAGAACAGCAATAACTCCGTGCAGATCAGCGATGAATTCATGCGCAAGGTCAACAATCTCAGCCGTAATCCCGAGGCGACGCTGACCCTGAAAGGCCGCGTCGATTCTTCTGTCAATCGTGAAGTTTCCGTGCAGCAGCTCTGGGATCTCTTTAATGAATCCGCCTGGCGCTGCGCCGACCCGGCCCCTCAGTTTTCAGATACTTTTAATGCCTGGCACACCTGTCCCGCCGGTGAAGACGGCAAGTTCGGTACGCGTGAAAACCGCATTAACTCCACCAACCCCTGCGGGGAATATGCCTTCCTCGACGATACCTCCTGTAACCTCGCCTCAATCAACGTGCTGCGTTTCCTGGATATGGAAACGGGTCGCTTCGACGTGGAGGGTTATCTCCACACCGTGGCCTTTGTCCAGCTTGTCCTGGAGGCCTCCATTGTCTGGGGCCAGTTCCCGACGGCGGAAATTGCGCGCAAGACCTACAAATTCCGCACCACAGGTCTGGGGATGGCCAATCTGGCCTCCCTGCTCATGGCTCTTGGCCTGCCCTACGATTCCGATGAGGCACGCGCTCTTGCTGCGACACTCGCCGGTATTCTGACGGGTCGTTCCTACGCCATCTCGGCTCTTATGGCTGAGAAATGCGGGCCTTTTGAGTGCTACGAGCTGAACAAAAAGCACATGACCCGTGTCATTCGCAATCACTCCCGTGCCGCCGGAGAGCGCGAGGACGAAACAGAAGAGATCAATTACACGCTGCCGATCGTGGATCACCGCCTCTTGAAAAAGATGAACTTCGACCAACTTTCTTCCGTTTTGAAGGAGGTTTGGAAGGATGCTGAAAAATTCGGTAAAAACTTCGGCTACCGCAATGCTCAGGTCAGCGTCATGGCGCCGACAGGCACCATTTCCTTTGCCATGGACTGCGCCGCCACCAGCATTGAGCCTTTCTTTGGCCACGTCACCTACAAAAAACTTTCCGGCGGTGGCTACATGAAGCTTGCAAACCCGCTGATCAATCAGGGTCTGAAAAAGCTCGGTTACACCGATGAGCAGCGCAAAGAGATTGAAGACTACATCATGCGTGAAGAAAACGGCATGATTGCCGACGGTAAAATTGAGGGCGCGCCTTATCTGAAAGAGTCCGATCTCAGTGTTTTCGATACGGCGAATAAATGCGGTTCAGGGGAACGCTACATCGATCCCATGGGGCATGTCCGCATGGTCGCCGCCATCACGCCGCTCATTTCCGGAGCCATCTCCAAAACGGTCAATCTGCCCCGCGAAGCCACCGTGGATGACTTTAAAGAGGTGGTTCTTGAATCCTGGAAGTTGGGCGTAAAAGGGATTACGCTTTATCGTGATGGGTCCAAATTTGCCCAGCCCCTGAATCAGACTTTGAGCACCGAGGATGCCTCCAAGCGCCCTCTGTCAGATCTGAATTATGCCGATCTGCTCAAGCTTGCTGAAAAATACAAGGCGGAAGCAGCGGCTCAGGCTGAGAAACCGCTGACCGTCTCCCGCCGTGACAAACTTGTTGGCATCCGCAGCGGGCGCACCCATCCGGCTCAAATTGAGGACATCAAAATTTACACGACGGTCAACCGCGATGAAAACGGCGAAATTTCTGAAATTTATATCACAACCGACCGTGAAGGCACGCTCATTATGGGCCTTCTGAATTCGCTCTCCAAGACGATCTCCGTCATGCTGCAGTATCACATTCCCGCCCGTCAAATTTCCAAAATGCTGCGCGGCCAAAAATACGAACCCTACGGCTTTGTCAGCCGTCACCCCTACATCAAATACGTCTCCTCCATCTCGGATCTGATTTCTAAAATTATAGATATTGAGATTGGCGATTTCTCCCGAGTTCAGGTGAAACCCAGCGCTGAAGAGGCGGAGGAAGCCGAAGCCACGGCCAGAAAACTGGCAGAAATTCGCAAAAGCGGGGACAAACCGGCCAGCGAGCCTGGCGAACCCATGACCGCTCAGCTGGGACTTGACGAATTTATCCACAAAAATGCCGTAGAAGCCTATAAAACGGGAGAGAAACTCTACGATGGCAGTACCTGTCCCAACTGTTCCTCCACCCGTATGGTTCGAAACGGCACCTGCAAGGTTTGCCTCGACTGCGGCACGACCACAGGATGTTCATGAGCTTCAGACTTCATCAGCGTGCTCTCCTCACTCACTCTGGTTTGGCAGAAGCTCGCAGGGAGCTTCTGTCTGCACGTTCAGAGAGAGCAAAGGCAAGGCTTGACTACTCTGCAATCAGAGGGTGTTCTCAATGAAAAAGGAGCCTTAATAATGACCAATAACGAAAAAGGAAGAATTCATATTTACGCCGGCGACGGCAAAGGCAAAACGACAGCCTCCGTCGGCCTCGCCGTGCGCGCCTCGGCACGCGGCTGGAAGGTGCTCTTCGTGCAGTTTCTGAAAGACGGCAAATCTGCTGAACTTAAAGTACTCCGTAGCCTTCCCACAGTCACGGTGCTCTCAGGACAGAAGATCAATAAATTCACTTTTGCCATGACCCCGGAAGAAAAAGCGACAGCGAAAGCCGAGATGTCAGAACGTCTTAAAGAAGCCCGTGAGAAGGCTGAAAATGGCGAGGTTGACCTGCTGGTTCTGGACGAAGCCCTGGGGGCCATCCACGCCGGAGTACTCTCCGAAGAGAGCGTCCTCGATTTTCTCGATCACAAGCCCTATTCTCTCGAACTCGTCCTCACCGGCCGTGATCCTTCGCAGGCTCTGATCGACCGGGCCGACTATTACTCGGAAGTCTGCATGCGCAAGCATCCCTACGAGACCGAAGGCCTGAACGCCCGCCCAGGCGTGGAATTCTAGGTTTGTAAAACAACAGGTATGTGCTTTGTCGGTTAATAATGGAAGCCCGAAATTTCGGGCTTCCTGCTAAGTTTAATGAAATCCTTGTGCCTCTTATAATTAGCATTAATTATGTATTTAATATTAAACATTTTTTAAATTAAATACCAGGGCACTATATAGTAGCAATAAGAAAGCGGTCTTATTTTTGCTGTTCCTGTTCATGATCATAAAATGCAGATCAGGTTTTTAATACCAAGTTAGTTCCAAAAAGTTCTAAGTTGGTTCCAAGTTTTGTTCTAAAACGGACGACTATCGAATATACCAACGAGCGGCTGAAGTCTTACCAAGTACGTAGATTAGGTCGCCTTGCTTCAGTTCACGAATCAAAACTTTTATTTGATTACGTGAAAGACTTGGTAAAACTTGTTCAAATTCTCTAAAGGGGGTTCCCTTCTCACCGTTCTCACGAATATGCTTTAAAAGCAATTCTTTATTTGTGTCTCTGTCTAAACCGATTTTTCTTGTATAAACGCCGGATTTTCCTGAAACTTCATATAGGCCGCGTGAAAGAACATATTTATTACGCCCTCTATGTTTCTTAAAGTGTTTCTTAAAGTAAGAGAAAAAGGAAATAGAGTTTTCCATTAATTTGCTTTTCCAATATAATTAAAAAAGTTCGTCAGGCATTCAAAAGGCTGAAATAAATGAAGCCGTTCTTTTGAAAAGGCTAAATTACGAGGGAAAATAACGGAAGTGGAAATACAGCTGGTGCGAGATTAAATATATAAATGAAGTGTGAGGGAGTACTAATCGACAGGCGGAGGTAAACAAATGGCTGCTTATCCTGATGAAAGCGTTGTTCAGTCCTGGCTGGATGCCTTGTACGGCCTGAATGTGCATGTCAAAAAAATGTTTGGCTGTTACTGCGTCTACTGTGATGATCAGCCGATCGGCTGGCTGAGCAGTCACTGCTTCTCTCTGCGCGAAACAGGGTTAAACTATATTCCGGAAGGCGCGAAAAGGCCTCTGCCTTCAGATAGTATTCAGGAAATTGTTATTCCACTGGACGAATACAGCGCCGAATGGATACCGAAAGCTGTTCAGGACACGGCAGATATTCTGAAACAGAAAAATCTGAAAAAGAAAAAGAGGCAAAGAAGGTTATAGTAAAGAAGGCTATGGCTATAAAGTCATGATGATCCGCAAGCGCATCACCTTTTCCGGCTCCGTCCAGGGCGTCGGTTTCCGCTGGCGTGCCCGGCACGCGGCATCTCTTTACCACTGTACAGGCTGGTGCCGAAACGAATGGGACGGCACGGTGACCATGGAAATTCAAGGCGAAGAACAAAATATCGACCAGGTGATCCTGGCCATTGAGGCCGGGAGCTACATACGGATTCGCAATATGGAGGTAAGGTCACTCCCTGTGATCAACGAGCGGGGTTTCCGGACAGATTAACACTTAGATATTATTGACGCCATATATGACACCATATATAATCAATTATGAAGGTATTAAGGCATGTCCCAATTCGACAAACTTCTCGAACGTATTCGATTCTTAGATAATAATATGCGCTTCAATGAAGTACGTAAGATCCTTGAAGCCTATGGATATACTATGAGCGGACCCAATCGTGGAAGTAGTCATAAAACTTTTAGAAAATCTGGCTGCCACCCGATCACGATTCCAGCGCATGAGCCAATCAAGCGTGTCTACATTATCATGGTAAAAGAGGCAATAGAAAGTGAGGCGAACGATGAAGAAAACGATTGATTACTATCTCTCTCTTCCTTACCGTCTTGAAATCGTTCCCGACACTGTGGAGGGCGGTTATGGAGCACGTTACCCTGATTTACCAGGTTGTATGACCTGTGCTGATACTGTCGAAGATGTTGTCGTACATGCAGAAGAGGCAAAGCGAACATGGCTTAAAGCAGCTCTGGAAGAAGGAATTGACATTGTCGAACCTGCTGAGAAAATTGATTCGTCGGAGTATTCCGGACAGTTCAAATTAAGGATGCCCAGAAGTCTTCACAGATCTTTATCCGTTCATGCTAAGCAGGAAGGCATCAGCATGAATCAATACTGCCTGTACCTTCTGACGATGAACGATGCTGCTCATCATGCTCAAAGAACTTCAAAAGAACTTCATTAGAATAGTTTTCATTCGAGGCATGAACTACATTCTTCAAGTTTAAAAAGGCTTTATGATTTATTAACCGCTTTAAGATGCGTGCAAGTGGCAGTGGGCTCAGCCTCGGCCTTATTTCGATGGAGAGAGAATTCAGGATGAAAAAACGTATTTTGCTTGCCGCTATGCACCACGAATCAAACTCCTTTAACCCCATTATTGCCGGAGAAAATGATTTTCGGGTCCGGGTGGGGGAGGAGATGTTCCAGGGTTTACCCCATAACAATGCTGTGCGCGGTATCAGAGAAACTCTGGAGGCAGCAGGCTGTGAGCTGGTCCCGACCCGTTCGGTTTCCGCCGTACCCAATGGGGAAGTGGACAAGGCTTTTTTTCTGAAAGAAAAAGCAGCGATCCTCGAGCAGGCCAGGCAGGAAAAAGAAAAGGGGATCGACGGTCTTTGCCTGGCTCTGCATGGTTCCATGCGCGTCCATGACTTTGGCGAAGCGGAAGGTCCCTTTTTGGAAGAAGTGCGGGCCTTGTTCCCACATACCCCTATCTATGCGTCTTTAGATACGCACAGCACCATGACGGCCAAAATGGCTCGAAATGCTGATGGTTTCGTGGCGTATAAATGTGCTCCTCATACGGATCAATATGAAACGGGAGCCCATGCGGCGAAAATGCTCCTGCACGCCCTGGAAGGAAAACCAGCCTGCCATGCCTGGGTTAAAGTTCCTCTGCTGATTGCCGGCGAACAGTCCTCCAGCCTGGTTTCACCCATGAAAGATCTTCAGGCTGAACTGCAAAAGAGAGAAGCTGCTCCAGGCATCCTGGCGTCCTCGTATCTGATGGGTTTCCCCTGGTCCGATAATCCGGAAAGTTCAGCAGGCGTCTATGTCGTTGCCGAAGATCAGGAACAGGCCAATGAAGAAGCTCTGTACCTGGCCGATTTACTCTGGAAGACCCGGAAAAAATTCTGTTTTCAGACCGAAACTTATGAGCCGAAGAAGGCTCTGGATCTGGCTTTTGAGGCCATTTCCCAGGGCGATCGAACCCCCATCTATATTTCCGATTCAGGGGATAATCCGACCGCCGGTTCTTCCTCTGATGTGACAGGACTCTTAGCCTTGCTCTTAAATCATCCTGAAACCGCAAAACTGAAGGTGCCCGCTCTCTTTGGCGGCATCTATGATCCCCGGGCGACGTTGGCGCTTAAAGGCAAAGTGGGCGAAGAAATGGAACTGACTTTTGGAGCCGGCTTTGATCGAAAAAACAGTCAGCCCCTGACTTGTCGAGGTCAATGTATGGCGTATATTTCGGACTGGACGGGCTTTGGCCATCCATCGGATGTCGCGCTTTTCAGTACGGGCAATGTGGATATTGTTCTGGCGGAGAAACATATCGGTTATACCGGCACAAAGCTCTTCCTGGATCTCGGACGCGATCCGGCCAGGGCAGAGCTTGTTCTGGTCAAACTGGGCTATCTCACGCCGGAGCATTCGGCTATAGCGGCCAGGAGTATCATGGCCCTGAGTCAGGGCAGTACAAATGAAGCTTTAGCCACCCTGCCCTATAAGCTCGTTCCTCGCCCGATCTATCCACTGGATCCGGAGTTGAGCTATAAGGCCGAAGAGCATCTGCAGGCTTAGCTCAGACAATTGATCTCTTGTGAAGGAGCAAAGGATGAAAAAACATAAACCGTTTTTTCCATCACCGGTATCGGCCGTCTCTTGGTCGATTCCATTGCCTTCCGGGATTCTAAGATGAATTTAGCAGCCGCTGCAGAGCTGCTATGAGACCTTAAATGATCTGCCACTTCGCCTGCTTAACTTTTTCCGGCACGGTTCATATTATTGCATGGGACATTTATCATGCAAGGCGCTCTTTTGCTAAATTGACAAAGTATGAGGCCCCAATTGGCAAAACGCGATCATTAAAATCATAGAAGGGGCTGTGTAGAGAAGGGCTTTTTTCGAAATTCACACCTGTACCAAGAAGAGCATAACAACCGGGTATTTTTTTCAGAAAATTCGAAAAGTCTTCAGATGCCATCCAAGGTTCAGTATCAGGTATAACTTTTTCTTCTCCTACCGTTTGCATTGCGGCAACAATAGCTGACTGGCACAATAAACTATCATTGATAACTGGGCGACATTCATGGTGATATTCCACGTCACACTTAGCTCCGTATAAATGACAGATTGATTGGCAGATCTCCGACATTTCTTTTTCTATAAAAGTTTGATCTTCTTGTCTAAAGCAACGGACATCTCCTTTGGTTATAAGATTAGAAGGAATGATATTATGTCCACCGTTGCTACTGATCTCCGTAAAAGAAAGGACGATAGGATACAACGGATTGCTACAGCGGCTAATCATAAACTGGAGGGATTGATAAATTTCGGAAAAACAGAGAAAGGGATCTGCCCCGAGATGCGGTGTCGAAGCATGACAGCCCTCACCTCTGATACTTATTCCGAAGTCATCCTCTCCGCTCATGATCCCCCCACTTTTCAGTGCAAGACTACCCTCGGGGATAAATGGAACATTATGAAGTCCATAGATTTCATCAATAGAAAAGCGCTCAAAAAAACCGTCATCGATCATGTGCCTTGAGCCTGAAGTTTCTTCTTCAGCAGGCTGAAAAATGAAACGAATCGTCCCGTCAAACGTAATCTCCTGAGAAAGAATTTTTGCGGCTCCCAGTAACATGGCCATATGACCGTCATGACCACAGGCATGCATGCAATTGTTCTTAGAACGGTAAGATTTATTTGTTTTTTCTAACAGCGGTAAGGCATCCATTTCTGCTCTGAAACCAATACTTTTGTTTGATGGTCCATAACGAATACTTCCAACAACACCAGTCCCACCGACTTTTTCTACCACATCACAGCCGAAGCTTCTTAGCAAAGCTGCCACAAAGGATGCAGTTTTGTCCTCTTTCAAGGCAAGTTCAGGAAATTGATGTAAATGATGCCTCCAGCACACCATATCTTCCTGGATATTCGGGTCAATCTCGTAGCTATACATTAGAATTACCTTATCGCATAGGGATAGAGTGCAACTTCCGTTCCCCGGTCGATAGCCTCTCAAAGCTATCTGCAGTTATGACATAGTCTTCTTCAATACAAAAAACACCGCGCTCGTGGAGAACACCAGGTTCTAAATTCAGGATCATACCTTCCTGAAGAATACAGTTGTCACGTACAGTGACTGACGGGGGTTCAGTGCTCATCAAGCCCATACCGTGCCCCATTCGCCCACAGTCATAGCTTGCTTCATAACCACGTTTTTCCAGTGCTTTCCCGCATGCCAGCGCCACCTCTGACACGGCAACACCTGGACGCATGATTGATGCAGCTTCTTCTGTGATGTCGTAGATATCATCCTGAATACGTTCCAATTCTGATGGCACAGGGCCCACAATACCTGCGCGGCAAAAATCTGACCAGTAACCGTTATAAACGGCTCCAAGATCCAGCCATAACATTTCGCCTCTTTTCAGACATCGGTCTTTGCTGATTGAGCTGATACGGCCATAATTGCCCTCGCCTGAGGTCAAAATGACAAAGCCAGGATACTCAGCACCCCCATCAAGCATATATTTTTGGACTTCTACAGATATTTCACGTTCACTCATACCTTCACAGATATTGGCAAAAATTTTATCATGCGCGTAGCCCGTGGCTCTGCAAGCTCTTCGATGGCACTCGATTTCTTTTTCTGATTTCAACAGTCTCTGAGACCAGATAATATTCTGTACATCCACTATTTCTGCGTGAATCAGTCGTTCACGTAAGGCTAAGAAGGTGTCAACCTGATAATTGATGCGTTGCTCAAAGCCAAGTTCAAACCCGATTTTCCCTTGATCCATTTTTAATTCCCGAAGGATCTGATATAACTCATCTGCTGTAGGACCGAGCAGACTGTCGAAGTTTCGATTGTCACAACCAAAAGAAGTTGCAATAGCCTCTGGAGTGGTAAAGGTCTGAGTATAGAGAAGAGGGCGTCCATGCACTGGAAGGAAAAGAAACATTGGACGGGTAAATGTGGTCCAAGGAGCGTGCGTACGATACCCACAGTAATAGTTGATATTAGCTTCTGCAGATATGAGCATACCGTTCAGGCCTTCTTTTTCTAATAATTGACGGCATCTTTCCTGACGTAATAAAAAATCCTCTTCACAAAATAAAAGCAATTGGGTCATTTAAATTCCCCCTTTCAATTTCTATCTGCTACCGACAAAGCTAATGGTATTGAGTTCTGAGGTGGAGTTCATTACCAGAGCGTTCATTTTTGCTTTACCGATTCCTGCCGGAAATCGCCATGAGTCTTAGGATTGAAATGACAAAGAGACTTATCGTCAATCCAAGAATGAGTATCATCATAATGATTGATTTAATAGACATAACGGCCTCCTTTCAATTGCTAAAGCCGTTATCCGGGACTTCCGGAAAGGTTCCATCATCTTTGATATAAGTTTCTTTGATCGAATCAGCTACGTGGTTATTGAAAGCAAATGCAATGACTGCCATCAGGCCTCCTTGTAGGATAAAAGTGCCTATGTTGCTGATACCGAAAGGATTCCACCAATTACTATCCCAGCTCAAAGACTGAATGATCCACCAAAAGAACATAATCCCTGCGATAAGAGGAGCAACAATCTTAATGGAGGTTTCCCACCATTTTCCGATTTTGAGTCCTGAATAGGGATTGTTAATATAAATTCTGCGCATTTTTCCAGTACCGAATTTCATCATTGCATAGCAGGAGAACATTACCCCTACGATCATCATTTGTCCTACAACCCAGTCCTGATTAGTTAAGAAATCAATGCTTAATGCCGAGGGAGTACCCCATACAGCTAGAGCGAGAGTGATCAACAGAACAGTTCTCTTTTTGTTTTTACCAGCATCTGCAAATGGTAGCGACATAATCATGAAGTGACAAACATTCGAAGATAGTCCTGCCATCACAAGGCTCAAAAAGAAAAGAATCCCAATCAAATAACCTCCTGGCATAGTTTCAAAAATGTGTGTCATAGATAAGAAGGTGAGTCCATTATTACCAGAGGCGGCAACAGAAAAAGCCTCCTCCGTAGAAGGAGAAAGGGCAAATAGTGCAGGAATAACTGCTAGACCGGCTAATAGAGCGGCAAACATATCTCCGAGACCGTTGACGCAAGAAGAAAGAGAGACATCTGACCTCGGATTAGAAAACACGGCCAGCGTAATGCAAAGGCCCCAGCCAGGTCCTGCTGACCAGATGGCTTGTGTAAGTGCCTCCAACCAGATCTTATAGTTTAAGAAGTCCGACCATTCAAAGCCGAACATGTAGTTTAAGCCTGTAGCTGCTCCAGGTAATGTGAGAGAACGCACTGCTGAAATCAACAGACACACAAAAAGTACTGGAATAAATATCTTATTTGCTTTTTCGATGCCGGAAACACCGCGGTAAGCAATTAAAGCTGTACTGGCAAGAACAAGCAGAAATAGAATGAGTGTTACAAAATTCTGGTTTGACACCTCATTAAATACTTTAACTTTATCCATCCCGTAATAGCTTTTGCTGATAGCTTTGCCTAAGTAAAATACAATCCAGGCAATTACGACGGAATAATACGCTGCGGTCATCGCCATAATCGTGGCGACAACTGTACCCATCCAAGTGTGCTTTTTACCAGCTATATCGCGAAATGCACCGGGGGTACCATGTCTACTGAGACGGCCCATCACATGCTCCCCCATCATAACGGGGATGATAACAGCGAGCATGATAATAAAATATGCGGCAACAAAAGCGCCGCCATTTTGAGCCGCGATACGGGGGAACCTCCAGATATTGCCAGTTCCTACTGAACCGGCAATCAAGGAGATTACAAACGTCATCTGAGAGGAATAACCTAATTTCTTCTTTGTCTCTCTCATGTATAAACCTCCAATAAATGTCCCTCCTCGGGAGCAGCTTGAAATGACATACCTATAGTACGTTTTGGTCTAATACAAGAGTCAAGTTAGAAATATTACATTAAAATTGTCGATTTATGTGTGATTTATTTGATGAAATAGCTAAAAATGAGAAGAGAAACTCTGGCACTATACGAAACTTTCAGTTAATTCAAATCGAATGGACATTCAATGGAAGGTATATTTTTGTGATAAAATCTTCCGGGTTATTGGTCATATTTCTGCCGATGACCAATTCTTGATAGGAGATGCCCTTCGGATGGTAGCCAAGATTGATTGCCCAATTTGAGAGTTCCTCATAAGTCTGGCGATGGGTGTCATCATCGTAAGGCCCAAAATATGTTGCACATGCTGCTAAAAAGCCACCGAAGATACGATAGTGCGGATCGTGTGTTATCAGACCATGTTGGATATTGACAAAGAATTCCATATCGCCCTCAGCCTCTTCTCCTTGGTCAAATATACAGTGATAACTATCATGGTAGATTATAAACCAGCTTCTTCCAGCATCTACTTCCATGGTTTCTGCTAAATTTTGCAGTTCTAGATAGCGTTCGGTGTAATGATTCGTTTTATAACATTTGCTTTTGCGTCGGATGGAAAGAATTGGGCGTTCTGCTATGGGGAGGATGGCAAATCTATCGTCTTGAATAATTCTGCCTCGTTGGGCTTTGTTTTTATCCGCAATTGCACGCTCTAGGTTGATTAATGTATCCACAAGTGCATTATATTTCATCTGGAGATTGTAAATAGCAGCTCTTTTCAGAAACATATTTTCTTCAAGCGTATTCCGAATTGCCTCTAAGTCATGATTGTTGAGAAGATTCTGAATAAGCTTTAATGGTACACCAATACGCTTTAGTTCTTTTATTAAAAGAATTTCTTCAAATTGTTTTTCGGTGTAATAGCGATAATTATTGTTACCACGGACTTGAGGTGATAAGAGACCAATTTTGTCATAGTTTCTCAATTGATCTACAGAGACGTTGGTCAGCTCTGCTGTTTTACCGATTGAAAATAATTTTTCTTTCATAGCAAGCTCACAAAAATATCTTTTTCGATATCAATCATCGATTCAGACATGGCAATGAATTGTTTGACAATAATCTTACGGTCTGATGAACGAATTGGCTGACTAGACTTTTGAACAACTATGGTTATATTAAAGAAAAAAGACAGGAAAATAAAGCTAGAGGGGCTTTGGATCGCTTTATGTTTGTTTTCCCTGTAAGATGGCAATGCCGCCAACAGCAGGCTGTTGGCGGCATTTTTTTGACCTTTTTTGGTTTTATGAAGGATCAAAGTTGTTAGTACTCGGCTTTTTGTTTTGTAAAGGTTCGACCTTTGAGTACTCTGCTTTCCGTTTCGTAAAGCTTTTATCTTATAAGTCCTCTGCTTTGTCGCACCTTGCGTGTGAACTTGCTGCTTTTACACAGGCCCACATGAAACTTGATGACTTTTATGCTGCTTCACAAGTGGAAATTCTCTTTGTCGCAGCTTCAGCTTATTTTTCAATTTTTCTCAGATACTGGAAATGCGAGCCATCAACGTCGGAGAAGAAGCCCTCATATTTTGTGGTATCCAGCAGATATTTGTCCACATAGTAGTAGAGCGGGATGCAGGCGCCTTGTTCCATCATGATGTCTTCAGCCTGGTGGAAGAGCTCAAGGCGCTTGTCGGGATCGGGCTCGACTTTTGATTCACCGATAAGTTTATCGTAATCTGCGTTGCTCCAATGCGAATCGTTATTGCCATCATGGGAAACGAAAAGATTCATAAGGCCGTCCGGATCGTGGAAGTCGACGGTCCAGCCTGCACGAGCCAGCTGGTAATCCCCATGGGCACGTGTGTCGAGGAATACGCCCCATTCCTGGGCTTCGATGCTGGCATTGACGCCCAGGACATTTTTCCAGCAATCCTGGATGTATTCGGCAATGGCCTGGTGGTTCGTACCATTATTGATCATATAGCGGATGACCGGGAAGCCTTTGCCATCCGGGAAGCCAGCTTCATCCATCAGCTTTTTGGCTTCTTCCTTGCAGGCTTCGTAATCGTCAAGATCCCACCAGAGTTTGGAATTTTTCTTATAGTTGTCACCTTTGCTGTCGGTAAAGCCATAGGGGAGATAGCCGTCAGCGGGGATTTCACCGCCCTTGGTGATGTTGTCCGCGATGTATTTGCGGTCAATGGCCAGAGAGAGGGCGCGGCGAACTTTCGGAATCTGCAGTTCCGGCACGCCTTTCTCACTGGATTCAATCTGCAGATAATAGGTGCCGATCTGGGGCTGAGTCTGGAAGAAGCCGGCATCTTTCAGACGCTGAATCTCTTCTGAAGGGAAGTGAGAGGTAAACATGACCGTTCCAGATTCAAAAGCGGCCAGGGAGGCGTTGTCGTCATCCATGAAAAGCCAGGTGATTTTATCCGGACCGATTTTATCCTTCTCGTAATATTCCGGGTTTTTGACCATCACGAGTTTTTCCTGGTTCACCCACTCGTCCAGCTTATAGGCGCCATTGCTGATAAAGGTTTCCGGAGATAAGGACCAGTCGTCTCCGTGTTCCTCAATGATATCCTGTCGCATCGGCACGGTGACGCCATAGGCGCAGATTTCCAGAAAATACGGGATAGGGCTGGTCAGATGGACGATAAAAGTCTTGTCATCCGGGGCTTCAATGCCAAGAGTATCGACGTCAGCGCCCTTTGTACGAATATCCAGCGCATTGACGACATTGTCGAGGAAGGAACTGTAGTCATAACCGCCGGTGACCAGACGTTTCCAGGAATACTCGAATTGTTTGGCCGTAACAGGTTCGCCGTCAGACCATTTGATGCCATCGCGGAGATGGAAAGTATAGGTCATTTTATCATCGCTGATATCGACACTTTCTGCCATGCCCGGCTCAAGTTTGTTCCCCTCACCGCGCTTATAGAGCGACTCCCACATATGACAGTTCATAGTAATGACGTCGTTCCCTATTTCGGCATTCGGGTCGATGGAGAGAGGTTCTGATCCATATTGGACCGTGATTTCGAAGGGCTCTTGGTCTCCTTCTGCTCTGACAGGACAGCCAAAAGTCAGAAGAAGGACGGCAGCGAGAAAAAACGCTGTGATAGTCGTGAACTTTTTCATCTTTTTACCTCCAAATGTATTTCCAAGCGCGTTGCGCTTAGGGAGCTTAGATTTTTTCAGGATGGTGACAGGCTGAAAAATGTTTTGAAGAAACTTCTTTAAGCTGAGGTTTCTCTTCTTTACAGATGGCGTCCGCAAGCGGGCACCGCGTATGAAAAGGACAGCCTTTGGGAGGGTGCATAGGACTGGGGATCTCTCCCTGAAGGACGATCCGATGCTTGCTCCGGCTGCTTCTTGGATCGGCGACAGGCACAGCGGAAAGCAGAGTCTGGGTATAGGGGTGAATCGGCTTTTGACAGAGTTCGCGGCTTTCCGCCAGCTCCACAAGATTGCCCAGGTACATGACGCCGATACGATTGGAGATGTGTTTGACAACCGAGAGATCGTGGGCGATGAAAAGGTAGGTAAGGCCTCGCTCTTGTTGAAGATCACTCAGCATGTTGATGATTTGAGCCTGAATCGAAACATCGAGGGCAGAAATAGGTTCATCGCAGACGATAAATTCAGGATCCACGGCCAGCGCCCGGGCAATGCCGATACGCTGCCTCTGACCCCCGGAAAATTCATGGGGAAAACGATTGGCGTGCTCCTTGTTCAAACCGACGAGATCGAGCAAAGAGCAGACTTTTTCCCGTTTTTCCTGAGAACTTGAATAGAGTTTATGGATATAGAGGGCTTCCCCTACGATATCGCCGACGGTCATTCGCGGATCCAGTGAGGCATAGGGATCCTGAAAGATAATCTGCATTTTCCTGCGATAGGGGAGCATATCGACCTTACTGATATCCTGGCCATCGTAAATGATTTTTCCTGCGGTCGGCTCCAGAAGACGGATTAAGCTTCGACCGAAGGTCGTTTTGCCGCAGCCGGATTCGCCTACCAGGCCCAGCGTTTCACCGCGCTCAAGGCTCAGGCTGACTCCGTCCACAGCTTTCACCAGTCCACGCGTAAAGTTTGCGCTTTTTACCGGAAAATATTTCTTCAGATCAATCGCCTGGATAAGTACATTGGTCTCAGCCATGGAGTGAACCCTGCCTTTCTTTACTCAGCCGGATCATGGAGAGCCAGCAACTGACGTGGTGGCCTTCTGAGACGGGCAGTTCCGGCGGCATTCTTTTGAGACAGCACTGCATACAGTGTTCGCAGCGCGGGGCAAAAGGACAGCCCTTCGGAGGATTGATAAGATCAATCGGTGAACCCGGAATGGGAATCAGGCGCTCGGTTTCATTACTGAGGCTGGGGATGGATTTGAGCAGTCCCCAGGTGTAAGGATGCTGAGCTTCGTAAAATATTTGATCGACACTGCCGCTTTCAACGATGACACCGCCATACATGACCGAAATACGGTCACAGATTTCACTGACCACCCCGAGATCGTGGGTGATGAAGATAATCGCCATGCCGGTTTTTTCCTTCAGCTCGCGAAGCAGCTCCAAAATCTGGGCCTGGATGGTGACGTCCAGAGCGGTCGTAGGTTCATCGGCAATCAGCAGTTGTGGATTCAGACAGAGGGCCATGGCGATCATGACGCGCTGGCGCATACCGCCGGAGAGTTCATGAGGATATTGCTTCAGCCTTTTTTCCGCCTGATTGATGCCCACCAGCTGCAGCAGCTCCAGAGATCGCTCTTTTCGCTTTTCCCGCGACATTTCAGGGCAATGCCGGTGGAGGGTTTCGCCTATTTGTTTACCGATGGTGTAAACAGGGTTCAAAGAGGTCATGGGATCCTGAAAAATCATGGAGATATCTTTTCCCCGGAGATTTTCCAGTTCTTTTTCGCGCAGAGCGCGGAGATCCTGACCTGCGAATTCGACCTTGCCTTCGAGGATTTTACCGGGAAAAGGTACCATGCCCAGGAGGCTGTAAGAGGAAACGGATTTTCCGCTGCCTGACTCGCCGACAATGCCCAACACCTCGCCTTTTTTGACCTTATAGGAAATGCCGCGGACGGCCTGAACTTCACCGGCGTAGGTAAAGAAACTGATTTTCAACTTTTCGATATTGACGAGAACATCTGTCATACATGTACTCCTTCCTTAAAATCCTCCGGACCGGGCGGCTCAGGTTTTAAGCCGGGGATCCAGAGCATCGCGGAGTCCATCTCCGAAGAGATTAAAGGCCAGAATAATCAGGCTGATGGTCAGCGCGGGAAAAAGCAGTCGATAGGGATAAGAGGAAATGCCATTCAGCGCGCTGGAGCAAAGGGAGCCCAGACTTGCCATTGGCACGGAGACGCCGATCCCCAGAAACGAAAGAAAAGCTTCGGTGAAAATCGCGCTGGGGATTTGCAGCATGGTGGTGACAATGAGCTGTCCGATGCAGTTGGGCAGAAGATGCTTGCGAATCAAAAGTGAACGGCTGGCGCCGAGTGCTTCGGCGGCGTGAATGTATTCCATTTCTTTAAGCATGAGAACCTGACCGCGGACAATTCTGGCCATCCCCACCCAATAAAGCAGGCCGTAGACGATGAAAATGGCGATCATACCTGAGCCGATGGCCTGAATCCAATGGACTCCTCTGTTGACCATATCTTCCAGCGGCCGGTCGATGACCATCTTTATGGCGATAACCATGAGGATCGTGGGGATCGAATTCAGGATATCGACAATGCGCATCATAAAGTTATCTACAGCCCCTCCGGCCAGCCCGGAGACCGCTCCGTAAATTGACCCGATGACCAGGACGATCAAGGAAGAAACGATGCCGATAAAAAGAGAAATTCTGGCTCCTATCATCGTCCTGACCAGAAGGTCACGGCCCAGATTATCCGTGCCGAATGGGTGTGCCCAGGAAGGTGCCTGGCTTTCTTCGCCCCGAATTTGCTGGTCATAGGTATAAGGGGAAAGCATAGGACCAAAGACGGCAAGCAGGATCAGGATCAGGATGGTTATAAACGCAGCAATGGCGATTTTATTCTTCTTCAGGCGCCGCCAGGCATCGGACCAATAGGAGACCGGTGGCCGTTCCTGAACGACCGCGGCACTTTCCTCAGGGCTGGCAGCTTTCAGGTCTTCTTCTGTGAGATCAGGGAAGAGACTCAGAATTTTTTCGAGTTCCTGGGGGCTGACTGTTGTTTCAGATGGAAGTGTATGAGCCATTTCTGCCTCCTAACGATCGAGCGTGATTCTGGGGTCTACAACGGTGTAAACAAGGTCACAGCAAAACATCATGAAAATCAGCAGACCGGAATAGAAAATGGTGGTTCCCATGATAATGGTGTAATCCCGGCACTCGATGGATTTGACATAATAGCGGCCAAGGCCGGGAATGTTGAAGATTTTTTCAACGACAAAGCCACCGGTGAGGATACCCGCGATGAGCGGACCCAGATAGGTAATGACAGGCAGGATAGAGTTTCTCAGCGCCTGACGGAAGAGCAGGTTGTTTTTGCGCATGCCCTTAGCTTTGGCCGTTCGGATATAATCCTGACCGATCACGTCGAGCATACTGGAACGCATGAGGCGAATGATATAGCACATGGGGTACATCGCCAAAGCAAGAACCGGCATGATGTAGGAGGAGGGAGTGTTCAGGCCAGCAGCCGGCAGCCATTTCCAACGAACGGACATCACGAGGAGAAGTACGGTGGCGACGACAAAGCCGGGCACGGCTATGCCAATCGTGGAAAAAACGCGAACAAAATTATCCAGAAAACGATCGCGCTTCAAGGCCGAAAGGCAGCCCAGAGGAATGCCGACGGCCACAGAGAGCAGAATAGCTAAGGCTCCCACTTTAGCGGATACGGGAAACGATTTTCTGATAATTTCCGAGACGGGGCGATTCTTGGATTGAACATAACTGACACCCAGATCACCTTTCATGAAATTCTTCATATAATTGTAGTACTGAACGACAACAGGTTTATCGAGGCCGTATTTGGCCCGCATCTGCTCGCGAATTTCGGGAGAAGGAGCACGCTCGCTCAAAAAAGGATCGCCCGGCACAGCCGTCATGATAAAAAAGGTCAGGGTAGCTGCAACAAAAAGCGTAAGGAGCGCTGTTGCGCCACGTTTTAAGAGGTACATCCACATACTCTTCCTCCGGAAGCCGGCGCGAAAGCCTACGGGAGGGGGTCCTCGGGAAGGCTCTGGTCGTTTGATGCTTCTATTGTTTTGAGTTAATTCTTTAAAAATGCAGTAAAAACAATAAATTTAAAGAATATCCTCATCTTTTTGCGTATCCTGGCTCTATCCTACCTTGTGAAAAAACGTCCGTCAAGTATAAATAAAAGCTTGACACCAGTATTTATGTGGCTTAAATTCATATAAACATGTGATTATGCAAAACGCTTTTTTATGTTTTTACTTAAATTTTAAGCGTATAATATAAAAACCAAGGGAAAAAGCGACTTTAAAGGACACATCAGCATGAGGATGTGCCCGGAGGCGCTCAAAGGAGGTATCTTATGCGTTTAGCATTCAGTTCGGTTCAGGCAGTGGAAAGCTATTTGGAAAAAAGTCAGACGATTTTGTTTGGACTTGGAAGTATCGAGAATCACGGTCGGCATATGCCGCTCGGGACGGATACGCTGATTCCGGATAAAATCATTGACCTTCTAGAAGAAAAAAGCGATGTGCTGATTGCGCCCACACTTCCCTATGGTGCGGCCGATTCATTGGCGGCTTTTACGGGGACGGTTTCGCTCGGTGTTATTGGTCTCTACGATCTGCTCTGCCGGGTTTGCGACAGCCTTTACGAACATGGTTTCCGCAAGTTTGTGATTGTTAATGGTCATGGAGGCAATGCCAAATCTCTGGAAATGCTGGGACAGCGCCTTTATAAAAAAGGCGCCTATCTGGCGGTGCTGAACTGGTGGCTGATGGCCGGTGAATTGCGTCCCGAGTGGGCGGGCGGCCATGGCGGAGCCGAAGAGACCGCCGGTGTTATGGCTGTTAATCCGGATCTGATTGTCACGGAAAAACTCCATGATCCTCTGATTATGACCGCAGATATTGCGGAAAATATGCCCAGTACAGGCTGGGATAAAGTGGAATTCCGCGGCGCTTCCGTCATTATTCCGAGACCGGTCAAAGTTTATAACAAGAATGGCTGGTATGGCGAAGATAAGCCGTTTGAGGCCTCAGAAGCCTGGGGCAGGGAAATGGTCCAGACCATGGCCGATTATATTGCAGAGTTTCTGCCGGAGTTTGAAAAAGTAGCTTTGCCGAAACCCTGAGCAGGGGACTCACATGAGTCCCTATTTTCTTTGGCTTATTTTATGATTGAACGAGATCGCATTCAGCAGGAGGCTCGCGATATGACGAATACAAACACGAAGCATAATATTTTCCCTTTAGAGGAAAAGCACATCAGGCTGCTCCAGGAACTTTCCGAAGCTCGCTCACCCAGTGGTTTTGAAGACGAAAGTGTCCAGGCAGCCCGTCAGTATGCGGCTCCCTTTTGCCGTATAGAGGAAGATCATCTGCGCAATCTTTACCTCTATCCCGGAAATTTTAAGGGCAATAAACCGATCTTTTTGCTGGATGCACATAGCGACGAGGTGGGCTTTATGGTTCACTCCATTCATCCCAACGGCTGCCTCCGTTTTGTTCAGTTAGGATCCTGGAGCCTCAGTACATTGCCAGGAATGCCTGTACGTGTGCGCAACAAAGAGGGCCAGTGGATTCCCGGTGTCATCGCGGCCAGACCGCCGCATTTTATGAGCAAAGAAGAGCGGAACCATCCTTTAGTCCAGGAGATTTCACAGCTGGTCATCGATATCGGCGCCAGGAGTGCAGAAGAAGCTGAGCAGAGAAGCGGCATCCGTATCGGAGAGCCGGCCGTCGCCGATGTCTCCTTCCTCTATGAGCCGAGTTCAGATCTCTTCCGGGGAAAGGCCTTTGACTGCCGAATTGGCTGCGCAGCTCTGCTCATCAGTCTGGAGCAGCTGGCGCAGGAAGAGAACCTGCCTTTCGATGTCGTCGGCCTCCTCTCTTCTCAGGAAGAGGTTGGAGAGCGGGGAATCAAAGTCGCCATCAATCGTATTGATCCGGATGTTGCGATTTGTTTTGAAGGCTGCCCTGCTGATGATACCTTTGGTGAAACCTATGCCATGCAAACCCGGCTGGGCAGTGGACCCATGCTGCGTTTTATGGATCAGTCCGTCATCTGCAATCCCCGTTTCCAGCGCTGGGCGCTGGATCAGGCGGAAGCAGAACAGATTCCGGCTCAGGCCTCTGTGCGTGAAGGCGGCGGCAACAATGCCGCTGTCGTCCAGGCTCAGCTGCGGGGAGCGCCGGCCATTGTGATGGGAGTTCCTGTGCGCTATATTCATGGTCCGCAGGGCCTATCCGTTGAAGAGGATTTAGCAGCGACAATTCAACTGGCCTGCCAGCTTACGCGCACGCTTAAGCCGGAACTGCTGGCCACCTTCTAAAAATAAAGAATAAAGTGAGGAGGTTCTATGCTTGTTTCGGCAAAATTACAGGAAGTCTATCCCACTCTGAATAAAACCAGGCGCAGAATAGCCGACTGCATTTTGGCCGAACCGGAGCAGTTTGCTTTTCTTTCGCTGCAGGATTTGGCCGATAAATCCGATTGCGCCCAGCTGACGGTGCTCCATTTTCTTCGCGACCTGGGATATAAAAATTTTCTGGATTTCAAACAGCAAATTCAGACGGAGCTTATCGAAAAATTAAAGATTCACGAGCGCATCTCCATCGCCATGCCGACAGATAACGGCGATGAGGCTCTCTATGCCCGCCTGGTCAAATCGTTTCATCGCAGCATCGACCTTACCATCGCCGATAATCCCCTGGAAAAGCTACTGGCCTTTACCGGCCGCCTTATCCAAAGCCAGAGGGTATATGTTGTTGCACATAACATCACGGAAAAACCAGCGAGGATTCTGACCAGCCATCTGATCGTCGAAGGCTGTGACGCCCGTTACCTTGAAGTGGAGAACGAAGATGAAGTCAAAGCTCTCCTGAGTTACATTCCCACGAAAAGTGTCCTTGTGGCCTATGGCATCACTCCCTATGGAAAAAGCACGCTTCATGTGTGTGAACTGGCGAAGCAGCAGGGGGTGCCGATTCTCTCTGTGACCGACCGCAAAGACTCTCCCTTAGCCGAAGCGGCGGAGGTGGCTCTGACCTGCCATGTGCGCAGCACAGAACTCTTCAACTCTCTGACACCCCTCATGATGCTGACGGAAATGCTCATGATCTTCATTTCCAAAAAGCAGCTGGCCTGAGGTCTGTGCCGGGTGAGCTTACGACCAGGCTCCGGGATGAGAGAGGGTTTCCGCACTTTTGGCGGCCCCGGCAGCCAGGCAGGCCTGAAGCGAAGCACCTTTCAGATAATTCAGAAGAAAACCGGCAATAAAACTGTCGCCAGCCCCCATGGTATCCACGACAGGGCAGGGGACAATACCCTGGGGAATAAAGTCTTTGCCATCAAAGGCCAGGCTGCCGTGTTCGCCGCGAGTGGCGATGACGAGCTTCGGTCCCAGGCGCTGCAATTGGAGAATTCTCTCCCTCAGCTGGCTGAGGTCGGAAAGGTCGTCTGAAAAGAAAGCGATGTCCACAAAAGGTGCGGCGATGAGGGCCGTTTCACTTTCCGGCCTTTCGGCAAAATCGAAGGCGATGGGGCGCTGCAAAGCGCGTACTTCCGGCAATTGTTTTTCTATTTTGCCCCAGAGCCCGGAGACGATCAGGTCGTGCCGGGCCAGAAAAGGGAAATCTTCCGGCCTCAGGGCAAAGTCGGCCATAACGCCTTCTTCATAGTCGCCAAAAACTCGATTCCCCTCTTCCAGAGTGACATGCGTCAACGCGGTTGCTCCCTCAAGGATCTGGACGTGGCTGCTATCCACACGTCTGGCCTTCAGGGCAGAGAGCAACTCCCGGCCGTAGTGGTCATTCCCGACGGCGCCGAGATAGGAGGCTTCCGCCCCCATTTCTGCGGCGTAGACGGCGACATTTAAAGGGTTTCCGCCGAAATAGGCGTGCCCGCCCGGCTCATAATAATCCACGCAGTTGTCGCCAACACAGGCGAGGAGCTTTGCTTTTGGCTCATTCATGTTCCCGTATCCTGTTTTCTAGTACTTCACGGTCCGATAATAGCGGCGCAGGCTCATATCGTGCTGATTCAGGTCTGACATGTGGGCGTCGATGCGATTCGTCACCGCATGCATAATCATGTGGCTGATGCGGCTGCGGTAAGCCGGATCCAGACCCTCGAGAGGATAATCTGCAGTATCAATGATGGTGTAATTGCGATTATAGTGTTCGAGAAAGCGCTTCACGCGAAGGCCCAGTTCCCGCTGAGAGTCCTCGGCGATAAAGACTGTGACCGGAGTATCTTCGTCGATAATTTCCAGCATGCCGTGGAAGAATTCGGCGGAATGAATGGATTTGGTTCTTCTCCAGTGCATTTCTTCCCAATAGCACATGGCGTAGGAATAGGTTGCCCCATAGAGGGTTCCCGCTCCCACAAAGTAGTGCAGAGCGTCAGCCTTGTGCTTTTCTGCGAAGCTGCGGCCAAAGTCATCGGCGCTTTTTTCTACAGCGACGATGCCCTCGGGTACAAACGTGTCGATTTGCTGGTAGCACTTTTCATAATCCGGGAAAACCCCTTCCAGGTGCATGAGGTAGTCGGCGACCATGAAAAATTTCAGCTGTTCATTCTGCTGGGCCGTGAGGCACCAATCGACCATGTTGGCCAATGGAGTATCCACTTTATTGACAAAACCGAGCACCTTTGCCCCTGCCTCCTGGCATTTTCTGACAGCGGTGATCATCTCTTCGGTGGTTCCGGTGACTGAGGAAATCACGATAAAGGTCCCCTTGCCGACGCGGCGATCCCCAGTCGTATTATATTCAGCAGCATTCAGAGCAAAGACTTCACGTGCTGAACGCTCTTTCATGAGCACAACAGCCTGCATGCAGCTTGCCCAGGTTCCGCCAATGCCCAGCCAACAGACATTGAGGATGCCCTCATGCTCGACCTGATCGAGAATCTTTTCCATCTCGGGGCGAAGCGCAAGGGCTGCACGCATGTTGCTGAGAATTTCCTCTTCATTAAATTTAAGCATAGGTTTTTCCATCTCTTTTTTGTTTGATTAACGGCCCTGACGGCCTGTCCAAGAGGCAGACCGTCAAGGCATAAAAGCTAAAAACAGAATGTTTTATTCGCCGACTTTCAGTTTCTGGTAGTATTCATCGTAAATGGCCAGAGCGTCACCGACATCCTTCTGGAAGAAGATGTTGGTTTTATAGTCAAAGTCAAAGGCCGGGTCGTTGCGGTAGGATTCGCTTGCCTTTTCCACGGCTTTGTCATTGGGGCAGGAATAAGGGAATTCCTCCAGGTTCTTGGCCATCACGTCTGCGTCGCTGAGATAGTTCAGGAATTTGCAGGCGAGGTCAGCATGGACAGCGCCCTTGGGCATGACAAAGAGGTCAAAGCCCAGCTGGACCGGATCCTTCTTGAAAGGAGCGATCTTCAGGGTATTCTTGTCTTTCAGTTCTTTCATGGCCCAGGAGGCGTTGCCATCAAAGGTCAGCATGCAGGAAATGAGGCCGTTGACAATGTTTTCCTGAGTGGAGCCATACGCCACGACGTTTTTATTAAACTTCTGCAGCCATTCGTAGGCCTCGGCAATTTCTTTCTCTTCTGTGGAGTTCGGGTCGTAGCCCAGGGCGACGAGAGCGATGGGGAAGAGGTTGCGGGCGCCATCGATGGAGCCGATCTGGCCGGCCATTTCGGGTTTAATCAGATCGTTGTAGCAGGTGATTTCGATCGGGCATCTTTCGGTATCATAGACCACATAAATGTAGTTCATGAGATAGGGCACGCAGTAATCACGGTTTTCACCCGTCCAGTAAGCGGGATTCATGTTGTTGACGGCGTTCGGAATTTTGTCGGCATCCAGTTTTTCCAGATAATTTCCTTTAATCAGCGATTCCATGTAGGCGTCGCAGGTCATAATCAGGTCATAGTCTTTGCCGGCTCCGGCGGTCAGCTTGGTAATGGAGTCCGCATTGTCGGACATGAAGCTGAGGTTGATCTTGCAGTTATTTTCTTTTTCGAAAGTCTTGATCAGATCTTCGGAAATGTAATCGCCCCACATGAAAATGTTCAGGTCTCCGCCCTCAGCGGCTGGGGTTTCAGCTTCGGCCTTTGTCTCGTCAGCTTTAGGCTCCTCAGCTTTCGTCTCTTCGACTTTGCTTTCGTCGGCCTTGGCTTCCGCAGTTGTTTCTTTCTCTTTTTCAGTTTTGTCCCCGGCTGCAGGAGCACAGGCACAGAGGCTGAGCATGAGAGAAAGGATCAGCAGGATGAGCAAACTTTTTTTCATTTTCTTTCCTCCAAAAGGTATATTTTTTCAGGATGCATGTGAGCTGCGTCCCTGAAATCCCTGGTGATTTGCCCTGGCCGCTTTTTGCGGCAAGGGTGGTTTTTCATTTCATTCCGGCAAAAGATCCGCTTTCCGGCCATTTTTCTGGCGATTTTTGGCTTCTCTTTTACGGACAAGCTTCGGGCGGTTAAGCCTGGACAATCTTTTAATCGACGGCCACCGCCTTTTGGGAAGCGGCAAGTATTTCTTTTTCGGTCTCTTCCAGCAGGAGAAGATCTTTTTGGCGTTTCTTTTTCTGGATAAAGTTGACGATCAGAAGACCCAGCACCATGAAAAGAATCATGACTGTCGTCAGAGCGTTGACATCCGGCGAGATGCCGGTGCGGTTCATGGACAGAATCAGAACCGGCAATGTTGACTGCCTGGCCCCGGCGAGCATGTTGGACATGACGACGTCATCAATCGAGAGGGTAAAGGAGAGAAAGGCCGAAGACACGATGCCCGGCATAATGCTGGGAACAGTGACTCGCCAGAAGGTCTGCAAGCGGTTGGCGCCAAGATCCATCGAGGCTTCTTCGAGCGACTGATTATCGCCGCTGATACGGCCTTTGATGGTGACCACGGCGTAGGGGATACAGAAGGTACAGTGACCGATGATGATGGTTCCCATACCCAGTTGCAGGCCAATCGTGATAAAAATAATCAACATGGCCACAGCCAGAACAATTTCCGGGACGATGATGGGGACGTAGATCATCAGGTTGATAAACTTTTTGGCCACAAAATTAAACCGATAAAGGCCAATACCGCCCAACACGCCGATGACTACACTGATCACCGTGACGATCAGAGCGATGATGATCGAGTAGACCAGGGCATTCCACAGATCCATATTTTTAAAGCTGAAAAGCCTGACGTACCAATCTGTGGTAAAGCCTTTCCAGTAATAATTGCGCTGGGCGTCGTTGAAGGAAAAGACAATCATGACAGCCACGGGCAGATAAAAAATGCTATAGATAAAAGCGGCATAAATCCCGCCAAGGATGTGTCTGTGTTGGTGTTTCTTCTGCTTATCAGGCATCTTGACCGCCCTCCTCTTGCTCTGTTTTCGCCACTTTTTCGACCATTTTCCTGCAGGGATCTCCCAGCAGACGTGCGATCATCAGAACAGACATCTCAGAGGACCTCCAGATCTTCGACCCTGGCGATTCTTGTGTAGAGGAAAATCAGCAGAGCGGTAATCAGCAGGAGCAGAACGCTGAGAGCTGAGCCGAGCGGCCAGTTGCGGATGACGCCGAATTGATTTTTGATGATGTTGCCGATATAGAGCACCTTACCTCCGCCGAGCATATCCGTGACCGTATAGGTGCCGAGCGCAGGGATAAAGGTAAGAATGATGGCAGAAAAGATACCTGGGAAGGTCAGGGGCAGAGTCACTTTGAAAAAAGTTTTTACAGGCGGGGCGCCCAGATCGGCAGAAGCTTCAAGCAGGCAGTCCTGCAGCTTTTCAATGCTGGAATACATGGGCAGGACGGCGAAGGGAAGGAAGTTGGTGACCAGACCGAGAAAAACCAGCCAGTCGGTGTAGATGAATTTGACAGGATTGCTGAAGACATGCAGGCGAATGAGCAAATTGTTGACCGGGCCGTTCATCTGGAACATCAGCATCCAGGCGTTAAGGCGCATCAGGGAGTTGGTCCAGAAGGGAATCATAATCAGCATGATCAGGCGGGAGGCTGTATCAGCGGGTTTGCGGGCAATATAATAGGCAAAGGGATAGCCCAGAATCAGGCAGGAAACCGTCGTCAGAACAGCGATGTTCAGACTTTTCATGATGACCTTGAAATAGATCATATCGAAAAGCGTCGCGTAGCTTTTCAGTGAAAAACGATAATCGACACCGCCGAAAGCGCCGCGGCTCATCAGGCTGATGGCGATAATAAATAGCAGTGGGAGCGTGACGAAAAGAATCATCCAGAGCGAAACGGGGCCAGCCTGAGCCAGAAGGGGCAGGCGCTGATGGGTTTTTCGTCGCAGGCCATTTGTTGTCGCAGCTTCACGCTTCATGCTCTTCTTTCCCCTCTCCGCTGGAATGGATGGGCACAGAATGAGGAGGATCCCAGGACAAATAGACCGTATCCCCTTCTTTGAACTCTGAGTTATCTTCCACACGGCTCATTTTCACTTCGCTGCCGTCGGCCATCTCAATGCTGGTTTTCGTCACGGAGCCGGTATAGACAAAGTCTTTCACCCTGCCCCGGAGGTCAAAGCCGGGAAGAGCTGTTTTGGATAAGCTCAGGTATTCCGGACGAAGCGAAACAAAAATGTCCTCTCCTTCGAGGAAACCTTCGCCAGAACTCAGAAGTTTTCCGTTCTCAGTTGCAATGTCCAGTAGCTTATCATTGACGGCTTCGACTTTACCGTGGAAGATATTGGATTCACCAATAAAATCCGCGACAAAACGGCAGTTCGGGCGTTCATATATCTCTTTAGGAGAGCCCAGCTGGAGAATCTTGCCTGCCCGCATGACCGCAATCCGATCCGACATGGTCATGGCTTCTTCCTGGTCATGCGTCACATAGACAAAGGTAATTTTGAGCTTCTTCTGCAGACGCTTGAGTTCGATCTGCATCTGTTTTCTGAGCTTCAGATCAAGGGCTCCCAGAGGTTCGTCCAGCAAAAGGACCCGGGGATGGTTGATCAGTGCCCGGGCTATGGCAACACGCTGCTTTTGCCCACCCGAAAGCATGTCCGGTTTTCTTCTTTCGTAACCGGACATTTGGACGAGGCGCAGCATTTCTGTGACTTCTTCTTTGATTTTGGCCTTGGGAACTTTTTTAATCGTAGGCCCATAGGCCACATTGTCATAAACCGACATATGAGGGAAGAGGGAGTAATTCTGAAAGACCGTATTCACATCCCTCTGGTAAGGTTCTTTATCCTCGATCGGCTCACCCTGTACAAGAATGCTGCCGCCGCTGGCCTTTTCAAAACCTGCAATCATCCGCAGCGTGGTTGTTTTCCCGCAACCGGAGGGACCCAGAAGGGTCAGAAACTCTCCGGCTTCAATTTCCAGATTGAGATCTTTGACAACGTGGTTTTGACCAAACCACTTGTCAACATGCTGGAGTGAAACGATCGAATTGGCCATACTCTTCCTACCTCGTATTCTCTTCTAAGAGCAAAAAATATCTTGCAACAACAAATCTATACTGATTTCATACCATTTTCAAGAGATAAATGACATTTTTGCACAAAAATTTTAGAAGAAAGAGGAAGAATTGTGCTTTTTTTACGAGCAGCGGCAGGGCAGGGAGTGAAAGGATTCTTGCTTTTCTCTCTTTTTCAACACAGATGAAAATTGAAAAAGGGCCGCGAAGAGCTCACCATTCTGCTGGAGCAGCACGAGGCATGGATAAGCGCTCGCAAAGAACTTGAGGATAGACAGCTGGAGCGCCGCAAGATTTTACCTCCGGAGACAGCGGAATAGCCCTCAATTCTCCTCCAGGTCGCGGTAATGCACCGTAAATTCAGCCTTATCCTGACGGGTGTAGCTTCGTGAAAATTCGACGATACGGCCCTCTTTGGTGCGCATGGTCCCGGAAAACTCCAGTACAGCCTGTTTGCCTTCCAGCCCTATGAGTTTCGACTGCGAAGGATCGAGAAAGGCAATGGAGAGAGTTTGCTGCCCAAGAAGGGGATAAATTGCATTCCAGTGATAGATATCCATGATAGAGAAAAGACTGATATCGGCAGAGTCGAAATCAGGCAGCAAATCCTCCGGGATAAAAATTTCCTCCAGAGCGAGCGCAGCAGACCCGGCATAGCAAATTCGCTTCACATACCAGACAGGAGCGGTCGGCGGTATTTCCAGCAGCCGGCTGTAGAGGGGACCTGCTTTGCGCAGGACTTTATGCAGGACTTTGGTCGAAGGGTTCTGGTCCCGATCGAGCATGGTCTGACGGAAGCCGCCGAGCGTTTCCATATCCCGCGTGAGTTTCGGGCCGAGCACAAAGGAACCCTTGCCCTGAACGCTTTGCAGTAAACCTTCATACTCAAGAGCTTGAAGAGCACTGTGGACGGCAGAACGGTTCAGCCCATAGGTCTGAGCCAGGGCATTTTCTGACGGAAGGCTGGTTCCGGGGGCAAATTTCCCGCTTTCGATCTGGCTGCGAATAAGTTCACGCAGCTGAACATATAAGGGAGAGCGATCTCTTGTTTTTGTGCTCATGATCTGCCTCCCGGGAGCGCCGCTTTCAGATCGAAAAAAGGCGCCATCGTTTTTGCTGTCATCACGGTCACTGGAAAAAGAGCCCAAGCCGCCATTTTCCGGCTCAGGTGCCCGTCTTCACGCAGGAAAGAGAGAGTGGTTTCATGAGGGTTCATTTCTCTTCCTCCAACGCAGGGTGCTGCAGAATTCAAGGCGGTCACTGCGACCCACCGTGCGGCAGTATTCAAATAAAGCTCCATCAGGGCTGCTGGTTTTGCTGATCAGCCAGAAAACGGTTGAGTTTTCAGGGATTTCAAGGTAATGGGCTTCTTCCGCGGAAGCGCTTGTGGCGCTGACCTTTTCCCAACCATGGCTGGGCTTAAGTCCATAATTTTTTTCCAGGATATCGTAAAGAGAGGCGCTGACGATATCGTGGGCTTCAAGATGGGGCGCCAGGCTTTTCGGAATATAGGAGCTTTCGATGAGAAGCGGAAGATCATTAATGCAGCGAAGGCGCACGATCTGATAAAGCAGCAGGCCGGCTTCGCCGCCAAATTCCCGGGCCAGACCCTCATCGGCGGCTATACAGGAAAAAGAAAGCAGGCGGGAACTGGCCTTCATGCCCTGTCTGTGGGCAAAGGAAGTGAAACTCTCAAGATCCTGGAGGTTCCGTCGGACGCGTGGGCTGATATAGGTGCCACTGCCCTGTATGGCATAAAGCTTCCCGGAGGCGATCATGTGGGAAATGGCACTGCGCAGAGTTGAGCGGCTGATCTGCCATTTTTGACAAAGTTCCCGCTCAGGCGGAAGTGCATCATGGGTCGACACATGATGCTCCAATATATAAGCTTCAAGATACTCCAGGGCCAGTTCCCGGGGGCGTGGCTCGTAAACTTCCATAGCGCATTTACCCTTCTTCCTGATGAAAATGTAGCAGGAAAAAGAATTTTATTAAAGTAAGCAGAGATGAATTGACTGACCTGGACAAAAATTTTGCCGGAGAATACAGAATTTTCCGGCAGTGTTGAGCTTAACCACAGCGTTGAAGCGCTGAAAAAAGCTTCTCCTGGCCTCACCCGGTCTCATCCTGGCCCTGGTGTTTTCACCTGGCCTGCGGGATTTCTGCCGCCAGTGCGTCACCGGCCTCGCTCAGAGGCAGGATACGCTGGTTGGAACTCCCGCGAAAGGGGAGAGAAAGGCTCCGTCTGGCGAGAATAAAGGGTCCGTCGATCAATAAATCGCTGGCTTTGAGCAGGCGCGAGATGTCGGAATCACTTTCAGCCATCAGGAGCAGCTTTTCGTAAACATAACCCGTATATGTAATGACATCATCTCCCCGCGCGTGGACAAGCTCGGCGAAATCAGCCATGGCGGCGGCCTGAAAGAAGGGCTCGCCACCGGAAAGCGTGACGCCGCGGTGCATTTTCGTTCTTTCGTAAATGGCGAAAAGCTCAGTGACCGGAAGAATCACGCCGCCAAGCGGCAGCTGCGTTTCGGGATTATGACAGCCGGGACAGCGATGGGGACAGCCCTGGGCAAAGACGGTAAAGCGAAGTCCAGGGCCGTCGACCAGAGAATCCTGGATCCAGGAAGCGAGGCGCAGGGAGGGTACAGGTTCATTCATGTTCGGGCTTCAGGCTGTGTTTGACACGTTCGGCTACTTCGGCCCGCTTGGCGTCATTAAAACGGTCGAGTGTGCCGACAAGGTAGCCTGTAATACGTCGGATCCTCTGAAAGGCAGGACCGCCGTCAGTCTCCTTCCGTCCACAGCCTGGACAGATGTCATTGATGATGCCGGTATAACCGCAGACCGGATCACGATCGACGGGATGATTGACCGAGCCGTAGCCGACCCCTTTTTCTTTCATATAGAGAATGAGTTTTTCAAAAGCCTCGAGATTGTTCTGGGGATCACCGTCAAGTTCAACATAGGTGATATGACCGGCATTGGTCAGGGCGTGATAAGGCGCCTCCGTTTCAATCTTTGCGGCGGCGGAGATGGGGTAATACACGGGGACGTGGAAGGAATTCGTGTAAAAGTCGTGATTCGTGATTCCCGGCATGAGGCCATAACGTGCCCGATCCATTCTCACGAAACGTCCCGACAACCCCTCCGCCGGTGTGCCCAGCAGCGTGTAATTGAGAATTTCCTCACGGCTTTTGGCATCGCAGCGAGCACGCATATGAGTAATAATTTTAAGACCGAGTTCCTGACTTTCCGGACTTTCGCCATGGTGCTTTCCGAGCAGCGCCACAAGGCATTCGGCGAGGCCGATAAAGCCGACGCTCAATGTACCGTGACGCCAGACGCGCTCCAGATCATCATCCGGCTTTAATTGATCGGCTTCGAGCCACAGGCCCTCTCCCATGAGGAAGGGGAAATTACGGACTTTCATGCGCTTCTGAATCTCAAAGCGATGGCGGAGCTGACGGAAAACAAGGTTCATGGTCTCATCGAGAAGTTGAAAGAATTTTTCTTCTGAGCCACGTGCCTCAATGCCCAGACGAGGCAGATTGATTGAGGTAAAACTCAGGTTCCCCCTGCCCTTGGTCACTTCTTTCTGCGGGTCATAGATATTGCCCATCACGCGCGTGCGACAACCCATGTAGGCCACTTCCGTATTCGGCTGGCCTTCCCGGTAGTACTGCTTATTAAAGGGTGCGTCCAGAAAACTGAAATTGGGGAAAAGCCGTTTGGCAGAGACGGCAATGGCCTTTTTAAAAAGAAAATAATTGGGGTCACCGGCATGACTGTTCACGCCATCTTTAACTTTGAAAATCTGAACGGGGAAAATCGCTGTTTCGTGACGGCCAAGACCATCAGCGGTAGCCTTTAACAGCTCCTCTATCACCAGCTGCCCTGCTGGTGAGGCATCTGTCCCGTAATTCAGTGAGCTGAAAGGCACCTGAGCACCGGCACGGGAATTCATCGTGTTAAGGTTATGAATTAAAGCCTGCATCGCCTGGTAGGTGTCCCGGCGGGTTCTGTCACTCACGATCTGAAGCAGCTTGGAGAATTTATCTTTCTCCGCGAGACGTCGATTTACTTCGGCGAAATCACAGGCCAGCAGCGCTGCTTTCTCTTCCTCGCTCATGAACTCATCGAGCTTGCCATCGGCATAAGCTTCGTAAGAATGAAGAACATCTGCCATGTGTTTACGGCATGTTTTATCGACGCCTGGAGCCATGGCAAAATCAAAATCCGGAATCGACTGGCCGCCGTGCATCTCATTCTGATTGGCCTGAATGGCGATACAGGCAAGTGCGGCATAACTCTGAATACTTTGGGGCGGGCGCAGATGTCCATGTCCCGTGGAGAAGCCTTTTTGGAAAAGTTTCTGCAGGTCAATCTGGCAGCAGGTGGCCGTCAGCATGTAAAAATCTTTATCGTGAATGTGGATCAGCCCGTCCTCATGCGCGCTCCGGATATCGTCCGGCAGAACAAAGGCGTCAATGAAAGCCTTGGAGCCTTCAGAGCCGTATTTCAGCATGGTTCCCATGGCGGTATTCCCGTCAATATTCGCATTTTCACGTTTCAGATCGCTGCCTTTTGCGTCCGTAAAGGTCAGCTGCTTGTAGGTCTGCATTAATGCCCCGGCGTAAGAGCGGCGGCGGGCATGATCGGCACGGTAGAGCATATAGGCTTTGGCTGTTTGATGAACGCCGAAGCGCATCAGCTCTTCTTCCACCAGATCCTGAACTTCTTCAACGCCCGGATTTTTTTCTGGATCAAGCCGTTTCACCACATTGACGCAGATTTCATCCAGCTCTTCCGACGTGAGCGTTTCACTCGGAATGGTCCGATTGGCAAGCACAACGGCCTGCCTGATTTTGAAGGCGTCAAAAGGCATCAACGATCCATCTCTTTTGACAATACTTCTGGGGGTAAGTGACATAACTCTCGACATAAAAAAACTCCCTTTCTCGAGAAAGAGAGCGTAAAACGGCTGTACAGCCGTTCACCCGCTCCCGCCATGCTCCGTGGCACGGGGTCCTTCAAGGCGAGTCTTCTGGCTTCGCTCCTATTTCGCCCTTCCCGGAAAATCCAGTGGTTCTGCGAAAATCGATAAGCGTTACAGCGGCGGGACCGCGCAGGTTTTGCACCTGCTTCCTCATTAAGCGCGAACACCTTGAAAGCACAATATCTTGTGTTTCTATAAGAAAATAGCGCACATGTGGTGGTGTGTCAAGGAGAAAAAAGATTTAACAAAACAAGGCTTGACAGAGATAAATTTTGTTTTTATACTCGCTGTGTCAATTGACTAGTACACTAATACAATAATACACTGCAGCCGGCAGGAGTGATCAGGAAAGGAGTCCACAGGATGCAGGATTTTTCATCGGGCGCCCCCATCTATCAACAGCTTCTGGATAAATTTCTCATCGCCATTGTGCAGGGAAAATGGGAGGCTGGCGGAAAAATACCTTCCGTTCGTCAACTCGCCCTTCATTTTGGCGTCAACCCCAACACGGTTCAGAAATCCCTGCAGGAGCTTGAAGCTACGGGTCTGGCTCGGTCAGAGCGAACCACGGGCCGCTTTGTTACAGACGATCCTGGCAAAATCGAGGATCTTCGTAAGCAGCTGGCCCTGAGGGAAACCCGGAAATTCACTGAAACCATGGTCGCTCTTGGTCTGAGCCCTCCGGAAACCAGCCGTTTGATCGAAGAAAACTGGCCGGAAGAGAATGTCCGAATCCCGGTCGAAAAGATAGACCCGGCTCAGAGGACAAGTGCATCCGATAAGGCAAGTCTGCTCAGGGAGCCAGGCCAGGTCGGACAGGGAAGTCCGGTCGAAAAGGCCGGAGACCAGGCAGAGGCAGAAAATAAAGAAGGAGAACGTAAATGAGCCTGATTGAAATTCATGCTTTAAAGAAAAACTACGGAAACTTTCAAGCCCTGAAAGGGCTGGATTTGAGCTTTGAAGCCGGAAGAATCGTGGGGCTTCTGGGTCCCAACGGTTCTGGAAAAACCACCCTTCTCAGGATCTTGAGCGCCTATGATATGAATTACCAGGGAGAGGTGCTGATTGACGGCCAGGCTCCAGGCCTTCATTCCAGAGCCATCACTTCCAGCCTCCCGGATAAAGCGAATCTGTCGCTTTCCTGGACCCCTCAAAAAGCCATCGCGGTTTACCAGGACTTTTTTGCCGATTTTAATGCCGATAAAGCCCAACGTATGTTGGAAGACCTCAAGATGGATCCCCGGCAAAAGTTGGAAGCGATGTCGAAGGGCATGCAGGAAAAAATCCAAGTGGTGATGACCATGTCCCGCGATGCTCAGATTTATCTTCTCGATGAGCCCATCTCGGGAGTGGATCCGGCGGCCCGCAAGGTCATCCTCCAGATGATTCTTGAAAACTACTGTCCCCAATCCCTCATGATCCTCTCCACCCATATGATCCGTGACATTGAGCCGATCATTGACGATGCCCTCTTTCTCAAAGAGGGAGAACTTGTTCTCCACGACCAGGCAGATGCCATTCGCGCCCGCGAAGGGAAATCGATCCATGAACTTTTTGAGGAGGTTTTTCAATGATCAGCAAACTTTTTAAACGGATGTTTCTGGAAGTGATCAGCCCTATCGGCTGGTGCATCCTCTCCAGCTGGATTCTTATCTTCCTGCCTTTCATCATGGGAGGCTTTTTCAGGGACAGCCAGGTGGCAGGTGTCGTGACCGTGCTGGCCTTGCTTGGTCTTTTTGCCGTCCACATTGCCATCTTCTTCAATACCATAGGAGGAGACTATCACAATATGGAAGGGAAACGAGCCTACTTTTACCGTTCCCTTCCGGCGACCGGCTTCGCCTTCACGACGGCCCGTGCCCTCTATTATCTGGCCTATGCCCTGATCACCATGCTGTCGCTCATTCTGCAGGCTGTTGTTATTTTATCCCTCCTTTTTCGCATGAAGCTGGCGGAAAGCGGATTCAGCCTCTTTTTTTCCAGAATCAGAGCAGTTCTGAGCACGATCTTTATTCCCCGGAATACCGGCCTCTTTTTCCTGAACATTCTGCTCGGCCTGCTCGTGATGCATGCTCTTATCGCCATGTCTATCAGCGTTGGCTCAATGGGCTGCTTCAAAAAGTTAAAGCAGGGCGGTCCCTTTCTGGTCTTTTTTATCAGCCAGCTTGCCGTCGATCAGATCGGAAAATGGATTATGCGCAGTCTGAATTTTTCCTCGTTATACGACAAAGATTTTTCCCTTGCCTGGGGAGACTTCGCCCAGGGACAAATTCAGTCGGGAAACCTGTCTGAGGGTATATACATGGTTCTGATTGATGCTCTGCCCATGACCCTGTTCTGGGCTTTCATCACTGTCATCGCCTGGGCGATCACCATTTACATCACGAACCGGAAAATATCACTGGCCTGAGCACCGAACACGACGCCTTATCAGCCGCGCCTGGACGAAACAATCTGGCTGCAAATCGTCCGTCCATTACGCTGTTTCTGAAATGGAGATTTATAACAATGAACTGGATCAACGCTTTTGAGCTGATCTGCTATGTCATCACCTTCTTTCTTCTGGCCGATATCGTTAAAAGAAAAAACTGGCAGGAACTCTATTTGTTTTTTTCCGCTGCCCTTGCCGGCTTTATGCTTGAACTCTTAGCTGTCCGCCTGACGGGGATTTACCACTACAGCGAAAAATACTATTTCAGCATAGGAACCGTACCTTATCAATTTCCTTTTTTCGGCGGCTTAATGTGGGGCGGAGTGACGGTCTGTGCGTTAAGATTGTCCAAAAAATTCGCAGCGGATCCCTTTAAGCGTGCTCTATTAACAGGCTGGCTGGTCGTCTCCATGGATCTTCTGCTGGACGTCGCCGCCATTCGCCTGGACGGGGGGTTTTGGATTTGGGAGGGAAGGCCCATCACCCTTGAGATCAACCACCATATGTTGATGAGTGTCATCTGGGTCAACTTCCTTGGATATCTTTTTGAAACGCCCGCGATAGCGTATTTTACCTTGAAATATCAGGAAAAACAGGAGAAGTCTGCGAGATTGCAAAAGGCAGATGAGAAGCCTGTAAGCGATCAGAAGAGACGGGCGCAGTCCGTAAGCTCAGTAAGCCGAAATCTCCTGGCAGCACTCCTGATAGGCCTGGCCGGTGTTGCCTTTGTCGCTGTGGCCAGCTCACTTGCCCTTCTCCTGGATGGAATTAGCGACGAATGGTTCAGCTGCCTTTCCTTTATTCTGATCTGGATTCTCATTCTCGTGGACCTGCTCAGCCAGCTGTATCACAAGAGAGAAAAAATAAGTTTCAGAGGAAAGAAGGATTGGGTTCTTTTTAGCTTTTGGGCGGCGCTTTACGGCTACTGTCTTGCGGCTCTCTGGAAGCTCGAAATCCTGCAGAGCCGCCCTCTGTATGCTCTGCTGTCGATTTTACTTGCGACAGGGACGCTGACACTTTGTCTGATGAAGGTTGACGAGGAGAAAGCCTGAATGACCAGACGCCCCTTTGATTCAGGCAGAAGTTGGACGTTTCAAAAACGATGAACTCCTGCAGAGCAGGAGCTTTCCCTCAATGCTGTTCCGGAGCCGGAATAAACATGAGCAAAAGGATGATGAAAAGAAGGACGCAGGAAACCCACAAAGTCTGCATTCCCCAGAGAGGGACAAGAATGCTTCCCGTGCCTGCTCCCATAGCAAAAGCAAAGATGACTCCAAAATAATGGAGGGAACGATGAAGGAGTCTTTGTTTGCGGGAGTTTTTGTAATGGACAAAAGCCTCGACACCGCTCCTCAGATTTCCAATGCACATGGTGCTGGCATATTGGTAGGAGTTGACCTTGCGGAAAGCCTGAACCTGCATGGCGCAGGAAAAAGAAACCAGAGCGTTAGCCAGAAGATTCAGCTGTGCAGGGAAAAATCCGACCAAAAAAAGCAATAAAATTTCAATCGCTAAAACACCCTGCCTCCAATGCAGCATTTGGGCATTTTTGAACTTGTAACGCAAAAATTCTGCTGTGGCGACACCCATGGCAAAAAAAGTAATCGGAACGAAATAACGAAGAACGGCTTCAGGTTTTCCCTCGAAGAGGTTTTTGCTCAAAAGGACGATGTTTCCGGTTTGAGCATTCGCAAAGACTTTCCCCCGGGCGACGTAGGTGTAAGCGTCCTGGAGGCCGCCGGAAAAAGAGAGCAGGGCGGCAGTTAAAAAGGACTCGGACATTTGCCGATTTAAAAAAACTTGCTTGGATATTTTCATACTCACATCATTATCTCGCATCCTTTAAAAAAGTATACGCGCGGATGCAGTCGAAGGAGGGCTGTTGCAGGAGTGATCGACTATCCCAGATCTGCAGGGAACAGTCGGCGTTGAGCTTGGGCGTCAGAGGGAAATGGCGTCCCTCTTCGTCTTGCAGCTGATAACTTGCGCCTTTGCGGCAGAGGCCGCAGGCCTGAGAAAAGCCGATGGGGCAGAAGCGAGTGAACATGGCCTCCAAAGGGCCCTGGCAAAGGATGATCGGCTGTGTCGGGGAATCCTGGAAGCGCTCGGCTAAGTTGCTTTGCTCCTGGAGCGTGAGTTCCGGTGAAAACATGACGCCGCGATAGCCGCGCTCGGCAAAGTAAGCGTAGCTTTTGCTGTTGGTGACCTGTCCGCCCTGCCAGAGAAATAGATCCAGATCCAGCCCCAGTTCTTCTTTTAACTCTGCCATGCCGCTCGTTGAACTGACAAGAGCGGTTAAGCCCTGCCCGGTCAGAGCGCTGATCGCCTCCTCAGGACTGCCGGGGCAGGACCAGGCTCCCAGGGGACTCAGATAGGCGCCCAGGCGGGCGTCTCCCAGATCCTTCTGGACGTGCTTCAGACCGCCTGTCTCAGCTTTGCCTGCACAAAGATAAAGCTCTTCCAGAGGCAGAACGATGAGCTCATCTTCTTTCCCGGAAAGACCCTGAAGGGAAGCTCCTGCCTGGTAATTGGGGAAGTTGAGGATGCGCTTAATGGGAGTGGGGCGGGTTTTGGCAGTCGAAAAGCTGAGCGATGATCCAGGAAAATGAACTCCGGGAACTTTCAGGCTTTCTTCTGGCGCTTTACCCGAGTCCTGCGGCGTGGCGTTTGAAGTCTCTGAGGGCGTTTCCGGCGTCTGCAGAAATTTCTCCAGCGCTGCCCGGCGAAAAGCATTGATCGCAGAAATGCGCCAGTGCGGAGCCTCTTCCGGAGATAAATCTGTGCTGAAATGGCTCATAACATAGGGACTGTCGCCCAGCTTGGCCAGCTGCTCTTCAAGTCGTGGGAGTGTCAGAGGGGCAGGGGTCTCTTCCGGTGCTGAGGGCAGTTCCTCAGAGCTGAAAGAAAGCTCTTTATCGGAGCTTTTGAGCCGCAGGATAAAAGCACTGCCCTTTTTGCTGAGGTGGAGGCTGAGCGGCATTCTTGCATCCCTGCGCAGGGCCTCTTCGGGAACATTGGGCTGCTTCTGCTGCCAGACTGTCAGAGGGAGGTGGAGGGATGCAAGAATGCGGGGATGAAAACCTCGCAGCTCAATTTCTGCCTCGTGAGACTTTTCTGCTTTTGGAGCCGCGCTGCTTCGCTGAACCACGCCGACCGGAGCGCTGGCAACGGTTTTGCCCGTTTCGTTTTTCAGGCTGATCTGGCTTCCCGCTGCGGGAAGGTAAGTGTTTTCACGCGGGCTGTAGAGCAAGACGCCCTGCTGGGCTTTGATGCGACGGACTTCGCCTAAAAAATAACCCCAGTGGTTCACTCTTTCAGGGCTTAAAAAATCAGCGGAGCGCTGCTTTTTCAGAAAGGCGGCCTGAAAGGAGCCGCCGCGGTTAAAGGCAATTTCCAGATTGCGCTGCCGATCGCGGGTGAAAATATCTTGATCAGGCAGACCCTGGGCGATTTCCTCCAGGGCTGTTTTTATAATCGCGGTGACCTGCGCCTGATACTCGCTGCTGCGCAGTCGGCCTTCAATTTTCAGCGCGTCGACTGGAATTTCGGCCAGCTCTTTTAAATAGGGGAAATAACTCAGATCCTTCGGCGAAAGCCAGGCAGCGCGCTCCCGCACGACCTTGCCATCCCGCAGCAAGCTGTAGCTTTTGCGACAGGGCTGTGCGCAGCTGCCACGGTTAGCGCTGCGACCGCCAATGCAGAAGCTCATATGGCATTGACCGGAGACGGACATACAGGTGGCTCCGTGGGTAAAAACCTCGACCTCTATGCCCAGGGCATGGGCATAGTCACTCAAATCCCGGATTTCTTCCAGGCTCAACTCGCGGGCCAGTACAACGCGGCGGACATGGAGGGCCAGAAGTTCACGTATCTGCTCGCGTGTCCCCACACTGCACTGGGTACTCGCGTGGAGCACGATATCCGGGAAATACTCATGTAAAAGGCGCATCAGACCCTTGTCCTGAACGATAAAAGCGGACACACCGGCCTGCCTTGCGAGATCGGCAATTTCCAGCGCACGTGCAAACTCGCTGTCCTTCACGAGGATATTCAGTGTGAAATAGATTTTGACGCCCTGCTTACGGGCATCTGCGACCAGCTGAGGCAGATCTTCCAGGGAGAGCTGAGCTTCCGAAGAGCGGGCGTTCATATCGCCTGCCCCGAGATAAATGACGTCCGGCTTTTGTTTCAGGACAGCCTGAAAGCCTTCTTTGCTGCCCACAGGGGCCAGAACTTCCATGTTCTCTTCTCCTTTGTGCTATGATCCAGGAAGTTTATGACTTTTATTATGGCAAATGTCGCAGGAAAGGAAAAGCACACGCGATGGAAGTCAAAATCCTGGTCTATCTGATCACGGCGCTGGCCGCACTCGGCCTGCTCGCTTACATGTCGAAAAAATATAAACTGAGCCGCTACCAGCTGATGATTTTCTTCCTGCTGACGCTGTTCTGGTCGGCGAATGTCATCATCCGCGCTTACCGTAAATCCTACGCGCTCAACCCCCCGGAGGCAGGGGGGCTGGGTCTGGATTTTGCAAAGGCGGCCGTGATTGCCTCAGGCTACGGTTTCATTTCGATTTTTGCCCGGGCCATCGTCCTCTTTTTATCTGACCGCTGGCAATCCCGGAAAAAAGTCATCCTGCTGGGGCTTATCAGCATGGCACTCACCGGCCTGTGGGTTCTGCTTTCTCCGGATTTCAACTCCCTTCTGGCGTCCAGCCTGGCACTGGGTCTGGGCGCCTCCATGCTCAGCCTCTTCAATCTCTTTTTCGCCGAAAGTTTTGAAGAAAAAGAGGCCCTCCTTTCCGTTTCCATTCTCTCCGTGGCGCCCCTGCTTGCGGAGTTTATCATGAGCTCTTTCCAATATGCTTTTACCATAGAGGGGGAAGAAAACTACCCTGCACTCTGGTTTTTGTCCATTCTTTTTTCCCTTGTCGCCATGGTTTTTTTGTTTTTTGTTAAAGAAAAGAAAAGTGAAAGGCTTTCTGCGGCAGGGAAAGGGAATATGAACCGGGAGGCCTTCCTTTCGGTGATCCGGGATAAAAGAAGCTGGCTCTATGCTTTCCTTGGAGTGATCATTTCCCTCATCCGTTTCAGCACCTCCGGCTCCAATATGATCACTTATTTTCAAAGCGATCTGGTACAGATGAACGCCCTGATGGTGGCTTACAGCGATTTTGTTTACGCCATCGCCCAGCTGCTCGCAGGCGTTTTAATCGGCACGGTGCTGAGCCGCCGCTTCGGCCTTAAAAAAAGCCTCCTCCTGGGCATCTTCTGCGGCAGCTTTTTTAACCTTTTGCTCCTGCTCAGCCGCGATCCCGCCCTGCTCTTTTACACTTCCATGCTGCAGGGTTTTTCCTACGGCATCACCTACAACGCCCTGATCGGCCTGACCATGCTCAGCGTGGAGCTGCACTTGCGCGACATGAGCATGGCATTTTTCCAGACCTTCTTCGCCCTGGGCATTTTTTATGGCGATATGATTTATAAAACCGTGGCCGATCTGCTCGCCGGGAATTCCGTCGAAGCGACCTACCACAACGTCTTTTTGTTTATTTTTATTCTGTCCATCCTGCTCCTCGCGCTCGTCGCCGTCGCCGTCAAAGACACAGTGGCCGTCAAAGATACGGGGGCGGAGAGAAAAAGCGAAGAGCCTGCGGGTTCTGGCGCGCACGGCGCAATAGACCAATGATGCCAGGCAACAAGCGGACAATATAACCAAGGATCTGCAGGCGTAGAAAATGCAAAGGGACCCCGTATGTTTTCACTTCTTCTCGCCATTATTTATTTGTCTTTTATCAGTTTGGGACTGCCCGATTCGCTGCTTGGCTCCGCATGGCCGAGCATGTATCCGCAGCTTAACGTTCCCGTTTCCTATTCCGGCATCGTTTTTATGATTATTTCTCTGGGGACGATCGTCTCCAGTTTACAGAGCGATCGACTCACGCGCCGACTGTCAACGGGAAAGGTCACCTTAATCAGTGTGGCCATGACGGCTGTGGCGCTCTTCGGTTTTTCCGTCAGCCAGGCGTTCTGGCAGCTCTGTCTCTGGGCCATCCCCTATGGTCTTGGCGCAGGCAGTGTCGATGCATCTCTCAACAACTATGTCGCCTTGTATTACGAAAGCCGACACATGAGCTGGCTGCATTGTATGTGGGGCGTTGGCGCAGCCACCGGTCCCTATATCATGGGCTATGTGATTTCTCATGGCTGGTCATGGAATGAAGGCTATCGCTGGATCGCCCTGATTCAGGCGGTGCTGACGGCGATCCTCATCTTCACCTTGCCCCTCTGGAAGCAGCGTCCCAGGGCGACCGACGCATCTGGCAGTGACGTCGAAGCGAAAGCGCTGTCCGTTAAAGAAGCTTTGAAGATCAGCGGCGTAAAAAATGTTTTATTTTGCTTTTTCTGCTACTGCGCCCTTGAACAAACCACCGGCTTATGGGCAAGCAGTTACCTGAACCTGTGCAAAGGCGTTCCGGCAGAAACCGCTGCTTCTTTTGACAGCATGTTTTTTATCGGTATTACCATAGGACGTGCACTGAACGGCTTTGCTGCCATAAAATTCAATGACAGACAGTTGGTCCGCGTGGGACAGATTTTAATCGCCTGCGGCATCGCCGTGATGTTCCTGCCTCTGGGAGCCAGCATTTCTCTGGCCGGATTCGTATTGATTGGTCTGGGTTGTGCCCCCATCTACCCCTGTCTCATCCACGCGACACCTGGCTATTTCGGCGCAGATAAATCGCAGGCCATCATCGGTATACAAATGGCCTCCGCCTACATGGGAACCAGCCTGATGCCGCCGCTCTTCGGCCTCCTGGCCCAGCATATCAGCATCACCCTGCTGCCCTTCTACCTGAGCGCCATTTTGCTCGTCATAGTGCTCATGCACGAAAAACTGATCTCGGCGGTCAGCCGGAAGAGCCAGGCTTAAAGCGACCTGGTCACTAAAAACAGGGATATGGCGCCCGCAGGGACCCCTCCTGTGGGCGCTTTTTTATTTTTTGGAGGAGGATTTTCTGAAAACTTCAAAACTGCGAAAATGAAGGCGTAGCTGAGAACGGGAAAAAAGGTGAGTGCCTGATTTTTGCACCTTTAGCTTTTCTTAAACTTAGGCCAATATTTTCCTTTAAAATAAAGTTATGACAACTTTCTTTGAAAAGGACCGTGATACGACTCGGGTTCATATTCTTCTGGCCGAAGATGATCCTGGTATTGCAGCGGCGATGCAAAGTTTTTTTCTGCTGGATTCTTATGAATGTAAGAGCTTTGCCGATGGCAGGGCTGCTTTTTCCGCTCTGGAACGGGACAAGTTCGATCTCGCCGTGATTGATCTCATGCTCCCTGGTTGTTCCGGCTTTGAGCTGACGCGCCTCTGCCGCGACAAGAAAATTCCTGTCATCATTATGACAGCTCGGACAGATCTTGCCTCAGAGGTGAAAGGCTTTGATCTCGGGGCTGAGGATTATCTGATTAAGCCTTTTCACCCTCTGCGCCTCATGACGCGGATTAAAAAGATTCTCCGTCAGGAAGGGGACATGGCTGAGGAGATTGTGCTGGGGGAGCTTTCGCTTAACACGCGGACAAAGGCAGTGCGCTATGAAGGTAAAGCGCTGAATCTCACACCCCTGGAATATGAGATCCTGCTCTTTTTTGCCCGCCATCCGGACCGTACCTGGTCAAAAGATGAGATTTTGGATGCCGTTTGGGGCGCGGATTATATCGGTGATCCCAACACCTTTAATGTGCATCTGCGGCAGCTGCGCAGAAAAAGCGGCAATGTCCGCCTCATTGAAACCGTGGGGCGCCACGGCTTTATCCTCCGGAGCCAGCATGGTGATGAGCAGTAAAAAATCTTCTCCCCTCTGGGTAAAACTCAGCCTGGGCTTTCTCTTTCTTTTCCTGCTTTTTACTTTGCTTATGGGGAGTCTGGTCATGATTGCTTACCAGAAGCAGCGTCTGGCAGCTGAGAAGGAAAAACTTGGCGAACGCAGCCGCCACCTGGCAGAAGACATCATGGTTCACTTTGCTTCCCTTGAGGATATGCCTCTTTTCTGGGAACAGCAGAAACCGCTTGCTTTGGAGAAAGTGAAGCAGGAAACTGGCTCCTGGACCGCTGAAGATCGCCGCAGCTATGTACGCCTGGATTATCTCCTGAAAAGTTCTTCCTATCGTGGCTGTCGCTTTGCCACAGAGCTGCCTGTGGATGGAAAGCAGTTGGAGAGCACAGGCTATCCCGTTTTTTCTTTTACAGAAACAGAAAAAGGTCAAAGTCACCTGCTCTGGGCCAGCCAATGTTTTCTCCTGAATCAAAAGCCGGTTTTTCTCCTGATTTCTGCCGATCTGCTTCCGCTGGACAGAGAACTTCGCTCGCTGCAGCGAGCCTTTATTTTCTGTGCACTTCCTTTGATACCCCTTCTGGCTCTCCTGATCTACGGGTTGACCTCGCATCTGACAAAAGATCTGAAAACATTATCCCGGGCGGCCGCTTCCTTCCAGGTAGGAGAGAAAAGAAGTCCGCTTGAGCTTGAGGGCTCGCAGGAAAGTCGTCAACTTGCCGCCAGTTTTCAAGACATGTGGCGACAGCTCGATGTGCAATATGCTCAGCTGAAGGCTGAAAAAGAACGCGAAGAGCAGTTTTCTCTGGCTTTGAACCATGAGCTGAAAACCCCGCTCGCTGCTCTGCTTCTGCATTTGGATCTGCTGGAACAGGAAGGCCTGCCGGAAGAAATGAGGCAGAAATCGCTGGCCTGGATAAGGCGCAGTGCCGAAGATATGGAGAAACTGCGGGAACATATCCTCCGGCTTTATCTGCGGGAAAGCGACGTGAAGAAGGAGAAGCTGGACCTTTCGTCCTGGCTTAGGGCTTTTGCCTGTGAGGAAAAAGAAAAACGTTCTCTGCCCTTGAAGGTTCTGGATCAGAGCCACAGTCCTACGGTCCTTTTTGCCGATGCACTGCTCCTGCGGCAGCTGCTCGAAAATCTTCTCGACAATGCTGAGGCGGCTGCCGCGAACGCTGAGAAAGGCACTGGGCCCTCAAGCGGCCTTGAACTCGTGCTGGAAGATGGGAGCCTGGCCCTGGTCGATCATGGTCCGGGCGTACCGGAGAACGAGCGGGCGCGGCTCAGTGAACTCTTTTATCGTGGGGATCTCAGCCGGGATCGGAAACATTTGCACTTTGGCATCGGTCTTGCCTTCTGTTCCCGTATCTGTGAACTCCACGCCTGGGAACTTTCCTTTGAAGAAACGCCGGGAGGAGGCCTGACCGTAAGGCTTTGTTTTGTAAAGCCTTAGTCTCAAACAAGCAGAACGTAAGGGCTTCTTAATTTCAAGCCAGCTCAGGGCGGCCATAATGAGCATAAGCCTTCTTTCCGGAAACGAAGGGATCAAAGATCGCCACAAGGCGTTAAGGAGGACCCCATGAATAAAATGTATTACAATGGCCAGGCCCGTCGCGGCCTGACTCTACTCTTATCTCTTTTCATCCTGATGGCTCCTGCCCCCATTTTGGCAGAAAATCTGTCAGAGGATGTTCCTCAGACCATGCAGGAGTTTGAAAGTCAGGCAGCACCGGAGAAAGCAATAGACATCGCGTCCGAAGATGGTTTTTTCACTGCCCGCCTGCAGCCGGAAATCCTCCGGCCAAAGGGAGAACTGCCTGCTTTTGCCATTCATGCCCGTCGTTTTGAGCAGGACTTTGCAGAGAAGATCATTCACGAACTCATGTCCGGAGCAGAACTCTATCCGGGCCGTGAAATCGAACAGCGCCGCCTTCTTACAGATATTGACCGATATATTGAGGAAATGAAAACGCGCTACGCCGCGGCGAATATGGATCCAAACAGCAGTGATTATTATCAGGAACTCGTGGATCTTAAAGCCCACGGCATCCCCACCTTTGATGCCCAGGCCATCCAGAAGATCGACGAGGATGGTTCCCTCCAGCTGGCGGGAAAACGTGAGGATCGTTTCCTCTACCTGGGAATTGATCAGCAGCCTGAAAATCACTATTATCGCGCCTTTTACAGAAATGCCCCCATCGAACAGATTCCCCATCAAATATTCGCCTTGCCTGTAACTTCGTTCCTGGAAGAAACCCGTCAGCTTCCACCGGCCCCGACGCGTGAAGAGGCAGAAGGCCGAACGGGACTGAATCTTTCCGGGATCACGGAGATTACTGCTGAGCCAGATCTGCCCCCGCTGGATTCGCAGGAAAGTTTTGCCCAGGCTGTGGCTCATCTGAGATCTAAATTTGCCAGTCAGGATGAGAGTTACCGCGATCAATGCGGTGATGCGCCCTCATTTGGGCCCAGGGAGGCCGCCGAAAAAGCCGAAGCTTTTTTCCGAACAATCGGGATTCAAAATCTTGCTCTGGTCAGGACGGACGCAGAAGTTTTTGAGTCGATCCTCAAGAGTGAAAGCGATGGCCTCAGTCAGGAAGAATTCATGGCTCTGGCTCAAACAGGTAAGGATCTCCAGGTGCAGGAGAGTTATGAACCCGTCTGGCATCTGGAATATCAGCCGGCCTTCGCGGGTATTCCCTTTGCTTACGATCTTCATGCTTACAACAAACAAGCTTTTTACATGGATGAAGCTGTGTCGGTAGAAAAAACACCGGCAGAATGGACCTTTTGTCATATCGACATTTACCTGAATGACCAGGGCATCGTGGCCTTTGATGAGTATGCGCCCATGAGCGCAGAAAAACTTGAAGAGGATGCGCTCCAGCTGCTTTCTGAAAAAGAGATTCTGGAGCTGGCAAAAGAGATCCTGCCCATGAAATACACGAAAGAAAACTTCCCCGCGCAGGAGCAGATTGATCTGCAAATTCAGAAGATGAGGCTTTCCTACTGGCGGGAGAAAGATCCGGAGGATCCTGAAGGCGGCCGTGTCGTTCCCGTCTGGAATTTTTACGGTAGTTTCAACGCCATTTACACAGGACAAGCCAATAGTAAAATGGCCATTCTTAAGGATGATCCCCGCATGGAAAACAGCCTTCTGACCCTGAATGCCATCGACGGCACAGTGGTCGAGCTGGCCCGCTTCATGCCCTGACAAACACCTGCAATCAGCTGTTTATAAAGTTTAAGATCAAGTCGGATTTGTTAAAAAACTTAACTGAATTGCTTCAAGACCTTTGCTGACTCACTTCAAGCTATCATTAGCCCTTAGCAGCCTTATTGGCTCTTAACCAACGTTCGTCAGGTGGCCCTGAAGAACCGTGGACATGGTGCCCGCAGGAACTCCTCCTGTGGGCGCTTTTTTGGGGATGGAAAAAGAAAAATTTCAAATACTTCAAAACTGCGAAAAAGAAAGTGGGAAAGAAGGTGGGGGGAGGATTTTCTGAAAAAGGCCATGTACTCCCAGGCATCGTGTTAAGCTAAAATGACTTAGCAGGATATTTCCTGTCAGAACCAGAAAAGAGGACGATCATGAAAACTGCCATTCTACAGATGAATAGCGGAGACTGCCCTGAAGAAAATTTGCAGTCCCTTGAGCGCATGGCGTGTGAAGCGGCGCAGGCTGGTGCGCAGCTTGTGGCAAGTCCAGAGGCTAGCCTCTATATGGGCAGAAACAAGGAGAAATACCTGGAAATTCCCGGAAAAAGCGCGGGCCTTTGCCGCTGTTCGGAACTTGCCCGAAAACTGGGAATTTTCCTGCATCTCGGCAGCTGCTACACGTCGAGCCCGGATCCTGAACGCTTTTATAATGAAAGCTTTTTCTTTGGCCCGGATGGAAAGATCCTGGCGAATTATGCGAAAACCCATTGCTTTGATGTCTCCATTCAGGGACGGATTTATCGTGAATCCCGACATATTGAGCCGGGGAACAAGCTCGTGACTTGTCCAATACAGGTTGGAAGCGAACATTTTGTTCTGGGTTTTGCCATCTGCTATGATCTGCGTTTTGCCGACTTATTCCACACTCTGAGCCGCAAGGGAGCCAATCTTTTTCTCGTACCCTCAGCCTTCACACAGGCGAGCGGAGAGCTTCACTGGCACATCCTGCTTCGCTCTCGTGCCCTCGATTATGGCTCTTATGTTCTGGCACCGTCTCAGTGCGGAGAAAGCAGTGAGGGCTGTTCTTATGGCCATGCGCTCATCGTGGATCCCTGTGGACACATTCTGGCTGAGGCAGGTGAACAGCCGGAGATTATTTATGCCGAACTCCGGGAAGAAGAAATTCAGAGGCAGGAAGAAAGCTTCGGCGTCCGCAAGAACCGACGAGATGATCTTTATATTTCTTAGATCAGCTTTTCATGGATAGATCAGCCGTTCACAGACAGTTTCTTTTCCGCCCAGATTTTAAGGGGCTTGTATGAATGGGCCAAAAAATTCATTGGGGTTTATCAAGGCGCTGATCAGCTGCGAAGGCTGAACAATGTCCAGTGGACAAATAAAATTCGCCAGCGTATACTGCACATGAAATCCGCAGAGGATTTCCTAAAATTTTATATATTGACGAATCTGCCCAAGGGTGCTGTCAACTTTTAGTCTGACACTGAAAAGGGAAGCAGGTGAGAATCCTGCACGATCCGGTCACTGTGATGGAAGAGCAGCCGCAGAGCCATTGTTCGAAAGAATGAGAAGGCGCGGCATGTGAAGAAGCCTAAGTCAGGAGACCTGCCCCTGGGTAAACCGAGAATCTTCCGCAGAAAGAGACTGGTTGCCCGTGCATAGCTGGGTGTTCTTTTCGATTATCAGCTATTTTTAGCAAACTGTCATCGATTTGCGGAGAAAATAAGTGATAGCGAAAGGACACAAGATGCAACGTCAAAGCTTAACTGTTTCAGAGCGTTATGCTCTTTCTTCGCACCTCCGAGGGCCCCTGGCACCGGTGGTGTTTCTTTTTTATTCACTCAGAACCATATGATATTTTGCTCCTTTACGGTCTGGTAGAGGGGCTTTGAGGTGTTTCGGTGATGCCTGAAATTTTTTTAATTGCCCTTGTAGGCTTTTTTATCGTCTTTATGGTTCTGCTCCTGATCTGCGGCGCCATTAAGGGCATGGGCTGGATTCTGGGAAAACTGGGGAAGAGCGACCCGGATAACCAGCGTATTCCGACGAGCCCATCGGTTCAGCAAAAAGTGTCTGCCATACAGCAGTCGGACTCTGGTTCAGCAATTTCTGATGAATTGCTTCTGGCGCTCATCACTTCTGCGCTTATGGAAGAAAACGGATGGAGTGGCGAAGAATTCCAAATTTTATCTATTGAAGAGCGAGCGGTGTAAGCCGGTCATTAAGCAGAGAAAACAGTGAGGGTTTTATGAAATATTGGGTAAGCGTCAACGGGAAAAAATACGAAGTCGAAGTCGAGCGCAAAGGGGACTACACCCCTCTGGCCAAATCTTACGAAAGTGCGGCTCCTAGGCCTGTTCCTGTAGCAGCGGCTCCGGCAGCCGCTGCTCCGCAGCTCTGGGAAAAGGAAGCAGCAGAAAAAACGAGCGCGGAGGCAGGAAGTCTGAACAGTCCTTTTCCGGGAAAAGTCCTGGAAGTAACGGTGCAAGTGGGACAAAAAGTCACGCAGGGCAGCACCGTCCTGATTCTGGAAGCGATGAAAATGGAGACTGAACTCGCCGCACCGCTCTCCGGCGCTATCCGGGAGATCCGTGTCAAAGCCGGGGATAAGGTCGATACTGGCGAGCTGCTGCTTCTGATTTCGGCGGAGTAAGCGCATGGACGTTCTGGCTATTTTTCAGAAAATGTGGGAGGGCTCAGGCTTTGCCGCGATGCAGTGGCAAAACATGCTGATGCTCCTCATCTCTTTTGTCCTGCTCTATCTGGCCATTCATAAAAAGTTTGAGCCTCTGCTCCTCCTGCCTATTGCCTTTGGCATGCTCCTGGCTAATCTGCCTGCAGGCCATCTGATGTACGATGCCGTGGCAGATGGAGGAGCCTGGTATCAGTCGGGCATTTTGCAGATTATCTACAGCGGAGTGAAGAGCACGGTCTTTCCCTGCCTCATCTTTCTCTGTGTCGGCGCGATGACGGACTTTGGTCCCATGATCGCAAATCCGCTCAGCATTCTGATGGGTGCAGGGGCTCAATTTGGCATCTATTTTGTCTTTCTTGTCGCTTCCCTGAGCGGCGTTTTTACACTGAAAGAAGCAGCGGCAATTTCGATTATCGGAGGTGCCGATGGGCCGACGGCCATTTATTCCGCGCTCATTATGGCTCCTCATCGCCTGGCTCCCATTGCCATTGCTGCTTACTCTTATATGGCTTTGATTCCGCTGATTCAGCCTCCAATCATGAGATTGATGACCACCAGCAAAGAACGGAAGATCCGTATGCAGCAAAAACGCAAGGTGAGCAAAGCGGAAAAAATCATCTTACCCATCTTTGTGACCGTGCTTTGCTGCCTGATCCTTCCCAGCGTCGCCCCTCTTCTGGGCATGCTGATGCTGGGGAATCTGATCCGCGAGTCTGGCGTGGTCGAACGTCTGCGCGATACTGCGGAAAACGCTCTCTGCAATATTCTGACGATCTGTCTCGGCGTCACGGTCGGTGCCACGGCGGACGGCGAGGTTTTTCTGCGTCTGGAAACCGTATTGATCATTCTCATGGGCCTGCTGGCTTTTATATTTTCGACAGTAGGCGGACTGCTCATCGGCAAGCTGCTCTCCTGGCTGACGCATGGAAAGATCAACCCTCTGATTGGCGCTGCCGGGGTTTCCGCTGTGCCGATGGCGGCCAGGGTGGCGCATCAGGAAGGGCAGAAGGCCGATCCTGAAAATTATCTCCTTATGCACGCCATGGGGCCCAATGTGGCCGGGGTCATCGGTTCAGCCGTTGCCGCCGGCTTCTTCCTGGCGCTCTTAGGCTGAGAAAGTTAAAAAACTCCGCGCACAGGCGGGGAGAATATAGAAAGAAGACAAGATGAAACGATATTCCATGCCGACCAGTTTTGAAAATCTGCCTCTTCTTGGTCAGAGCGCTGTCCGTCCAGATCCAGAGAATGAAGCAAAGCTTATGGCGGTAGAGGCAGAAATCCACCGGGAAATTCAGCAGGTGACAGCAGCGGGGCGGGCGGATGCTTCCCTCAATGCGGACGGTCAGCTCACAGCCCTGCAGCGCATCCTGAGCCTTGTGGACCAGGAAATTTTTCTCCCTCTCAATTCACTCTACAACCCGGAGGAGAATGACAACGGATCGACGGCTATCCTCAAAGGCCTCGGCAAAATTGAGGGGCGCTGGGCGCTCATTGTGGCTTCGGATAACAAAAAACTTGCCGGAGCCTGGGTACCGGGCCAATCAGAAAATCTACTGCGTGCTTCGGATACGGCGAAGCGCCTGCGCATCCCCCTGGTTTACCTGCTGAACTGCAGTGGGGTAAAGCTGGACGAGCAGGAAAAAGTTTATGCGAACCGTCGCGGCGGCGGGGCCCCTTTCTATCGCAACGCGGAACTCAATCAGCTGGGCATTCCTGTGATCGTCGGCATCTGGGGAACCAATCCCGCGGGTGGCGGTTATCATGCCATCTCCCCCACCATCCTCATCGCCCATGAAAAAGCCAATATGGCCGTGGGCGGGGCGGGCATCCTGAGCGGCATGAACCCTAAGGGCTACATCGACGAGGAGGGGGCACAGCAAATCATTGAAGCGAGTGCGAAGAACAAGTCAGCTCCTCCTGGGTCCATCGGTATCCACTATGAAAAAACAGGGTTCTTCCGAGAAGTTTACGCAGAAGAAGAAGGAGTCATTGAGGCCATTCGCAAGTATCTTTCTTACCTGCCTGCCTACCATCCTGACTTCTTTCGTGTGGCGGAACCGATGCCGCCACGCTTCGAGGGCAAGGAGCTTTATTCCCTCCTGCCGATCAATACGAAAAAGGCTTATGACGTCAGGGAAATCCTCGCGCGCCTGCTCGATGGCAGTGAGTTTGCCGAGTATAAACCCGCTTATGGGCCGGAAATTCTTTGCGGCATGTGCCGACTGTCGGGTTTCCCGCTGGGCCTTGTGGCCAACAGCGGGCAGCTGCTCATGAACTATCCAGAATACCGACAAAACTCGGTGGGTCTGGGCAGCAAGCTCTACCGTGAGGGTCTCATCAAGATGAGTGAATTTGTGACCCTCTGCGCCCGTGATCGCCTGCCGATCATCTGGCTGCAGGATACGACCGGAATTGATGTCGGTGATGAAGCAGAAGAAGCAGAACTTCTGGGCCTGGGCCAGTCTCTGATCTATTCCATTCAGAATTCAGATCTGCCGCAGATGGAAATCACCCTGCGCAAGGGAACGGCAGCGGCACACTATGTTCTGGGAGGACCTCAGGGCGAGACGAATGCCTTCTCTCTGGGAACGGCGGCCACAGAGATCAATGTGATGAACGGGGAAACGGCCTGCTGCGCCATGTACTCCAGAAAGCTCGTCAAAGAGAGCAAAACAGGAGAGGATCACAGCGCGACGATCGCCAAAATGAACCAGATGATCCAGGACTATAAAGACCGCTCAACGCCGCTCTTCTGTGCCCGCAAAGGTCTGGTGGACGAAGTGGTCGATCTGGACAAGCTGCGCAGCTACATGCTGGCTTTCACGGAAGCCTGCTACCAGAATCCGGACTCTATCTGCCCGCGGCATCAGATGATCCTGCCCAGAGCCATCCGTGAATACCACAAAGGAGAATGAGATGAATAACAAATTGCTCAGTCTGCAGGAGGCCATCCGCCGTTATGTGAAAGACGGTGATATTGTATCGCTCGGCGGTTTTACAACGAACCGCAAGCCCTATGCGGCGGTGCATGAGATTTTGCGCCAGGGGCAGAAGGATCTGATCGCAATGGCCGGTCCTGCCGGCGGTGACTGGGATCTGCTCATTGGGGCAGGCCGGGTTAAAGCTTACATCAACTGCTACACGGCAAATTCCGGCGTGACCAACGTGTCCCGCCGTTTTCGCAAGGCCATCGAGACAGGTACCCTGCTCTTTGAGGATTATTCCCAGGATGTCGAGATGCTGATGATTCACGCAGCTTCGCTGGGATTGCCTTTCCTCCCTGTGCGCATGATGCTGGGTTCCGGCCTGGTCGATGAATGTGGTATTTCAGAAGAAGTTCGTGCCAGTCTTCCCAAATTAGCGCCGAAAAAATATGTCATGATGGACAATCCCTTCCGTCCCGGCGAGAAAACGGTATGTGTTCCCGTACCCCGCATCGACACGGCGATTATCCACGTGCAGAAGGCTTCGCCGGACGGAACCTGCCGCATTGAAGGCGACGAATTCCACGACGTGGATATTGCCATAGCTGCAAAAAATCTCATTGTCACCTGTGAAGAGCTTATGAGCAACGAAGAAATACGACGTGAGCCGGAGAAAAATTCCATTCCGTGTTTTATTCCGAAATGCGTGGTACACGCCCCCTATGGAGCTCATCCCGCCCAGTGCTACAACTACTACGATTACGATAATCCCTACCTCAAAGAGTATGACGCCGCCAGCAAGACGGAAGAAGGCTTTGCTGCCTTTAAGGCCAAATATGTTGACGCCTTCAAAACTCATGAAGAATATCTGGATTATTTCGGCTTTACTTATCTCAATCGCCTGCGTGTAACCTCCGGTTACGGCTATACCTTTGACTTTGCCCTGGAGGGCGCTTCGCAAAACAGTAAGGAGAAGCAGAATGTCTGAGAAATTCGCTTACACCAACAAAGAGATGCAGGCCGTGGCCATTGCCCGCTGCATTCGCGATGGGCAGATTGTCATTGTAGGTACGGGGCTGCCCCTGATCGGGGCCTCACTGGCCAAGCGCGCCTATGCGCCCAACTGCTCCCTGATTGTGGAATCAGGGCTGATGGACTGCCGCCCTATTGAAGTGCCCCGCAGCGTTGGGGATAACCGCTTCATGGCACACTGTGGCACGCAGTGGACGAATATACGTTTTGTCGGTTTTGAAACCAATGCCTGGCTGCACGATGACGAGCGTCTCATCGCTTTTATCGGCGGTGCACAGATTGATCCTTACGGCAATGTAAACTCGACCTGTATCGGCGACTATCACCGGCCCAAAACCCGTTTTACGGGATCTGGCGGGGCAAATGGCATCGCGACTTTTGTCAACACCATCATCATGATGCAACACGAGAAGCGCCGCTTTATGGAAAAAATTGACTACGTGACCAGTGCAGGCTGGATGGACGGTCCGGGCGGCAGAGAGCGCGCCGGTCTTCCTGCCAACCGCGGTCCGCAGATGGTCGTCACCGATCTAGGCATTATGAAATTTGATCCCCAAACCCGGCGTATGTATCTGGCCCATTATTACGAAAGCTCAAGTCCGGAAGAGGTGATTGAGAATACCGGTTTTGAGATTGATGTCTCTAAAGCCACGATGACGCCTCCCCCCGAACCTGAGATCATCCGCCTTATCCGTGAGGAAATCGATCCGAAACAAAGCTTTATCGTCATTCCTGGGAAAGAGGGCTGAGATGGACGAAGTGTACACGCTGGGCGTCGACGTTGGCTCTACGGCGAGCAAATGTGTGATTCTCCGTGATGGCAGAGAGATTGTGGCGCTTTCTCTGGTTCCTTATGGAGCAGGGAGCAGCGGCCCTGGACGCGCCATTGAAGAAGTCCTGGAAAAGGCCGGAAAAACGACATCCGAGATGGCGGAAATCCTGGCCACGGGTTACGGGCGCAAGCAGCTCACTATCGCAGAGCAGAGCATGAGCGAACTTTCCTGCCATGCCAGGGGGGCTCATTTTCTCTTTCCAGGGGTGCGCAGCGTCATTGATATCGGGGGTCAGGATGTGAAGGTACTCAGCATTGGCCCCAACGGGATGCTGGAAAATTTTGTCATGAACGATAAATGCGCAGCTGGAACAGGGCGTTTTCTGGACGTCATGGCGCACATTCTTGAATTACGGACAGACGAACTTGCAGATTATGCGGAATGCGCTCAGAAAGAAATTATCATCAGCTCTACCTGCACGGTCTTTGCCGAATCCGAAGTGATTTCCCAGCTGGCCGCAGGCTGTGACAAGGCCGATCTTATTCGAGGTATCTGTGTGGCCATTGCGTCCAAGGTTGCCGGACTTGCCCGTCGTATTGGCGTCCGTGATGAACTTGTGATGACGGGCGGAGTCGCGCATAACCGGGCTGTACGCAATGCTTTGGCAGAGGCTCTGGGGCATCCGATCAAAAGTCATGAATACTGTCAGCACGTCGGAGCCCTGGGGGCTGCACTCTTTGCCTGGCAGCGCTGCCACAAGCTGGCAGCTGAAAACTCAAATTGAGGAAAGGAGACAAGGGTGGCTGAACAAAAAGGAGAGTTTGCAGAAAAAAACAGAGAGAATCCTTCTGCAGACGGTGAGAAGAAAGAAGCCAAACTCATGCTGCGTGAGGTAGTGGCAAAGGTTTATGAAGAAGCCTTTGAAGCGAAGGCAAGAGGCGAACTCGTAGGCTGGTCCGCATCCAAGTTCCCGGCCGAGATCTGTGAAACCCTGGGGCTGCATGTTGTTTATCCCGAAAACCAGGCGGCCGGCATTGCCGCGCGCCATGGAGGACAGCGTCTCTGCGAAGCCGCAGAGGCCATGGGCTACGACAACGACATCTGCGGCTACTGTCGCATCAGTCTGGCCTATGCGGCCGGGGTAGAGGCAGAAGAACGACCCATGCCTCAGCCGGATTTCGTCCTTTGCTGCAATAACATCTGCAACTGCATGACCAAGTGGTACGAGAATATTGCCCGTATGAAAAATATTCCGCTCATCATGTTTGATGTTCCCTACAACAATACGCCTGAAGTTTCTCAGGATACAGTGGACTACATGAAAGGCCAATTCTACGATGCCATTCAGCAGCTGGAAGCTATCTCCGGTAAGAAATGGGATGAGCAGCGTTTTGCAGAGGTTTGCCGCAACGCCAACCGCAGTGCCAAAGCCTGGCTTAAAGCCTGTTCGTATTGTTCGGTAAAACCCTCCCCGCTGGCTGGTTTCGACCTCTTTAATCACATGGCGGACATTGTCACGGCCCGTTGCCGTGTCGAAACAGCAGAAGGTTTTGAGCAGCTGGCTGAGGAATACGAAGCCTCCGTCAAAGAGGGACGTTCGACCTGGCACTACGATGAGAACTACCGCATTATGTTCGAGGGCATACCCTGCTGGCCCGAATTAAAGAAACTCTTCACCCCTTTGAAAAGCAAAGGCATCAACACCACAGCCGTCGTCTATGCTCCGGCTTTCGGTTTTGTTTATGACGACCTGGATGGACTCATGCGCGCCTATTGCAAAGCGCCGAACTCTGTCTGTCTGGAAACCGGGGTGGAATGGCGTGAAACCCTCTGCCGTGAAAACCAGGTAGATGGAGCGCTGGTTCACTACAACCGCAGCTGCAAACCCTGGAGCGGATATATGCCCGAAATGGAACGGCGTTTTCGTCGTGATCTGCAGATTCCTGTGGTTTCTTTTGACGGCGACCAGGCTGATCCGCGCAACTACTCAGACGAACAGTATCAGACCAGGGTAGAAGGTCTGTTTGAGGAAATGGAAATGGCCAAAGGCCGGGGGGAGGAAAACTGAGATGGCGAGCATCAAAGAATGCCTGAGTGAATTTGCGCACGTGGCGAGACATCCCGAAGAACAGTTAAAAAAATATCGGAGTCAGGGCATGAAAGCCATTGGCTGTACCCCCTATTATGCCCCTGAGGAGTTGATTGAAGCAGCAGGTATGGTGCCCTTCGGGCTCTGGGGCAAAGCTGGTGTGCCGAAAAAAGCCAGGGAATATTTCGCTTCCTTTTATTGCTCACTTGCCCAGATGAACATGGAAATGGCGTTGGATGGAAGCCTCGACGGCCTTTCTGCGGTACTTTTCTCCGTTCTATGCGACACTCTCCGTCCGGCTTCTCAGAACTTCAAAGTGGGTGCTGATATTCCCATGCTGTTCCTGGCTCATCCCCAGAATCGACGTACCGGCTACGGTGTGACCTATTTCGCCCAACTTCTGGAAAATCTTTGTACGGAACTGGAGAAGATTTCTGACCGCCCCATTGGCGAAGAAGATATCAGAAGGGCAATCCGCATTTACAACGAAAACCGACGGGAAAAGAGGCGTTTCTGTACCCTCTGCGCTGAGAAAGCAGGCCTGATCTCTGCGGTAGACCGGCATCTGGTGATGAAAGCCTCTTATTTTATGCGTAAAGAGGAACACAGCCGTCTTCTCAGAGAACTGAATCAGGCTCTGGAAGCAGCGGCAGTTCCTGATTTTTCAGGTTTCCGTGTTGTCACATCGGGGATCCTTCTCGACAGTGAAAAACTCCTGCAGCTCTTTGATCAATATCAACTGGCCATTGTCGGAGATGATCTGGCCCAGGAAAGCCGCGGTATTCGTGTTGATGCAGCTGAAGAGGGTGACCCGATCCGCGCTCTGGCCTTACAGTTCAGCCGCCAGAATCAAGACCCTCTTCTCTATGATCCCACCATTTATTCCCGCAGCAGCTATATTAAACGCCTTATTCGCGACAGCCATGCGGACGGTCTGGTTCAGATCATGATGGTTTTCTGCGATCCGGAAGAGCTTGAATTCCCCGATCTGAGCCGAGCCGTGAGCGAAGCGGGGGCGTCGTTGCTGAAGCTTTCCTACAGTCATGAAATGGTGGATTTTGGCCAGGCTGAAACGTCTCTGGAAACCTTTGCGGCCATGCTCTCGGAGAAGAGGGAGATGGGAACATGAGCGATAACATCATTCGTTTTGAAGAGCTGCCGTCCACGAACGATTACCTCAAAGAAAAGGCTCAAGAAGGACTACCGGCCTGGACGGCAGTCCTTGCCAATGGTCAGAGCCAGGGACGCGGTAAACGGGGTAGAAACTTTTTTTCCCCCAGGGGCAGCGGACTTTATATGAGTGTCCTGCTGCGCGAGCTGCCTCTCTCTCCTGATTCCATCATGCTCACCTCGCTGGCTGCTCTGGCTGCGGTCCAGGCCATAGAAGAGGTCGTTTACGTCAGCCCGGCCATTAAGTGGGTCAACGATCTTTATTTGAATAATAAAAAAGTCGCAGGCATTCTCACGGAAGCTGTGGCTTCTCCGCAAAGTGGCAAGCTCGACAGTGTGGTGATTGGCCTGGGGGTCAATCTTTATCCTCCGGAGGAGGGCTTTCCGGAAGAACTGAACTCAAGCGCCGGGACTTTACTGAGCAGAAAACCAGAAGGCCTTGATCTCAGTGACCGATTGGCCCAGGCGTTTCTGAAAAATCTTCATTACGTCATAGAGTGCAAAGACCGCATGCGCCTGCTCAGGACCTATCGCGAACGCAGTCTTTTGATCGGTCACAAGGTTTTACTCCGTGACGGAAACAGTGAATGTCGGGGACTAGCTGCCGGTATCAATGAAAGCGGCTGCTTGCTTTTAAAAATCGGGACGGGCGAATTACGCAGCTTTAACTGCGGCGATGTCAGCCTTCTCGCCTGAGGAGGCATGACCATGCCAGAAAATGAAGCTTTGAAACAAAATAGCTTATTGCAGAAAGAAAAAACAGAGCAGCATAGCAGACTGAGCGGCTGGCTTCAGATGGCTCTTCTGGCCGCTATTCTGTCCGTATTCTCGCAGATCTCCATACCTCTTCCTGGCGGCGTTCCCATGACCCTGCAAACCTTTGCTCTGGCTTTTATCGCCTATTGGGCGGGTTCAAGCCAGGCTTTCCGGGCTGTCGTTCTTTATCTCCTGATGGGAGCATTGGGACTTCCGGTTTTTGCAGGTTTTAAAGGTGGATTCCAGTGTTTTCTGGGACCGACTTCAGGTTTCCTCCTGGGCTTTGCCGCCATGGCTTTGGTGATCGGCCTTTCGCGACTGCGTCCCTCCCGGACGCTTGGGATCGTCTGCGGTCTTGCTGGTCTTGCCTGCTGTCATGCCATGGGACTTTGCGGTCTTATGCTTGTCCTGAAACTTTCGCCGGAGCGAGCCTTCATGGTCGGAAGCCTGCCTTTTCTTGCGAAGGATGTTTTATCGGCGGCCGCAGCCTGGACAGCTGTCCGACAGCTCGACAAACGCCTGTGTTTTGAATCTCTTAAACAGCTGGCCCTTCGGTTCTGATGGCCCTCATCGGCTCTTTGCTGCAAGCGGCGCAAAAATACGACATGAAATAAAAATATTGCATGATAAATTAAAAGGAGTGCAATCAAATGAAAGTATTTTGTTATGGTGTTCGTCGCGTGGAACGTCCCCTCTTTGAAGAGATCAATGAGCAATTCCACTATGACCTGGTCCTGACGGCAAGGTACCTTGATACCGAAGAATCGGCACGCCTCGCAAAAGGCTGTGACGCCGTTCTGCTGCGCGGAAATTGCAAGGCAAATCGGCAGAATCTGCAGGTTTTCAAAGAACTCGGCATTCCCTATCTATTGACGCGGTCTGTTGGAACCGATCACATCGACCTGAAAGCAGCGCATGAGCTGGGATTTCAAATGGCCAGAACGCCGGCTGCTTCTCCCTATGCGGTGGCAGAGCTGGCAGTCAGTATGGCCTTCGCACTGCACAGAAGACTGCCCTATATTGTCAGCCGCACACATATGGGGCAGTTTGAGACAGATCCTGATATGTTCAATAACGAAGTGAACAGCAGTACCATCGGCATCATCGGCATTGGCAGAATTGGTCAGATTGTCGCCAGGGTCTTTTCCAGCCTCTCGGCCCGTGTTCTGGCTTATGATCCTTATCCGCCCAAAGGTGTTGAAGAATTTTGCGAGCTGGTGGATAAGGAATACCTCATCCGCAACAGCGATATCATCTCCCTGCATTGTCCCTACATCGCCTCTCAGGGAAAGGTTCTGGGAGAAAAAGAATTTGAGATGATGAAAAAAACAGCCATTGTCATCAACTGCGCCCGGGGTGAGCTGGTGGATACCGAAGCCCTTTACCGTGCGATCTCTACGGATCAAATCTACGGTGCCGGACTGGATACTCTTGAGAACGAATCCAAGTTCTTCTTCAAGATGCCTGAAGAATACGATGAAAACATGACCGTGATTCAGGGCGTGAAAAATCTCTACCCACGCGTTATCTCCACGCCGCATCTTGGTTCTTACGCGGTGAAAGCGACCAAACAGACCATCGAAGCCAGCTTTGAAAATCTGCGAAATATTGCTGCAGGCGAAGTCTGCGAAAACGCGATATAAGCCTTGCGTCTTTTCCTTTATTAACAGGAAGGCAGCAGGTTCCTTATGGACCGGCTGCCTTTCTTTTCTGGATAAAGTTGGAAAATTGACTACTTTCTAAATGAAATAGACGCTTTGCTTTCCTTCCAGGCGGCTATAATAAGACATTAGCTTCATTAAAAATAATATAAAGATGATCATTAGAATTTGAAGGGCAGAAGGATATCAGAGTGGCATACTCAGGAAGGAAAAAATGGATCTCTTCGCAAAGTGTTTTAACTATACGGATGTGAAAAAAATCAGGGAAGCCGGAATTTACCCCTATTTCCACGCACTGGAATCCCGGCAGGACGCCGAAGTCATTATGGAGGGCAAACGACGTATCATGCTGGGTTCCAACAATTATTTGGGTTTGACGACACAGGCTGAGGTTGTGGAAGCGGCTGCAAAAGCTCTGGAAAAATATGGGACAAGCTGCAGCGGATCCCGTTTTCTCAATGGGACTTTCGAGATGCATCTTGAGTTGGAAGCCGTACTGGCTGACTTCCTTCACAAAGAAGATGTTGTCACTTTTCCCACTGGTTTCACAAGTAACCTTGGTATCATCTCCGCCCTGGTCGGCCGGAATGACGTTGTCCTCTGCGATCGTGAAAATCATGCTTCCATCTACGACGGCTGCAAGCTCAGCTATGGCAAGATGCTGCGCTACCGACACAATGACATGGAAGACCTCGAGAATCGCCTGAAGGCAATCCCGGAGTATGCCGGTATTCTGATTGTTACCGACGGTGTATTTTCCATGGGCGGGGATATCGCCAACTTGCCGGAAATCTGCGCCCTAGCCAAAAAATACGGGGCCAGGGTCATGGTGGACGATGCTCACGGTCTCGGCGTACTCGGCGAAGGCGGACGCGGAACGGCGAATTACTTCGGACTGGAAGAGCAAGTGGACATCTACATGGGTACATTCTCTAAATCTCTGGCCAGTCTCGGAGGCTATATGGCGGCTAATCATGAAGTCGCTGAATATGTGCGTCACAATTCCCGGCCCTTTATCTTCTCGGCCTCCGTTTCTCCGGTGGCCTGTGCCGCGGCTATGGCCGCGTTGAGCTATCTCCGCGACCACCCGGAGATTGTGGACAGACTGGCCTCGCTCTCAGCCTATGCCAGAAAAGGTCTGCAGGAACGCGGCCTCAAAATCAGGATGTCGAAGACACCGATTATTCCCATCTATACTTACGATGCCATGAACACGCTGCGGAAAGCAAAAGAAATTTATGAGGCAGGAGTGTATGTCAACCCTGTGTTGCCTCCGGCAACGGCTCCCAATGAGTGTTTGCTGCGCACAAGTTATATGACGACCCATACCGAGCCGTTGCTTGATGAAGCGATGGACATTATCGCCAAGCTTATGAAGACTGAGGCATGAACAAGTGCCTCTGCTGAATATAGCAGCGGCGGGGTAAACTTATTTTGACGGAGCGATGATGGTTAAGGCGATGCTTACGGAGGGCAGGAGATGAATAAAGTTGCTGTCGTTACTGGGGGAAGCAGCGGCATCGGGAAAGAGACCGCCCGGCTGCTCAGCCAAAAAGGTTACATGGTCTTTGAATTTTCCAGAAGCGGCCGGGATGAAGATCCTGTCAAACATATCACTGTCGACGTGACGGATGAAGGTCAGGTCAGAGCAGCTTTTGAAAAGGTCTTTTCCGAAAGAGGACGTCTGGATCTCCTGGTGAATAACGCAGGCATGGGCATTTCCGGTGCGATTGAATTTACCGAAATTCAAGACGCCAGGCGCATTTTTGACGTGAACTTTTACGGCGTGTTTATTTGCATAAAAGAGAGTCTGAAATATCTCCGCAAGACGCAAAACTCCCAGATCATCAATGTCAGTTCTGCGGCAGCGGTATTTTCTATTCCTTATCAATCTTTCTATTCGGCCACAAAATCTGCCCAGAATTCACTGACCCTCGCGCTCTCAGGCGAACTGCGTCCGTTCCACATACGCGTGAATGCCATTATGCCCGGAGATGTCCATACAGGCTTTACTGCGGCTCGCAGCAAAAACGAGGTCGGAGCAGAATTCTACGGAGATATCATTAAGAGCGCGGTCGCCGTCATGGAAAAGGACGAGATCAGAGGGATGAGCCCGGAAAAAATCGCGGAAGCCATTGTCAAAGTCTCTCAGAAAAAATGCACCGGCAAGCTCTTTACAGTTGGCGGCAAATACAAGGCTGCTGTATTTCTTTCCCGCTTCCTTCCTGTCAGTTTTGTGACCAAACTCATTGCCGACATGTACCGCTAGGCAGATGGTTTGAGCTTTTCGTATCCCGTTACAAAGTTGCCCTCTTCGTTGAGCCGTCCTTTCTCCTACAACGGGTTCAGCAGCTTTCTTATGCATCTTTTGTCTTTATAACCGAGCAGTTCAGCTATCCTCATGATGCCTTTAGCTTTTGCAAAATCTACCAAATCACAAAGCAGAACGGATGCCCGACCGGGTCAATCAGGGTGACCCAATCATCCGTTTGTTTTTCTTCAATTTACTTCAGGAGAGCCTTAACGGAGTTTAAAGGCGGAATCAGCGGAACAGCTGCGAGCAGAAACCTACGAAGCGGACAGAGGAGCGCACATTCAGTCGTAATGCTTCGGTAATTCGTTATTGAAATTTCAACCAATTTTATATATATTCAGTAAATAATATTTTTTAAATTAGTATAGAATTCGTTTCTGTAGATCATCAACATTCAATACAGTGATGTTGTGAGTCCATGGAATTTGTGCAGACACCGTCTGCACAAATCAAGAACAAATTTTCGTTCTTGGATTGCTCTAGAATTGTTGTTATACTTGTAATACAAATTTTGATTTGGTCAATATGGCGAAGCTAGGCGCAGCTATTTTCCGTAAGACCAGGTCAAGGGAGGGCAAGATGAGCACGATATCCTTAAGAATGCAGCAAGAAGATTACGATCTCCTGAATGAATACGTTAAAATGAACAAGCTGAATTTGTCTGCTTTTGTTCGTGAAGCCATCATGGATAAAATCGAAGAAAGTTACCTCAACGAAGAAAAGATTTTAGAGGCCTGGAAAGAAGCCAAAGAGGGCCCCTTATACTCAGCTGAAGAAGTTTGGCAGAACTTAGGCTTATAAAATGTATGAACTTAAGTTTTCAGCAAGAGCCTTCAAAACTCTGAGCAAGCTGGATCGACAGACACAAAAGCTCATTAAAAACTGGTTAATCAGCAATCTCGTAAATACACTGGATCCACGGACAAAAGGAAAAGCGCTGCAAGGAAATTTGAAGGACCTGTGGCGCTATCGGATAGGCGACTACCGCCTCATTGCGGAGATCAGAGACCGTGAATTTCTGATCATTCTTTTAGAACTCGCCCACAGAGGCGAAAGCGCATGATTCAGGATATTGCCCCGCATGTTTTCTATAATACCTATCAGGCAAATGCCTGCCCCAAAGCGAAGGACGTACTGCTGATTTACCGAGAATGTGCATTTCTGGTGAAAATAGAGCCGGAGACCCAGGGCCTGGATTTGCCGCGCGTTGGAGAACTGGCTCCGGAGGAGTGGGGAAAGCTCGTTTTCCTTTTTAAAATCGACGACGAAGCTTTTTATCTTTGGAATCAGGCGCAGGAACCTGTCGGCAGGGGAGAGCGGTCTCTGCTCCTGACCTACACCTTCTATTCGCTGAAAAAACTCCGTCCGCTTGGTTTGCAGCCGCGCCACTATGTCTTTGCCCTCTTTACGGCCTCTCATCTGGCTGAATGGTACAAGTCTCACCGCTTCTGTGGCTGTTGCGGACAGCCGACCTCTTACGATGAAATGGAGCGGGCTCTGAGCTGTTCCCATTGCGGCAAACTGTTTTATCCCCGCATCAATCCCGCAGTGATTGTAGGTGTTATTAACGACGACCGCCTCCTCGTGACCCGCTACCGGCAGGGATTTACTCTGAGCGCCCTGATCGCAGGTTTTACAGAAATCGGCGAAACGCTGGAAGAAACGGTTGCTCGCGAAGTCATGGAAGAGGTCGGCTTGCGGGTTAAAAATATCCGCTATTACAAATCTCAGCCCTGGGGTATTGCCGAGGATCTTCTGGCCGGTTTTTACTGTGATCTCGACGGAAATGCCACCATACATCTGGAAGAGAACGAATTAAAAGAAGCGGCCTGGCTCAGACCGGAAGAGATTGTGCTTCATACTCAGGACTACAGTCTCACCAACGAAATGATGAGCCGCTTTAAAGCCGGGGAGCCCTGCTAAGGCGTGCACAATCTACCAAATCACAAAGCAGAACGGATGCCCGACGGGGTCAATCAGGGTGACCCAATCATCCGTTTGTTTTTCTTCGTTATGACCAAACTGTGCTTCCGCCAGTGTTGCTCCACAATTCAGGGCATGTTCAACAGCAGACTGCATTTCCTCCTGGCTGCTGACTTCAAAATCCAGATGCTCCTGTTGCTGCTGAAAAGATTTTTCCTCGGGCCAGACAGGTCGCTCATAAATCTCATTTAATTGAATGAGAAGCCTACAGCCTCCATCAGGGGAGGAAACCCTGCCGCATGTGGCTTCATTGATAAAGTCAATCTTCCAGTTCAGAAGTTTTGCATAAAACTCCGTCAGGAGCCTGACATCTGGACTGTCCAGGACGACCGCATCCAAGTTAAATATTTTTCCACAGTGACACATTTGTCGCTTATTCCCATTCAATAGTAGCGGGGGGCTTGGCGGTGATGTCGTAGACGACGCGGCCAATGCCTGGGACTTCGTTGATGATGCGCGAGGAGCATTGGGCGAGCAGTTCGTAGGGCAGGCGGGCCCAGTCGGCGGTCATGAAGTCGCCGGTGGTGACGGCGCGCAGGGCGAGGGTGTAGTCGTAGGTGCGTTCGTCGCCGCGAACGCCGACGCTGCGCATATTGGTGAGGACAGTGAAGTATTGGCCGATGTCTTTGTAAAGATCGGCTTTTTTGATTTCTTCGCGGAAGATGGCGTCCGCTTCGCGCAGGATGTGGAGTTTTTCCGGGGTGAGTTCGCCGATGACGCGAATGGCAAGACCGGGACCGGGGAAGGGCTGACGCCAGACCATGTCTTCGGGGAGGCCGAGTTCCAGACCGGCTTTGCGGACTTCGTCTTTGAAGAGGTCGCGCAGAGGTTCGATCAGGCCTTTAAATTTGATGTCTTCGGGCAGGCCGCCGACATTGTGGTGGCTTTTAATGACTGCGCCGCCGATGCCGGATTCAATGACATCGGGGTAGATGGTTCCCTGGACGAGATAATCGCAGTCGGCAAATGCTGCGGCCTGTTCTTCAAAAATGCGGATAAATTCTTCGCCGATGATTTTGCGCTTTTGCTCGGGGTCGGTAATGCCTTTGAGCCTGGCCATAAAGCGATCCTGGGCGTTGATGCGAATGAGGTTGACATCGAATTGGCGGCGGAAAATCTGCTCGACGCTGTCACCTTCATCTTTGCGCATAAAGCCGTGGTCGACAAAGACGCAGGTCAGGTTTTTGCCAATGGCTTTGTGCACCATTAGGGCGGCGACAGAAGAGTCGACCCCGCCCGACATGGCGCAGAGCACTTTGCTGTTCCCGGCCTGTTCGCGAATTTTGCGAATCTGATCTTCGACAAAATGATCCATCTTCCAGTTCGCTTTCATGCCGCAGATATCAAAGACAAAATGGGCGAGCATTTTATCGCCGTCCGGGGTGTGGCGAACTTCGGGATGAAACTGTGTGGCGTAAAGGCGGCGTTCCTGATTTTCCATCGCCGCGATGGGACAGGTTGGTGTCTGAGCGGTGATGCGAAAGCCCTCGGGAAGCCGGGTGACGGCGTCAAAATGGCTCATCCAGGCGCTGCTTTCGGGGATTAAATCTTTAAAGAGGGGAGAGCTGCTGTCAACTTTAACCTCGACTTTTCCGTATTCGCTGTGATCCGGCCGGGAGACTTCGCCGCCCAGCATTTTGGCCATGACCTGCGCGCCGTAGCAAATGCCGAGCACGGGGATACCCAATTCAAAAATGCGCGGGTCCGGAAGCAGAGCGTCAGCAGCGTTCACGCTGTTGGGACCGCCGGTCAGAATCAGACCTTCTGCGCCGCTGTTGCGAATCTCATCGAGCGAAATATTGTAGGGCTTGATTTCGGAGTAAACCTGCATCTCGCGGATGCGCCGCGCGATGAGCTGCTTGTACTGCCCGCCGAAGTCCAAAATCATCATCTTTGCTCTGTCCATGCTTTTTCTCCCATTTGCTTTGATTGACTTATGTCTTTCATTATAACGATTTTCGGGAATGGGTGGTACAGAATAGATTTACAACCACATTTCCAATATGGAAGTCAGAAACAACGCCTTTTGTCAGAATAGTCTGCCAGCTTGGGCTGTACAAAGTGCGCAATTCTCTTGGAAGAGGGAGCTCGGAAAAGCAGAGAAAAATAAGTTTAGCCAGGAAGGCTGCAGAGGGCGGCGATCACAGGCAGGGTGAGCGCGGAAAGCAGGGTGGAAAGGGTGACCAGCTGCACGGCAAGCTGAACATCCCGGCGGTAAAGGATAGAGAGAAGGGCCGTGTTCATGGCAATGGGACAGGCCGTGGGCAAGACATAGGCCAGAATGAGCAGGCGATTGGGCACGAGCAGGAGTGATGGGAGCAGCAGCGCCAAGGGCAGTAAAAGGTTGCGAAAGGCGCAGATCTTATAGAGTTTGCCATTTTTCCAGAAGTCTGCCAGGTCGTAGAAACAGATCTGACCGCCGAGAATCAGCATGGAGACCGGCGCCAGGGTCTGACTGAAACCCTGCAGCGCAGAACTTAAAAGAAAAGACATTTTAAGTTGGCTGATCATGAAGAAAAAGCCGATAAGGACGGCGATATTGTTGGGATTCTTTAAAATCGAACGGAGGAAGGCTTTGCCTTTCAGCCGCTCCGTCGACATGACTTTGACGCCATAGCTCCACATGAAAATGGTTTGCAGCGAGGTGTAAAGGGAGCCGTAAAAGACGCCTTCGATTCCCACAAGAGCCTGGAGCATGGGCAGGCCGATGTATCCACAGTTGGAAAATGTCAGGGCAAAACGATAGACGGCTTTGGGATCGTCATCTTCGTGGCGAAGAAAAAAAGAAGAGAGAATAATCGGCAGGAGCAGGGACAAAAGTGCCCCTGTAAGGACGATAGCGACATTCGCAAGGATTTTTCGCTCGATATGGATCGCCGCAAAGGCGTTTAAGATCGTAGCAGGCGAGAGTACGGTGATCAGGAGATTGGCAAGATCTTCAAGTCCCTGGCGGCTGAGCAGCTTATTTCTGGCCAGAAGAAAACCGCAGAAGGCAAAAATAGCCATCAAGCTGACTTGATTCAGAATAAGCCCCATTCCCTGCACGCTAAAGTACCTCCGGCTGCATTATGCGTTATCTTCCTGACTTTTGTCATCCCAGTTGCCAAAGTGTCGAAAGAAAAGAATGTTGGCTTTTTAGCTATCTTCGCGATAGGCATTAAGATTGCCTGATTTTCCAGGTTAAATAAATTCGCTCAGATTACTCCGTTTGCCAGGTCCATTCAGCTTGCTAAGATCTCTCGGTTTTCCCGGCTTTCCTGCTTTGTCGTATTCACTCTGCTTACTTCCGTTTACTAAGGGTGAATCTAAGCTTAAATTTTACAAAAATTTAACCCTGCTCCAGCTTGCAAATTGATATCAAAGTGATATCATCAACTTGCAAGAAATAATTCAGAAAGAACTGAGAAAGAATTGAGAGAGCACTGAGAAAGCATTTAGAAAAATTTTGAAAAAATCCAGAAAAAATTGTGAAAGACCTTATCACGATCATTAGCCGATGAACATGCAGGAAAGGAATAGCGTATGAATCAGTCAGAGGAAATGAAAAACAAGCAAGTTCAGGATGTCCTGACAAGTGAAAATATCCCGCAGGAACGGGAGTTGGAGGCGAGACCTGCCATGCAGATTCTCATCCTGCTGATTCTCCTTTTCGCTCTCTCGCTTGCCGGGATCATCTTCGGAGGAATTCTCCTGGACAGTGAAAACAACTGGGGCGCGCTTCTCCTGGTACCAGGAATTATCGGCATCATAGTGACCCCCTTTCTCTTTGCGGGCTGTAAGGTCATTCGCCCCAACGAAGCTCTTGTCCTTACCCTTTTCGGACGCTATATCGGCACATTGAAAAAAGATGGTTTCTTTTATGTCAATCCTTTCAGTACGGCCGTGAATCCTGCGGCCCGCACCAAGCTGGGTCAGAGCGGTGATGTCGACAGTTCAGACAAAAAATTTGTGATTAACACCGGAAGTGACGTGAATCTGGAGGCGAACAGCAAGCGCATGTCCCTCAAGGTTATGACCCTCAACAATTCCAAACAAAAAGTGAATGACGCACTCGGCAATCCTGTCGAAGTGGGTGTCGCCGTCATGTGGCGGATTGTCGACACCGCCCGGGCCGCTTTTGCCGTCGATAACTACAAGGAATATCTCTCCCTCCAGGTCGATGCAGCCGTCCGCAATATTGTTAAAATCTATCCTTACGATGTGGCCCGCGATATCGACACGACAGGCGACGGTCTTCCCGATGAGGGCAGCCTCCGCGGTTCGACAAATGTTGTGGCAGAACGCATTCGCGAGTCCATTCAGGAAAAAGTTCAGGTGGCCGGCCTGGAGATCCTTGAAGCGAAAATCACCTACCTCGCCTACGCCACGGAAATTGCCTCGGTGATGTTGCAGCGTCAGCAGGCTTCAGCCATTATCGATGCCCGCGCCATGATTGTCGACGGAGCCGTCAGCATTGTCGAAATGGCCTTGAATAAGCTGAATGAGAACAACATTGTCGAACTCGACGAAGAGCGCAAAGCCGCCATGGTTTCTAATCTGCTCGTCGTTCTCTGCAGCAATCGCGACACTCAGCCCGTCGTTAACAGCGGCAGCCTCTATTAAGTCTGAAGGCGCCGGCTTAAGAGATCGGTCAGAAGGATGAAGAAGAAGCAATTACCCCTGAGAATTTCACCGGAGCTTTATGACAAGCTGGCCGCCTGGGCTGAGTCGGACTTTCGTTCGATCAACGGTCAGGTGGAATATCTCCTGACCCTTTGTGTCCGCCAGTATGAAAAAACCGGTCGCCCCATCCCCAGGACTTTCAGGTCAACGGGGGATGAGGGCGAAGCCGGGAAAGAAAAAGCCGATGAAAATCGCTGATGAATGATGAATCCCATCAGAGCATCACAAGATTCTGAGGATAATTCCCCAGCCAGCTGACGATGTTCTGCACGACGATGGCGGCGCGTGCTTCCATAGCTTCCCGGGTAAAATAGGCCACATGAGGGGTCAGCGTGACACGTTCGGGTTCGACCTTGAGGAGGGTTTCATCTGCGGGAAGCGGAGGTTCGCTGTCAAACACGTCGAGACCGGCATGCAGAATTTTCTTCGCTTTCAGCGCTTCGGCGAGGGCTTTGTTATCAACGATGGGCCCACGGGCGCAGTTGATGAGCACGGCATTTTGTTTCATTAGACCGATAAGTTCAGCATTGACGAGTCCACGGGTGCTCTCGTTCAGGGGACAGTGCAGGGTAATGATATCGGCGTTGCTGAAAACATTGGCCAGACTGGCATATTCGATCCCGAGTTTCAGGGCCTCTGGCCGCTGGCTGTGGCTTGAGGCCACGAGCTTGCAGCCAAAAGGCTGAAGCAGCTCGGCGACTCGCAGGCCGATGGCGCCGGTGCCGATGATGCCGACGGTTTTGCCCTTTAACTCTGTGCCCATGATGCTGCCCTTGCTCTGACTGCTGCGGGTTCGCCGATCCAGGAGAACCAGCTGGCGGAGGGACGCGAGGATGAGCCCCAGGGCAAGTTCGGCTGTAGCTTCGGTGGCGTAGCCCGCCGCATTACAAACGGTGAGGCCCATGTCCTTGCAGCAGGCGAGATCCACATGGTCGACACCTGTAAAGGCGACATCAAGCATTTTGAGGCTTCGGCCTTCGCGGAGCAGGTCGGCATTCAGCGGGGAATTGGCGATAATCGCGACCTCTGCATCGCGGATGCGGGCTCGTTTTTCTTCTTCGCTGAGTTTTTCTCCGCAGAATTGGAATGTATGTCCCTGGTGTTTCAGCTCGGCCGTCAGGTCGTTCATCACCTCTTCGCTGACTGCAAGCGGTTCAAGCATGACGATGTTCATAAAAGGATCCTCCCAAATTGATCGTTCTGTGTCGGTTCAGCTCCTGATGCCAGGACGACTGACTTTTTCGAACAGTTCTTTTCCACTAAGGTTTTTGTATTTTTTCAGCAGAGCTTCAGGACCCAGGTCGATCAGTTCCTGCGCAAAGGGGAGCAGCGAGAGACTCAGCTCACTGCGCAGCTGTTTTGTGTCGAGGGCCCAGGAGCCGATTCTCAGGCGGTCGAGGCCGTCAGAATCCTTAAAAATCTGGTAGAGCAGCCTGCCGTGATGATCTCTGAGGGCAGGATCGGCCTCTATGAAGGCATAGCCATCCTCGTCAGGCTGATCATGAAACGCCATCATCTGCACCGTTCTTGGGTCGAGTTTTAAAGCGTGGGCGCTGCAATACTCTTGATAATACTGTGCGGCACGTGCTCCGTGGCCGACATCACGATGGTCGTCGAGCCGGCGTGTGTCATGGAAAACCGAGGCCGCGGCCAGCGCTTCCAATTCATCATCGGCGAGCTCCCGCGCCTCACCCAGCAAAAGAGCATGAAAGAGCACCCGTGCGCAATGCGCTGTGGTGTGAATCTGAGATTCGGCGAAATTGAAGGTGAGATTCTGACACATGAAATCGTTCCAACGACGATAGCGATCCGCAAAGGTTTCCCTTTGGGCCTCTACGCTCAGGGCAAGTTCATAGCTTTCAGCGTCGTAAAGCACGAGCGTAAGTTCAGAGGGCTGCTGATGAGAAGCTGCAAAATGCTGAAGCTCTTCCAGAGCGATGCGAATGGCCTCGCGTTTGGGGTAGCCGTAGACGCCGCCGGAGATGAGAGGAAAAGCCACACTCTCGAAGCCCTGCTCAGCGGCCAGCGCCAGACTGCTGCGATAGGCTTGACGCAGCAGCGCTTCCTCCCCTTGCTGACCTCCGTGCCAGACGGGGCCGACCGTGTGAATAATAAATTTTGCAGGGAGCCTGAACCCTGGCGTCAGCCTTGCTTCGCCCGTGGGACAGGGTGCGAGCGGACGACAGACCTTGTCGAGTTCGGGTCCGGCTGCGGCATGAATGGCTCCATCGACGCCTCCCCCTCCGAGAAGGCCGGTATTTGCGGCATTGACGATCGCATCGACGGGGAGCTGGCAGATATCCCCCTGCCATAATTTGACGGACATGGTTTTCCCTCTTTCTTCTTTCTATAGTTTATCTTTGATCATACTCTTTTTTTGTTGAAGTTTTCTTCCATCATACATCAGAAAAACAAATGATTGACATTATTGTGTAAAGCACAATAATATGAAAATAAAGCTTGTAATCTTTCCCTTTGAAGAAAGGGTTACGACGAAGAAAGGGGGACAACGATGAAAACGCAAAAAAAGCCGAAAAGCTATGAGGCCCACAGCGCAGATCTGCGCAAGGGCATTCTCCTGCTCTCTGTTCTCAGCCAGCTTCATCAGCCGCAATACGGCTACGATCTGGCCATGATTATGGAGGCCAAGGGGATCAAAGCAGATACGAATACGCTTTATCCTCTCCTGCGCCGCCTGGAAGCTCAAAAATGGATCCGGGCGCTGTGGAAAACCGGTAAGGGAAAAGCGCGGAAATACTACCTTCGGACACCTGCCGGAGACGAACTCTATCAGGCCTTAAAAACCGATTGGCTCAAGCTCAATGCCGCCCTCATTGCGATGTTGAATGAAGGGCCGGAAGAGGCTGAGCAAGCGGCTTTGAAAGCAGGCAGTGCCGCGGAAAAAGACCGTGGCAATGAAACAAAGCAGGTGGCTTCGCAGGAAGATAAAAGCTCTCCTGAAAAAATGCCCCTTACAAAAGAACAGCACGATAAGAAAGAAAGAACAAAGAACGAGAACGAGCTGAAAGAAAAGACGACTGAGCTGAAAGCAGAGACGAAAAAGTCGAAAGAAGGGCCGGAAGAGCTGAAGGAAGAACCTGAAAAGGAGTCGAAAGAGCAGCTGAAAGTTCAGAAAAGCCAGTCTAAAGGACAAAAAGAGCAGCCCGAAGAACAGAAAGAACAAGCAACAGAGCCTGAGCTTGAGTTAAAAAATTCTAACGAAAAAGAAAAAGAAGAAAAAGAAAATAAAGACGAGAAAAAGAAAAAGAAGAAAAAGAAGAAAAAATAAGGTCTGAGGCGTGCCGTCACGCGGAGAGCACACAGATCCATGGGGCTTATCCGTGAACAAAATCCATGAAAAAAGAACCGAGGAATGAATCATGACTTTTCAAGAGGAATATAAAGAAAAACTGAGAACTGCCGAAGAGGCTGTCAAAATCGTCAAATCCGGAGACTGGCTGGATTATGGCTTCTGCACGGGGACGGTCAACGCTCTGGATGAAGCGCTTGCGGCGCGCTATGCAGAGCTTAGCGACGTTAAGGTGCGCGGCGGTATTCTCATCCGCCGTCCCAAAATTGCTGATGTGCCGGAGGCCTCCTCTCACTTCTGCTGGAATTCCTGGCATTGCAGCGGCATTGAGCGGAAGCTGATTAAAGAGGGTTTTGCCTACTACATTCCCATGCGCTATTCCGAGGTTCCGTCCTATTACCGCAACTGCATCGACGACATCGATGTGGCCATGTTTCAGGTTGCTCCAATGGATGAGCACGGATTTTTCAATTTTGGCCCGGTCGCTTCGTTTACGGCAGCGACCTGTGAACGCGCCAAAAAGATCATTGTCGAAGTCAATGAGCATATGCCTCGCTGCCTGGGCGGCTATGAGGAAGGGATTCATGTCAGCCAGGTCGACATGATTGTCGAAGGCAAGAACCCCCCGATGGATCAGATGGGCAGCGCAGGAGAGCCTTCCGAAATCGACCTTGCCGTCGCGCGGCTCGTTCTCGAAGAACTCTGTGACGGCGCCTGTCTCCAACTTGGTATCGGCTCCATGCCCAATGCTGTGGGAAAACTTATCGCGCAGTCTGATCTCAAAGATCTGGGCGTGCACACCGAGATGTATGTCGACGCTTTTGTCGATCTCGCCCTGGCCGGAAAAGTCACCGGCCGTTATAAACCCTTCGACCGCGGGCGTCAGGTCTACGCTTTTGCCGGAGGCAGTCAGAAACTCTACGATTACATCGACAACAACCCGGCCCTGATGTCGGCCCCGGTCGATTATGTCAACGACATTCGCCGCGTCTCGCAGATTCCCCATTTCATGTCGATTAACGGGGCGGTCGACATTGACCTCTACGGCCAGATCTCCGCAGAATCCAGCGGCACACAGCAGATCAGCGGGGCGGGCGGACAAATGGATTTTGTCATGGGCGCCTACCTCTCACAGGGCGGAAAAAGTTTTATATGCTGTTCGTCCTCTTTTGTCAATAAAAAAACGGGCGAAAAAGTCTCCCGCATCCGCCCCACCTTCCTGCCCGGCACGAACAGCACCTGCACGCGTTCGCATACGCATTTTGTCGTCACGGAGCAGGGCAAGGTGAATCTGAAGGGCAAATCCACCTGGGAACGCGCCGAGGCCCTGATCTCCATTGCCGATCCGGATTTCCGCGAAGGCTTGATTGCGGAAGCCCAGAAAATGGGCATCTGGCGGCAGAGCAACAAACGCTGAGCCGCCTGCTCAGTGAGTTGAGAGTTTTTACAGCGCCGTCGGGCCTCAGGGCTCGGCGGCGATTTTGCCTCGGGCAACACGGAAGACCGCATCATACTGGGAGCGGCTCTCGCGGTAGACCACGTGAGAAACATTAATCAAAGTCACATCTTTGAGCGCGAGCAGGTTTTGCTCGATGGCTTTGGCGACTTCGTCGTTCAGGCTGGCGAAAGCTTCATCGACAAGCAGAATTTCTGCGTGTGAGAGCAGAGCACGGGCGATGGCAAAACGCGCCCTCTCACCGCCGGAGAGCTCAGCGCCGTTATCTTTGAGCACTTCGTCCAGCCCTCGCTCTTCAATCAGCGGACGCAGCCCCGCCCCATCGATGGCCTGCTGCAGTTCGTCTTCATCGACCTCTTTATACAGGCAGAGATTGTTGCGGATGCTGTCCTCGAAGAGGAAAACCTGCTGTTCGATATTGGCAAGGTGGCGGTAGTAACTGTCGGCGGAAATTTCGTCGAGAGCTTCCTGATCCGCAAAAATCTTTCCGGAGTCGGGATTGAAATATTTGCGCAGGAGGCGCAGTACGGTGGATTTTCCACTGCCGGAAGCCCCGATAACCAGGTATTTCCCGCCTTTTTTGAAGCACACGTCGGCTTCTTGCAGGACAGGATTATCCTCGTAGCTGAAGGAGACACGATCAAAACGCAGGGATTCTTCCAGACCGGCAAAAGACTTGTTTTCCTTTTGCTCGAGCTGGTTGCGCAGGTGTTCTTCCATCTTATCGACAATGGGCAGGACAGAGCTGATTTGCGGGATGGCTTCTGAAATTTCGCCGATGGGCTGCATCATGTTGGCACAGATATTGAAGATGACCATGGCATTGCCGAGGGTGAGCACCCCCATTTTAACCGCCCGCAGACCCAGAAAAGCAAAAATAAAGACCACGCTGATCATGAGAAATTGCCCCATGGCCTGCAACCAGGTGCGGCGCACGTCAATCTCGTATTGCTTATCCTGAACGAGCTTGCTGCGGTGATCAAAATCGTGGGTGACGTGTTTCTCCAGACGGTAGGCTTTGACGAGACGGAAGGCGCTCAGCACTTCGCCGACAAAGCGGGTATATTCCTCAAGAAAACCCGCCCGCTGCTTTTCTTTTTTGCCGAGGCTGGCTCCGGAGCGCCACATGACCAGCAGCATGAAGGCGATCAGGCCAAGCATGTAGGGCAGAAGCGAGGCCGAGAGGCGGATGAGCAGAAAGACGCTCATGCCGAAACGCAGAAAGGCCTGAATACAAACGGCGATCTGGCGGAAGAATTTTTCTTCCAGAGTGCTGCTGTTATTCGTGATGTCATTCACGTAACGGGAGATGCCTGCAGCTTCGAACTCGTTGATATTTTTACGAAAGGCACGTTTCAGGTAGCGCAGTTTCAGTTCTTCTGAGCAGCGTTTCAGGTAGGCGGCGAGACCGCTGGCGATGATCAGATCCAGCGGCACGCAGGCCAGAGAGAAGAGCAGAAGGCGGGTGGCCTTGGGAATCAGAGCCTCGATATCTCCGGCCAGGGAAAGATCCACAAGGTCGCGCATGAGCATGAAGATCATAAAGTTGATCGCCTGTTGCACGACCTGGCAGAAGCTTAAAAAGAGCAGCTGCATTTTGGCCGCCCGGAGAATATGAAGCAGAGGCCGTATTCCGCCTGATTTTTGCATCTTTTTGAAGGGGAATTTCATGCTCTGACCTCCGCAAAATAGCGCTCGGTGGCAATTTCTTCCATGTCTCCTTCGGCCAGGTATAAAACCCTGTCGTAACCTTCGCTCACGCCGGGATAGTCCCTGTGGGAGATGGCGATCAGTGTTTTGTCGAGTCCCAGAAGGGTGCGCTCTATGGCCTCTCCCAGCTGGGGATCAAGGCTGGCCGTGGCCTCGTCTGCCAAAAAAACGTCGGCATCTTTGTAAAGGGCCCGTGCGATAGAGATACGCTGCCTTTCGCCTCCGGAGAGATTTTTCCCATTTTCGCTGAGCGGTGTGGCCAGGCCCTGAGGCAGGCTGGCAATCAAGTCCGTGAGGCCGGCCTCCTGGATGACACGCTCCAGTTTTTCAGGCTCCACTTCGCCATAAAGAACAATATTCTGTTCGATGGTATCTTCAAAAAGAAATACATCCTGGTCGATCTCTGCCACGGCTGAGGCCAGCTCACTCTGACGAAAGCTGCTGAGCGGAATGCCATCGATGAGAATCTCGCCCTCATCGGGCAGAAGGCGTTCGGTGAGCAAGTTAAAAAAGCTGCTCTTGCCCGCCCCGGAGGGGCCCCGCAGCAGAATATGCTCGCCCTTATGAATACACAGACAGACGTGCTTCAAAATGGGCTTTTGCGTAAAGGAAAAACTGACCTTACGCAGTTCGATGGTCTCATTGAAGTGAAAGGGCAGGCCGTTTTTTTCGTTTTGTTCGGCAGCAGCCACGGCTTTCAGCTCTTCGTCGGAAAAAAGCACCATGCGCTCGTAGAGGGCGGAGGAGGCTTTAAAGGAATTGTAATGGGGAAGAAACATGGCCACGGCATAGACAATCACATTGAGTAATTGTGTAAAAAGAAGGGCGCGGCTCAGATCCTGATCCCGGGCTAAGACGGCGAAACTGACGAAAATAAGGCCGGCCGTCATGACGATAGAGCCGAGCGTCCAGAGCAGACGCTCCTGCAGCGCCAGAAACCAGCGATATCTGGCCTTGCCCTTTTCCAGATTTTTGACGTCCTGCCGGGCTTTTTCGTAAAAACGCTCTTCCACGCGATTGAGTTTAAGCAGCTCCAGCCCGCGGAAAAGATTGGAGATGGCGCTTTGATATAGGCCGTTCAGCGTCGAGATGTCGGTTTTCAAAACTACGGTGCGTTCGCTGAAAAAGTGTGCAAGTGTGCCGAGCAGCAGCGCTGAGGCCACCGCCGCGAGGGCCACGCGCCAATCCAGGACGAAAAGAATGGCGGCTCCGATGAGCGCCCGGATGGAGCTGAAAAGCATATTGAGAAGTGAAACAAAAAATTCACTTTCAAAAAGATTGACATCATTGACCAGATGGGAAATTTTCTCTTCGCGGCTCGTATGGCTGAAGGCGCTCTGAGGCAAGGTGAGGATTTTGCGGAAACTCAATTTCCTCAGATCCAGGAGAATGTCCCGCATATAGCCGATGCGCATAAAACGGGAGAGCAGCTGACCGAGAGCGGGAGCAATAAAGAGCGCGGCTGAAATGAGCAGCCAGCGGGTATCGATCTCTTTCCCAGGACCCTGAAAAGCCCTGGGCAGAGCCGCCAGCCCGAGTTGCAGACCAATTTCGGTCACGGCGGTAATCAGCGCCGCCAGAATATAGAGGACGAACGCTGTTTTGCGGGATAAGAGTAAAGCCTTGAGACTGGGCTGCTGAATGTCGTTGATTTTCTCCATCGTCGCTGCTTCTTTTACTCCATATGAGTTTCGCTTAAGTTTTGCTGAAAATTATTCTCAAAAATATTCTCAAAATATTCTCAAAATATTTTCAAATGTAATCGCAGACTTATTATATAATATATGGCCTTCATAAAAAACAAGAACCCGGCCATGTGGCCGGGTTCTCATTTTAGAGGAGACGTATGAAGAGGTGTTTGTAGTCTGTGACTACGCCTATAAGATAACGCGATGATATGGCATGAAAATAGAGGCATCGTGAAGGATTGTGAACATTTGCGTCATAAAGATTTCAGCTACAATAAGACACGTAAGATACGGGGTAAAAGAAAATCTCAGGATATTCTGGATAGAGAAACTTATCTGTGTCCTTCGGGAGGGCGTATCCACGGCCTCTGAACGTCTGTGTTTTAGTCATCTGGATGAAATGAACGAAAATAACATGACGTCAGAAAGCCAGGCCAAGTGAGGGCAAGTTAAATAAGGGAGGCAGGCTTTGAGTAATAAATTCACCTTTGATATCAGCGGAATGAGCTGTTCAGCGTGTTCGGCCAGGGTAGAAAAGGCCGTTTCCAAACTTGACGGAGCTTCTCAGGTCAACGTCAATCTGCTGTCTCAAAAAATGACGCTCGACATCGACCGGGACAAACTCAGTGAGGAGGACGTTATCAAGGCGGTTGAAGCGGCGGGTTACGGCGCCAGTCTTCAGGCTGGAGGCGAGATCTCCGGCTCATCTGGCGGACGTTCGGCGCGGCCTTCTCCCCTCAAGGCCCGCGAGCAGCGAGCAAAACAGGCGGAAAAAGAATACCGCGATCGGGTGCGCCGCCTGCTTATTTCGCTTCTTTTCGGAGGCCTGCTCTTCTATCTGTCCATGGGTCACATGCTGCACTGGCCTTTGCCTGCCTGCTTCCTCGGCGAAGAAAATCTCATGATCTTTGCCCTCAGTCAGTGGACGCTCCTCCTGCCAGTACTCGCTGTCAACGCGCAAATATTTAAAAAGGGTTTTTATCATCTTTTCCACGGTTCACCGAACATGGATTCGCTTATTGCGGTGGGTTCCGGCGCAGCTGTGGTCTACGGGCTTTACGCACTTTTCAAAATAGCCTATGGACTTGGTCATGGCGACAGCGCGATGGTGATGGATTTTGCCATGAACCTTTATTTTGAGTCCGCGGGCACCATTCTCGCCCTCATCAGCCTCGGCAAAACACTGGAAGAACGCGCCAAAGGGAAAACCTCAGCGGCTATCGCGGCGCTGGTGGATTTAAGTCCGAAGACAGCGCGCGTTCTGGAGCAGGGTCAGGAGAAAGAGATTCCCGTGGAAGAGGTGCTCAGCGGCATGACTTTGCTGGTCAAGGCCGGAGAGAGTATTCCTGTGGACGGGGTGGTTCTGGAAGGCAGCGGCGCGGTCGACGAATCGGCCCTGACAGGAGAAAGCCTGCCGGTGGAAAAGCAGGCGGGAGATACGGTCATTGGTGCAACCATCAACCGCAGCGGCTATTTCAGCCTGCGGGCGACCCGTGTGGGCGAAGACAGCACGCTCGCCCAGATTATCCGTCTGGTCGATGAAGCGGCCGGATCCAAAGCGCCGATGGCCAAGCTGGCCGACAAAGTCAGCGGCATTTTCGTCCCTGTCGTCATGCTTATCGCCGCGGTCACCCTGCTCGTCTGGCTCTTCGCCGGGAAAAGTGTGGAGTTCGCCCTCTCCAATGCCATCTCCGTCCTCGTGATTTCCTGCCCCTGCGCCCTTGGGTTGGCCACGCCCACGGCCATTATGGTGGGCACAGGCCGGGGGGCGGCCAACGGTATTCTCATCAAATCTGCGGAGGCTCTGGAAACGGCAAGTCGGGTGGATACCATTTTGCTCGATAAGACCGGAACGATCACTGAGGGCAAGCCGCGCGTGACCGATGTGTTTGTATTTTCTGAAAATACTGCTGCTGAAACGACGGCGCGGCGGGATTTGCTGCAGCTGGCCTGGAGCCTGGAAAAGCGTTCTGAGCATCCGCTTGCCGGAGCCATTGTCGCAGAGATTGAAGCCCAGGCCAGGGGCGAACGTTCATCTTCTACGGCGTTGCAGGCAGACTCACAGCCCTCGGAAAAGCAAGTATCGACTTCACAGCTGCAAGCTGGCTTTCCCTTAAATGAAAGCCTCCCTCTGGAAGAGTTTCGACAGGTTCCCGGGGGCGGTCTTGCGGGCGTGCTTGAGGGACAAAAGGTTCTGGCCGGAAATCTGAGCCTCTTAAGGCAGGAGGGCTTTTTTGAGCGGGAGCTTCATGAGAAGGATGCTGGCGAGACGGCCTTCTCCGGAGATCCGCTGGAAGAGCAGCTCGAAGAGCTGGCTGCCAGCCTCGCCGATAAAGGCAAAACGCCGCTCTTTTTCACCCGGGGCAAAACACTGCTTGGGGTTATGGCCCTTGCCGATGGCATGAAAGCGGATAGCCCGGCGGCGATTCAGCGTCTCAAGAAGATGGGGCTGGAGGTCGTTATGCTGACGGGAGATCATGAGCGGAGCGCCCGGGCGCTGGCCAGGCCTTTGGCGCTCGACCGGGTAATCGCCGATATTTTGCCTCAGGATAAAGAGCGGGAAGTTCGCCGTCTCCAGGAGGCCGGGCACAAGCTGGCCATGGTCGGTGACGGCATCAACGACGCGCCGGCGCTCGTACGGGCGGATGTCGGCATTGCCATCGGGGCGGGGAGCGATGTCGCCCTTGAATCGGCTGACCTTGTGCTGATGAAAAGCCGCCTGGCCGATCTCATCACAGCTCTTCGTCTTTCTAAGGCCACCGTGCGCAATATCAAGGAAAATCTCTTTTGGGCGCTCTTTTACAATGCGCTCTGCATTCCCCTGGCCGCCGGGGTCTTTTATCCGGCCTTTGGACTTCAGCTCAGCCCCATGATCGCTGCACTGGCGATGAGCTTCAGCTCGCTTTTTGTCGTCACGAACGCTTTGCGCCTGCGTTTCTTTAAAGCAGAAGAGCTGCCTTTTGAACGGGCTGAGGCTAGTTCTTTGAGAAGTTCTGCGGCAAATTCAACAATAAGTTCTGAATCAAACTCAGTAAGAAGTTCAGAGGCACACTATACTTATCTTACGTTGAATAATGGTGAAAAAAATGAGAATATCAAAACTGAATCAAGGGAGGAAAAGATCATGGAAAAACGTTTAAGCATTGAAGGCATGATGTGCCAGCATTGCGTTCAGCACGTCAGTAAAGCGCTGCAGGGCGTTAAGGGCGTCGACAAGGTTGAGGTTTCCCTGGAGGCAAAAGAAGCCCGCGTCAGCGGCACAGAACCGCTCAGCGATGCCGAGCTGAAGGCTGCCGTCAAAGACGCAGGCTACGACGTCACAGTTATTGATTAAGGGCTCTTAAAGAAATTTCTGACAGGCTCATACGCTCTTTGCCTTGTTGAATACATACGGAGCTTAAATTGTGTTACACAGGGATTCTGACTTTGTTTCAGAATAAACCTGTCGGCAGCATTAAATTGAATTGATAAGCTGGACACGGTGAATGTTTAAGGAGGTGTTCTCCATGCCTTTCCAGGTCAACCACCCCATTCTCTTTGGCCTTGCCGCTCTGGTGATTCTTTTCGTGCTCTTTCAGTCGATTTTCTTTCTGCGAAAAGCCTGGAAGCACGCTCTGGAGCTGGGACTCTCTTCACAGAAGCTGAGAGAAATGTCGATCAGCACGGCGGTTTTTACGATTGCCCCTGCCGTGGCCATTTTGATCGGTCTGATCACGCTCTCCAAGTTTCTGGGCCTGCCGCTGCCCTGGCTGCGGCTCTCGGTTCTGGGCGCGCTGACCTACGAGCTTCCAGCTGCTACAGCGGCTGCTGAAGCCATGCATACGCCAATCAATGCGGCGGTCACCGACGCGGCATCCTACAATGCCATCGCCTGGGTCATGACCCTGGGCATCCTCTCCGGTATTCTTCTCATCCTCTTTTTTCAGAAGAAAATGGCGCAGGGTATGCATAAGATGAAGGCGAAAGATGAACGCTGGAGCGCGATTCTCATGGATTCCCTTTTTCTCGGCATGATTTCCGCGTTTCTCGGCATGATATTTAAAGATCTGAATCATGGCCTTGCCGGTTGGATTCCCGTCTTCGTTCTGCTTTTTTCCGCCATGCTCATGCTGATCTGCGGCCTTTTCGTCAAGATATTTAAATGGCGCTGGCTGGAAAATTACGCCATGCCCATCAGTATGCTGGGGGCGATGGCCTTTGCTATCCCGCTCACGGCCTGGATAGGCTGAGGAGACTGCCATGAATACAAAACCCTACGAACAACAGATTCACTTCTGGGGACGTTGTTCCCTGGTGATTGCCCTGCTTATGTTTATCGCCTACCCCCTGCTGAGCTGCCTGATTTTTAATGCCTGGCCGCGGCCTGTGGATGTGCTCACAGGGCTTCTTGCCATCGCCCCGGTGTACTGGACGGTCGGCATCATCGAAGCGTTGACCTTCAGCCCGATGCTGGGTTCCGGCGGCTCTTATCTGGGCTTTGTCACAGGAAACCTCACGGCCATGAAGGTGCCTGCCGTGCTCAGGGCCATGCAGCTCATGGACGTGAAGCCCAACACAGAAGAAGGCGAAGTGGTCTCGACCATTGCTGTCGCCGTGTCGTCCATCGTGACCACGACGATTCTCTTCTTCGGGATGCTGCTGCTCACGCAGCTTACTCCGATTCTGGAATCGCCCGTACTTGCACCCGCCTTCGACAACATTCTGCCCGCGCTCTTCGGCGGCCTCGCCGTGGTCTTTATCTCGAAAAACTGGAAAATCGCCATCACCCCGCTGCTGGCGATGCTGCTGCTATTCCTCTTTATGCCCGGACTGGCGGGCGCCGTCAGCCTGCTCGTGCCCGTGAGCGCCCTGCTCACCATTGGTGTTGCGCGCCTGCTCTATAAGAAAAATCTCATCTGAAGCGCGGGCTGAACCGCATTAAACACCAGCGTCACTCAGCTCACAGGCACGAAACCATGGCAGTGACAGAACCCTCGCTGCAAGCCTTTGCAAAGAGGGAACTGTTCACTTAGGAAGATGATCCGGTCCAACGGTCTAAAGCCATTGGACCTTATAAGCGGAAGGAGCCTTTTATGTCCGATCTTCAGAGGGCAGCGGAACATCTGAGCCGTGCCCTGCAGTTTGCCACTGTCTCGCATCAGGATAGCAGTCAGGTCGATTGGCCCGTTTTTACGGCTTTCGAGAAATACCTGGAAGAGGCCTATCCCCTCGTTCATCAGAACCTGGAGAAGACCGTGGTGAATGAGCACGGCCTGGTTTTTCGCTGGAAGGGGCGGAAGATTCAGGATAGTGAGGAGGGTGAGAAGCATAAGAAGAGTATCCTTCTGACGGCTCACTACGATGTGGTTCCGGCCGATACCGATGGCTGGCCCTTTCCTCCCTTTTCCGGGGAGATCCACGATGAAAAGATTTACGGGCGGGGCAGTTTTGATGACAAGTGTTCTGTGATTGCGATTCTCGAGGCGGTCAGCAGCCTCCTGGAGGAGGGTTTTGTCCCGCCCTGCGATATCACCCTGGCCTTCGGCTTCGACGAAGAAGTCGGCGGCGCACTGGGAGCGCAGAAAATCGCGGCCTGGATGGAAGCAGAAGGCTTATTTTTCGACCATGTCCTCGATGAGGGCGGAGCTGTGGCCGATGGGTCGATGATGGGTATAGAGAAGCCCGTCGCGGTGATTGGGGTGGCCGAAAAGGGTAACAGCAGTTTTGTGCTTCACTTTGAAGGTGAGGGAGGGCACTCCGCGACACCCCCGAAAGAGACGGCCATCAGTACGATGGCCCGCTTTATCCGGGAGGTTCAGTCGAAGCCTGTAAAACCGAGGCTCACGCCCACGGTCAAAGCCATGCTCAAGGCCACCGCGCCATACCGTCCCGGCATCCAGGGCTTTATTCTCGCGCATCCGGATCTGTTTGCGCCGTTGCTCATAAAAATCCTGCAGAAAAATCGTCAGACCGCCGCCATGCTGCGGACAACGACCAGCTTTACCATGGCGGCAGGCGGCGTTGCTCATAATGTGCTGCCGGAAGAAGCCAGCTGTACGGTCAATCTGCGAATTCTCCAGGACGACAGCGTGGCCCGGGTGCTGCAGCGTTTCCAGGACATCGGCATTTCCTTTGAGGCCGAAGCTATCCTCAAGGAAGAGCCGACAGCGGCTTCTCAGCTGGAAGGCCCGGCCATGGAGCACCTGCGTTCCACGATTGCCTGCATATTCCCGGAGGCGGTCATTACCCCCTATCTGATGGCGGGTGGAACGGACTGCCGTCACTATGCCCGGGTCTGCCGCAACGCCTACCGTTTCGAGCCGGTCAGAGTCAGCGAAAAAGAGCTTTCGCTCATGCACGGCAAGGGTGAATATCTGAGCCTGCAAAACCTGCAGAAGATGATCGAATTTTATGAGATGTATATCCGCACGCTGGCGTGAGCCATTTTTTGTACCGCTTCAAGCAGCACGGATCCAAAACAAGCGGGATGCAAGCCAGAAAAGAGATAACCATGAAAAAATCAAGTAAAAAAGACGTGAAAAAAACCGATGGCCTTCGTGGGGCGGCGAAAACGACCAAAGCTGTCGAAGTTCCCCAAGCCTCCGAGGCAGCGAGCAGAGCAGGAGAGAGCCAGCTTTTGCTTATCAAACATGCCCGCCTCTGGCGGCGGGGCGAAGCGAAGCCGCAGGAGCTGGAGCTGCTCATCGGCGGTGGAAAAATTTTGAAGCTGGGCAAGGATTTAGGCCTTGCCAAGGACTTTTGTCCGATCTGGGACGCCGGGGGCGACCTGCTGATACCGGCCTATGTCGATCAACACGTTCATATCACCGGCGGCGGTGGCGAAGGCGGCTTTGCCAATCAAGTCCCGCCGATTCAGCTTTCCACAATTGTGCAGGGCGGCGTGGCGACGCTGGGCGGCCTTCTGGGCACAGACGGCTGCACCCGTTCCGTCGAAAATGTGCTGGCCAAATGCAAGGGCCTCAACGAAGAAGGCCTGAGCTGCTTCGCCTATACCGGCTCCTATGTGCTGCCCCCGGCGACCATCTGCGGATCCATCACCCGTGATATTGTCCTGATTCAGGAGATTATCGGCGTTAAAGTGGCCGTTTCGGATCACCGCTCCTGCGGCATTACCGACGATGAACTCATTAAAGTGGGTTTTGCGGCCCGTCAGGGCGGTGTTCTGGCCAATAAAGCCGGTGTGGTTCACATTCACGTCGGTTCCGGAAAAGATGGCATCGGCCTCATTTTCCGCGCCCTGGAAAAGAGCGATCTGCCCATCTCGGTTTTCCGTCCGACTCACATGGAAACACATTTTGAAGAAAGTTTACGCTTTGCCAGGCTCGGAGGTTATGTCGACTTAACGACAGGCGGAAAGCCCGAAAAAACAGCGGAAGCGCTTGCCCGTCTGCTCTGTGAAGCCCCTCCCGATCGCTTTACGCTGAGCTCCGATGCCAACGGCAGTATGCCGCGCTGGAATGAACGCAAAGAGATCATCGGCATCCGGGCCTCGGAAATAGCGGCGAACCAGGCCTGCGTGAAAGCTCTTGTGGAAGATCAGAAAATCCCTCTCCCGGAGGCCACCGCGCATCTCAGCGAGTATCCGGCACGCGCCCTCGGCCTTTTCCCGAAGAAGGGCATCATTGCGGAAGGTTCCGATGCCGATCTGCTCTTTCTCGATGAGCAGCTGAATATCCACAGTCTTTTTGCCCGCGGCGAGTGTTTCCTTGAAAAGGGAAAACTCCTGCGCCGTGGACGTTTTGAAGGGGAATAAAAGGCCAGCGCCAGATGAGAGAGTAGCCGCCAAATTCAATTGAATCGCTGCTTTTCCCTTGGAAAACATCGGAAAAAGCGATTGCATTTGACCTCGCTCTGAGGGCTGTTTAGAATGAGCACGCGCCATGGTGCCTAACCTACGGCGCTTTTATAGATTTTGGAGGTTTTTATGAAAAAGAATTTTCGTCATGTACTGGCCCTTTTGCTGGTTTTAGTCATGAGCCTTTCCCTGATGGCCTGCCAGGATGCAGGTAAGAAGGAGAATGCTGAAAGCACAGCCGCCCCTGAGAAGACCGAAGAGAAAGCCACGGAAAAGGCTGAGGAAACGAAGGAACAGGCCGATAAAGAGACCGCGGCCAGCGAAGCCGAACGTCAGAAAGAAGAAGCTGCTGCAGCCGAAACCAGCGCTGAGCAGGCCGCCGAGGATAAGAAAGGCGACGCGGAGCTGGAAAAAGAGCTGATCGTCTATTCGACGCACCCCGAAGATATGCTGACCGTCATCGCCGACAAATTTGAAGAAAAAACCGGCGTGAAGGTGGAGTTTATTAACCTCAAGGGCGCTCTCGCGGAGAGAGTCCGCTCCGAGAAAGACAACCCGCAGGCCGACATTATGTACGGTGGTTCCGTATCTCTCTATTCATCCCTGGCCAAAGATCAGTGCTTTGCCAAAGTGGAGCCCAGCTGGGCCAACGATCTGCCGGAAAATCTGAAAAGCCCGGATAGCGTCTGGTACGCGACCATGCAAACCCCAGTGGTTTTCTTTTACAACAGCGAAAAACTCGCCAAAGAAGATGTGCCTAAAACCTGGGCCGACCTTGCTGACCCCCGCTACGAAGGCAAAATCTGCTCCCGTGACGGCCTTTCTTCTTCCCAGCGCGCCACTGTCGCTTCGATCCTCTACACTTATGATAAAAAGGGTGAGATTGACGCGGCCTGGGACTATCTGAAAAAGCTGGATGCGAACACGAAGAGCTACTACAACTCCGGCTCACAGCATTTCCAGGCTGTCGGCAAGGGCGAAGCTCCTGTGAGCTATGGCGTGCATTCGGCCATTATTCAGAACCGTGATAAAAACAATCTGCCCCTGGAGATCGTCATTCCTGAAGATGGCGCAGTGCTCATTCCCGACGGGGTTGCGGCCATCAATAAGGCGCCCCATCCCGCAGCTGCCGCGGCCTTTGTCGAATTTGTCGGCTCTGAGGAAGTTCAGGCGATGCTGGCCAATCAATTCCAGCGCTATCCCGTTCTGAAGGCCGCCACCAAGCAGGGCCCCGATTGGATGCAGGTGGAGATGACCGCCATGGATATTGACTGGGCCAAGCTCTCCGAAAAAGAAGGAGAATGGATCCAGAAGTGGGAAGACGAAATCCGCAGCGCGGACAAGGATATTAAATAATCCCGGCTTTCATAGCCACAGCTTTCCTGTCGGAGAGGCGTATCTTCTGTCAGGTCAGGTAAACTCTAAGCTAAGCCCGGCTTTATGCCGGGCTTATTTTATAAGTAAGTAAAAGGCCGGGGGTTGCTGCGCGAGTGCATCAAGAGCCGGAATTCTGTTTTCTGAGAAAACGTATCGAACCCTGAGAGCGCGAAGGTACGGTTTCAAAGGCTGCAGCTTTTACTTTGAGAAGGCGAGAGAAAGCGGCTCCATAAGGAACTTTTGCCCGGGACTTTAGAAAGTGCCCCACAATAGCTAGAATAGAAGCAAGGTATTTTCTTTTGAGAGGATAAAGAGATGATAAAAATTGAGGGGCTGCGCAAGTCTTTTGGCCAGCAGGAAGTTTTATGCGGGATTGACCTGGAGATCAGAGATGGTGAGCTGGTTTCGCTTCTGGGGCCTTCCGGCTGCGGCAAATCGACCTTTCTTCGCATTCTGGCCGGTTTTGAAACAGCGGATGCGGGCCGGGTTTTTATGGAGGGTGAAGAACTCCTGACCAGGCCCCTGCAAAAACGGAAGATTGCCATGGTTTTTCAGAACTATGCGCTTTTCCCTCACATGAGTGTGGAAGAGAACATCGCCTATGCGCTGCGTCAGCGCAAGGTCTCAGCAGAGGACATTGCCGGGCGCCTGGATCAACTGCTCAGCCTCACCCAGCTCAGCCATCTGCGCAGGAAAAATGTGGGCTATCTCTCCGGCGGAGAACAGCAGCGAACCGCCTTTGCCCGGGCATTGGCCGCCGACCCGGAGCTGCTGCTTCTGGATGAACCCCTGTCGAATATCGATGCCCGTCTGCGGGAAGAAATGCGGGAGGAGATTCACCGCCTCCATAAAGAGACCGGGGTCACCAGCATCTACGTGACCCACGACCAGAGCGAGGCTCTCTACCTCTCCGATCGAGTGGTTCTGCTCAATCAGGGGAAGATCGAGCAGGAGGGCCTTCCTGCGGACATCTATAATCACCCGATCAGCCTTTATGCGGCCGATTTTGTCGGCAGTAACAATATCCTCAGAATACCGGAGCTTTTAAAGGCTTTTGCGCCTGCCGCGGCCCTGGCCATCCGCCCCGAGAATATTAAGATTTTGGATAAGAGCAATGACCAGGCGGATGTTCGTGGCAAGATTGTCTCGCGCTTTTTCTGCGGGGCAAGCATGCGTTATCGCTTCGACCTCGGCCCGGCTCAGATCACCGTGGAATGCCCCAACAGAACCGATCAGTGTCATCACGAGCCAGGCGAAGAGCTTGGCCTCTGCTTCGAGCGTTCGGCCATCAATGCCTACAATGAAGAGGGGAGACTCATCCATGTTCAAGCCTGAGAAAAACCCTGCGGGTCTGCTCTCCTTCAGACCTGGACCGCTTCAGCGTTTCCTGCGCCTCTGCCTCTGGATCCTGAGCTTTCTCTTCCTTTTCAGCTTTGTTTTCTGGCCTGTCCTGCGGACGCTCAGTCTCGTCTATCAGGAAAATCAGGGAGATTTGCCGCTCATCTGGCAAAAACTCTGGAGCTCCCACAATGTCGAAGCCTTGCGCAATTCCATCCTTCTGGGCCTCCTGACAGTCGTCGTCTGCGGGGCTACGGGGAGTTTTCTCGCCTTTTATACCCTCATGATTCAGCCCCGAAAGGCCAAAGTACTCCATAGTTTTCTCTTTTTGCCCTTTGTCTTGCCCGGCGTGGTCTCGGTTCTCGCTTTTATTCAAATCTACGCTGATACCGGCGTCATCAACCAGACGCTCAAAGCGCTCTTTCACCTGGACGAGGCCCCTTTCCAATTTACAGGCCTTCCGGCCATCCTGCTCATTCACGCGGCCACCCAATATGTCATTTTTTATTTACAGCTGCGCCTCGCCCTGCAAAATGTCGATCATTCGCAAATTGAAGCGGCCAGACAACTGGGAGCCTCTCCCTGGTCGGTCTTTTCCACGGTCTTCTGGCCGGAGTGCAGGCAGGCTGTACTGACGTCATCTTTATTGACCTTTGTGTCCGGCATATCCGCCTATTCCGCTCCCTATCTTGTGGGCGGACGCTTTACTGTCCTTTCGGCTCGGATAGCCGCCTCGAAACTCAACAACGATATGGGCGGCGCCCGCCTCCAGGTTCTTCTCCTCTTTGGCCTTGCCGCCATCCTCATGCTCTTCAGCGAACGCTTTGCCCGGCAGCAGCACTTCGACCGGGACAGTCGCGGTGTCCGCCGCGGACGTTTTGTGGTTCAGAATAAGAAGCTGCGTTTTCTCCTGCATCTCATCGCCGTGCTTTTGATTCTCATGATTTTCCTCCCTCTGCTCGCGGTCATATATTTTTCTTTCGGCCCCACCAGAGAGTGGATGACTCAGATCGTGCCGACGACCCTGACCCTGGAAAATTATGTCCAGCTTTTCGGCGCGCGCCGCGCCTTCCGTCCCTTAAGAAACAGCCTACAGATGTCCCTTCTGGCTGCCCTGACAGCCTGTGTTTTTTCGCTTGTTTTCCTGCTCATTTCAGACCGCAGGCGTGATGCAGCCAGCAATCTCGGCCGCTTTGGCTTTACCCTGCCTGCCGCGATTCCTGCTTCCACCCTGGGAATTATGCTGATTTCAGCCTTTAACCAGCCTTTCCTGCTTCTGGGCAATAAGATCCTTGTGGGGACTTTCTGGATTATGCCTCTGGCCTACGCGATCACGGCTCTGCCGACAGCATTTCGTACCGTTCAGGGCTCACTCGAACGCTTTCCTCTCGACTATGCCCATGCCGCGGCCAACCTCGGGGCTTCCTCCTGGAAGGTGCTCTGGCAGATTCGTCTGCCTCTGGCGAGACCGGCCATCATCAGCGCCTTTCTCTATGTCTTTATGCGCTCCCTGGGTGAATACAACATTTCCTCACTGCTCTACAACGTGAAGACGGAGCCCATATCCATCCGCATGATTTCCGCGATGCATGACTACAATATGGGCCTGTCGATGGCGTATGCCAGTGTGATTCTCATCATGAGCCTGCTGATTTCCTTTATTGTGAGCGGATTGGAGAAAAGGCGTTCACAGCTGAATCGGGAGTAGGCAAAACTCAGCTTAACAGTCGGCGAAGGGGAATGAGGAAAATTTTTCTGCTTGCGTTATACTATCACTATAAATATGAAGAATATGAAAAGAGGTTTCCCCATGAGAAAAAAACTGTCTGTTTTTCTTTTCATTTGCCTTGTCTGCCTGTCTCTGGCAGGCGCACAGACGATCTTTGCCGAAAGCGAAGCGCCGCAGCCTTCTGATCTCCTTTCAAAGTCCAGCGCTACCCTGGATGGCACGGAACTTCCCTTGCCCTGTGAGATGAAGGTTCTGAGCGACGCGGGCTGGGAAGTCGATGAACCCAAACGTGTGCTGGAAGCCGGACAGACGGCCTTCGTCCAGCTGCATAAGGGCGAAAGCCAAATGGGCGTGCTGCTGGCTTCTCTGGCTTTGGAATCACGTCCCCTGAGCGAATGCGAGATCATCAGTCTCCGCGTCCAGGAAGGGAAAGCATCGCCGGACAGCCTGATTCTGCCTGGAGAAATCAAACTGGGCAGCAGCAAGGCCGAGCTGATCGCCGCCTATGGCGAAACGGCCGATGTGATCGACAACGCGGATGTCAGCGTGCTCAACTACAGTACGCTGCGTGGTCAGATCCGTTTCTGGATTCAGAAAGAAAAAGACCTTGTCGAGGCTATTGAGCTGAATGCTGCAGCCGAAGCCTACAGCCGTCTGACAGCGCTGCAGGCTGCTGAGGGCAGCGATAACACCATTCGCATCGGGGTCTTTGAGCCGCTGAGCGGAGCCTTCGGCGCTGCCGCCGAAGAAATCCTCTCCGGAATTAACCTGGCTCAGAGCCAGCGCCCCGAAGTTCTGGGTCGGAAAATTGAGCTGGTGCAGGCGGACAACCAGTCCAATGCTGCAGAAGCCTACTCCATCGTCGAACGTCTGCTGGCCAAAAACGATATCACCGCCGTGATCGGCTCTTATGGCTCCGGCCTCAGCCTCGCCGCAGGTCCCGCTTTTGCCGAGGCCAAAGTACCGGCAGTCGCCTGCTCATCCACCAATCCTGACGTCACCAGAGACAATCCCTATTACTTCCGCGTCTGCTTTACCGATAGCTTCCAGGGTTCTGTCCTGGCCAGGTTTGCCATGGAAAAATTCCAGGCCAAAACGGCAGCCACCCTTACGGACGTGACCTCCAATTACTCACTCGGCCTGGTGAAGAGTTTCACGGAGAGCTTCAAAAAAGCCAATGGCGATGACGCCCTGCTCAGCGAAGTCCAGTATCTGAGCGGAGCGCAGGATTTCAGCGTGCAGCTCGAACAGATCAAGGCCGCCAATCCTGACGTGATCGTCTGTCCCGGAAATTACAGCGACAGCGGCTTTATCATCAAACAGGCCCGTGCCATGGGCATTACCGCGCCTATTCTTGGCGGCGACACCTGGGATTCCGCAGATCTCATCAGCCTTGCCGGTGACGCAGCGAATCAGGACGTCTACTTTGTCTCTCATTTCAGCGCCGAACTTCCGGCCAACGAAGAGGCCAAAAACTTCGATCAGCTCTACCAGGAAAAAGTTGAAAAAGCTCCGGGCAGCATGGCCGCTCTAGGCTACGACGCCTATATGCTTATCGTCGATGCCATCGAGCGTGCCGGTTCGGCTGAGCCTGAGGCCGTTCAGAAAGCTCTTGCCGAAGGCCAGAAATTCCTCGGCGTGAGCGGCGAGATGAGCTTCGACAAATACGGCGATCCTCACAAACAAGCCGTGATCAGCAGCATCCAGGAAGGCAGGATCGTCGCGCTGGAAAGCGTCCCCGCAGAATAAAGCGCCACTTCTCCCGCTTGCTCCATAAACCCATGAAACAAACTCATTAAAAAAAGCAAACCTGTAAAAAACAAATCCATAAAAACAACGAAAAACGTTGCCACGAGGATTCAGCTCCCCCGTCAGCTGGCGAAAAGCACCAGGCTGTCGGGGGAGTTTTTTTGAAAAAACTCCTGCCACACGCCTTCTCAGCGAACGGAACTTAACAAACTTGCGCTTTTGACTTGACCAGCTCCCCCCTCTTCGTGCTACAATACGAAAGCTCGACGAAGCAGAAGCCTCTGCTTCGCGATTCATTCGCTCATGGAGAAGTACCCAAGAGGCCGAAGGGGACGGTTTGCTAAACCGTTAGTAGGGGTTTACTCTAGCGAGGGTTCGAATCCCTCCTTCTCCGCCATAATAGTCATGAAGCATAAGTGACTTGCTCAAAAGCCCCAGAAATGGGGCTTTTGTCATTCTACGGTTATTCACTTTTTTCATAATATTTTTTGAAGTGTGGGAAAATGCGGGAAAATACCCGTCTTAAAAGTCCTATTTCTGTAACTGAGGTTGGCGCTGTTTAACCTTTCATAACTAATACCTGACAGTTCGAAAGGTAAAAACTTGAGATTAAAGCGAAAATTTAGAATACCAGTAATGAAAACTTGAGAGTTAAAAAATTAAAAACTTGGGAGTTGAAATCTTAAAAATCTGGGAGTTACATGATAAAATTTCAACAGGAGGATGTCGATGAAACGTTATTTACCCAGATTAGTAGATGAATTACTTGAAAAAGAACTTGAAGCTTTTGGTGCAGTGTTGATAACAGGACCGAAATGGTGTGGAAAAACAACAACAGGCTTAAACCACGCAAAGAGTAGTCTTTTTCTGCAAAATCCTGATGAAAGAGAACAAAACTTAAGGTTAGCAGATGTTAAGCCTTCTTTATTGTTAAAAGGGAATAACCCCAGGTTAATTGATGAGTGGCAAGATGCCCCTCAACTCTGGGACTCGGTAAGATTTAGTATAGATCAAAGATCAGAAACGGGATTATACATTCTTACTGGTTCAACGAGTGTTGATGATTCCTTAATTAGACACTCAGGAACAGGTCGAATCGTCAGATTAAAAATGAGGACGATGAGCTTATTTGAAAGTGGAGATTCAAATGGAGAAGTCAGCTTGTCTCGATTATTAGATGGTGGAGAAATAGCTGGTCAGTCTCCTCATAGCATAGAGGATATCGCTCATTTAATTGTCGGTGGAGGATGGCCCGCTTCAGTGGGTAAAACTCTGGAAATTAAACAAAGGCAAGTTGCTGGTTACTGCAAGGCCATAGTGAATACTGAAATTTCGACAGCTGACGGCATCAGCCGCGATAGTGAAAAAGTGTACCATGTTCTCAGATCGTATTCTCGCCATCTTTCGACTCAGGCCACGATCAAAACCATCACGAATGACGTTACCCGGAATTTTGATTCAATAAATAGAAAGACCGTAGGGGAATATCTGGAAGTCTTACAAAAAATATTTGTAATAGAAGACTTGAAGGCGTGGAGTCCCAAATTGAGGTCAAAGACCAGAATTTCAACAAGTTCGACAAGGCATTTTGTCGACCCTGCTATTGCCGCATATTTTCTTGATGCAAATCCAGCCGATTTATTAAATGATCTGGAAACGATGGGCTTATTGTTTGAGTCGTTAGCCGTGAGAGATTTAAGAATCTATACGGAGAGTTTAGGTGGGAAAGTATACCATTATCGAGATCATAGTGGCCAGGAAGCCGATGCGATCCTGCATTTTAATAATGGCCAATGGGGAGGAATAGAAGTCAAATTAGGGAATCGAGCGATTGATGAAGGGGCTGAAAGCTTAAAAAAATTAGCTGACAAAATTGATCAGAATTCAATGAATTCGCTATCCTTTTTAGCTGTTATTACAGGAAGCGGATATGCTTATCGAAGGAAAGATGGCGTGTACGTGATTCCCATAGGCTGCTTGAGAAATTAGTTTTGTATACGACAGACGATGTGGAGCAACTGGATGCCGTACTAACAAAAGACAAATGCAAGGGAAGGAACGGGCAGGAGCCTTCCCTCGCATTCTGTTCGTTTCAGAACCATCCTCTTTGATTCAGATTCGTGAGCGTCAAACCCAAGGCCGTCTAGCAAGATGAAAGCTGAAACTTTAGACTAAACAAAACTGGATGTGTAAAGACGTTTAGTGTAGATGAGTCTAAAGGAGTGTAGTCATGACGAGTCAACTGCTTGAGCTGAAAAACATCGGCAAACTAAATCGCTGGTACGAAGATATAAAGTCACAGAAACAAAGTGGTCTCACAGTAAACGAATGGTGTGAACAAAGAGGAATGAATCGTCACACGTTTTATTGTCGGTTCAGAGTGGTGATGCGTGCCTTAGAAGATCGACTCGCCACCGAACAGCCGAAAGGCGTTCAGTTTGCGGCTTTACCGAAACCGGCTCCAGAGAGCGGGACGGAACGAGCCACCATCCGCCTTCGTCTTGGCGAACTGGAAATAGAGATTCCGACCGGAGCAAGCCGCGAGAACATCCATGCTGTAATCGAGGCCCTGAAGTGCTAAACGATTACAAGACCAAAGGCAAGATCTACCTGGCGCTGGGCTATACCGATCTACGCAAAGGGATTGACGGTTTGTGTGCTATGGTTCAGGAACACTTTGGCAAAGAGCTCCGGACCCACGATTTGTTCCTGTTTTGTGGACGAAGGCCGGATCGGATAAAGGGAGTCATCTGGGAGGGAGATGGATTTCTGCTGCTGTACAAGCGATTAGAAGCAGGACGATTCCAATGGCCCCGAACAACAGCTGAACTTGCAGAAATTACCCCTGAACAATACTCGTATCTCATGCACGGAATGCAGGTGATCTCAGCGAAAATTCCAGTACAGAAGCTCGCCCCTAAAATCGTCTGAAAGCACTGATAAACAGGCGTTTCAGATTGATTAACCAGCCCCAAAATGATAAAATAATGGCATAGAAACAGTCACGATTTCACAGGCGGGATACCAGAAATTCAAAGCTCAGGAACAGTATATTTGCGAACTGGAGCAACAGAAAAAGTTTCTCCAGGAACAGCTTCACTTACTCAGAAAAGCCCAGTTTGGTTCCAGGAGTGAACGTGCCATTTACCTCAAACAATTAAGCCTGGAAAACCTCTTTGACGAGGTAGAATTTTTTAGCGATCCTGAACTGGAAGAACCGAAGCTGGAGGAAGTGGTTCAGGTTCCAGCTCACACCCGCAGGAAGAAGTCTGTCAAAGAACAGCTGCCGAAAGAGATTCCTGTTGTGGAACGCCACCACTATGTGGATGAAGCAGGCCGTACCTGCCCCCACTGCTCCGCTGAGCTGGTGGAGATTGGCACAGAAATCAGCGAGACCTTGGGAATGGCTCCCGCCAAGATCTTCGTGATTAGGGATGTGGCCCATATTTATGCCTGTAAGGAATGCGAGAAGGAAGCGGAAGCGGTCACGATCCGCAAAGCGACTCTCCCCGCGGCAGTGATTCCCGGCGGAATGGCCAGCCTTGAGGCGATCGCGAATATTATTAATGACAAGTTCGTCCAGGGAACACCGCTTTACCGGCAAGAACAGTACTGGAACCGCCAAAACGTGATGCTTTCCCGACAGACGATGTCGAACTGGCTACACTATAACGACTGGAACTCAGCAACAACCGATCCGAACGGACAATGAAACCGTTTGTCATTGGACGAAAGAACTGGCTTTTTGCGAACACACCCAAAGGAGCTGAGGATAGCGCGATCCTTTACTCACTGGTAGAAACCGCCAAAGAAACCGGCATAGATCCATACCAGTACTTTATTTACGCCCTTACTGAAGCGGCAGAACACAGGGCTGCTGATGAGTGTGAGAAAATTGCTGAGCTGACGCCTGCCAATTTTAAAAAGCTAGCCAAGAACGGCTCTGACCGCGGCTAGGTTTGACGCTTACAAAATTCCCGTCATGATCCAATGATGAAAAAAAGAGCAAGTGGTTTTTCTTGTCCACCTGCTCTAAATACTTCTCGTGTTCTCGTTCTCGCCAGTAGACTTTATAAATATCTTCACTGACTTTTACCTTTTGCCCTCTGACATAAAGGT
>QWCE01000095.1_pt1 | contig 152525 bp, 124 predicted proteins | sample 1972531 | NCBI WGS metagenome assembly QWCE01 (sample SAMN09866716, study PRJNA288562) | Human gut metagenome isolate term4_stool, whole genome shotgun sequencing... | reverse complement strand
TTCTTTGTTGTCGAACTCATCAGCGACAACTTCTATATGTTATCACATTCAGTGTTCTTTGTCAACAACTTTTTTAATTTCTTTTTTGATGTTCTGCATACTTTCCAGATGAGAATCATCATGAAATATGTAAGTTGTGATCTTTGTTCGTTCGGTGTTTCGTACCGCGAACAGTTGATATAATACTAAATCAGACGTCAGATGTCAACACTTTTCTTGACAAAAATTGTATTAAAATAAATACAATCTTATATGTACTCTAGCGCCTGACTGATATTCGATACTCCTACTACTTTTATGCCCTCTATACTCTTAAGATGCTCTGCATTTGTCTTTGGCATAATACATGTCTGGAATCCCATTTTTACCGCTTCTCTTACACGCTGCTCTGCTGCGGATACGCCACGAACTTCTCCTGAAAGTCCTACTTCACCGAATACGACCATACTCTCATCCAATGGACGATTACGAAAACTGGAAACAAGTGCAAATACAATTCCAAGATCTGCTGCCGGATCATCAAGCCGCATACCACCGGCTATATTGACATATGCATCACTTCCTGATAACACCATCCCCGCTCTCTTTTCAAGTACCGCAAGAAGAAGGTTCACACGATTATAGTCCAAACCAACTGTTGTACGTCTCGGCAGATTAAAGCTGGTCTGGCAGACCAGTGCCTGGATCTCCAACAGGATCGGTCTGGTTCCTTCTAAAGAACATACCACAACCGAACCGGATGTCTGAAGCGGTCTGCCTGCCAGCATAACCTTCGATGGATTATTCACCTCTGATAAGCCGGTTTCAAGCATTTCAAATACACCGATCTCATTTGTTGATCCAAATCGGTTCTTTACCGCACGAAGAATACGGAAGCCTGCATTACGATCGCCTTCAAAATACAACACCGTATCTACCATATGTTCCAGATTTCTCGGGCCTGCTACCGTTCCTTCCTTCGTAACATGTCCAACGATAAAGATCGCTATATCCATCTGTTTTGCCATCTGCATCAAACGTGCTGTTACTTCTTTTACCTGAGATACACTTCCCGGTGCCGAAGCAATATCTTCTACTACTATTGTCTGGATTGAGTCGATAACAATAACCTTCGGTCTGTCCTTCTTAACATATTCTTCTACATCTTCCAGATTATTTACGCACAAAAGCAGCATATCCTTCTGAAATGTACCAATTCGTTCCGCGCGCATCTTGATCTGTGACAAAGATTCCTCGCCTGAAACATAGAGGATCTTATGACCATCCGCCGATAGATTTCTGCACATCTGAAGCAGGATTGTCGACTTACCGATACCGGGATCTCCCCCTACCAAAACAAGAGAACCGTTTACGATTCCTCCTCCAAGTACTCTGTTCAATTCTTCCAGTCCTGTGGAAAATCTTGTCTCATCAGCCGTTTTTACTTCTAAAATACTTGTAGGCACCACAGCAGTCCGTCCTCCGGACTGTTTTCTGGCGCCTACCGTTACTTTTTCTTCACAGAACGTATTCCAGGATCTGCAACCCGGACACTGTCCCATCCATTTTGCTGACTCAAATCCACATTCCCGGCAAAAAAAGATCTGTTTTTCTTTTGCCATATAAACTCCTAGTCAAATGCTTTTCTGACGTCTACCTTTACTTCTCTGCCCGGTTCAAGATCTACACTGATGCTTAACTTGCCACCGAGATTCGTTTTATTCTTTCCTACATATATATCATCAATATGAATCTTGTAATCTGTTTCCGGTTCTAGCTCCAGTGTAATAGATGAGGTCTCTGTTCCTTCTACTATAAATGATACATCTTCTTCTGATGAACGGAAGCCATGTACCGCCGTACCCGGTACTGATTCATATACAAACATACCATTCTTCTCAAGTTTGGTGATCTCATTGAAAGTCTTGATTTTATAGATATCACCTTTATATTCAATACCATCTTTCTTTGTCTTTGTTGCTAATTCATAATTTCCGAAATCCAGTGAATCGGACTCTATGTTAATTAAATCGTTGATTACTGACATTTTTATCCTCCTGTACATTATACTCATGCCTTACCCGGCACTTTTATAATCTGATTATACAATAATGCTCCGGCTTTTGCCACACCAAATATAATCAGTTCACAATTATTTTATAGAATTGGAAGCAACTACTTTTCAGGTTCATTTTTTACTACAAACTTCACCTTATCGTTGCGCACAGTCACCTGAACGGTATCTCCCCGTTTGATCTCACCTTTTAAGACTGCTTCTGCAAGCTCATCTTCTATATTCGTCTGAATCGCACGTTTCAACGGTCTTGCTCCGTATTTCTTATCGTAGCCTTTCTCAAAGATCAGTTTCTTAACTGCATCTCCAAACTTCAACTGAATCTCCATCTGCGATGCAACACGTTGCTTTAATTCTTTTAATAGAAGATTCGAAATGTTTCTTACATCATCCTCTGTCAGTGCACGGAATACGATAATGTCGTCAATACGGTTCAAGAACTCCGGCTTGAAGTTCTGTTTTACCTCATCCATAACATTCTTCTTCATATCTTCGTGCTCTGTATCTGCATTTGACGCGGTAACAAATCCAAGCTTCTTCGGATCAATAATCCTCTGTGCACCGGTATTAGATGTCATGATAATTATCGTGTTCTTAAAATCTACTTTTCTGCCCTGAGAATCTGTAATATGTCCATCATCCAGTACCTGCAATAATATATTAAACACATCACTATGTGCCTTTTCTATCTCATCAAACAATATAACAGAGTACGGATTGGAACGGACTTTCTCGCTCAACTGTCCTCCTTCCTCAAAACCAACATAGCCCGGAGGCGACCCGATCAGCTTCGACACACTGTGTTTCTCCATGTACTCCGACATATCGACACGGATCAGCGCGTCCTCGCTGCCAAATACTGCTTCTGCAAGAGCTTTCGACAATTCAGTCTTACCTACGCCGGTAGGTCCAAGGAATAAAAACGAACCAACCGGACGTTTGGGATCTTTTAAGCCTACACGACTTCTCTTGATCGCCTTTGCTACCGCATCAACTGCTTCATTCTGACCGACAACTCTCTTATGCAGCTCCTCTTCCAGACGTTCCAGACGTTTGGATTCCTGTTCGGTCAGTTTATTTACCGGAATCTTCGTCCATACAGATACAACATCCGCAATATCCTCTGCATCTACTACAACATTTTTCGCATTTTTATTCTGTTTCATTTTATCAAGCTTTGCTTCCAGCTTTCTCTGTTTCTTTAACAGCTCTGCCGCTTCATCGATACCTCCAGCCTCTAAAAGGTTCTCAAGATCATCGGAAAGCGCCTGTATCTCAAGCTCCAATGGCAGGGTCTTCTTTGCTTTTTTTCCGAATCCCAGACGTTTTCTGGAACAGGCTTCATCCATCAGATCAATAGCTTTATCCGGCAGGAAACGGTCACTGATATATCGAACCGATAATGATACCGCTGTTTCCAGTGCCTGATCACTGATCTCTACATGATGATGTTCCTCGTATGCAGGTCGAAGTCCCTTTAAGATCTCTACTGTTTCTTCATTGGTCGGTTCTTCCACATAGACCGGCTGAAATCTTCGCTCCAACGCTGCATCCTTTTCTATATATTTTCTGTATTCTGTACGCGTCGTCGCTCCGATCATCTGGATCTCTCCGCGCGATAAGGATGGTTTTAAGATATTAGATGCATCGATTGCTCCCTCTGCTCCACCGGCTCCGATGATCGTATGAAGCTCATCCACAAACAGAATGACATTTCCGGCATTTTTTACCTCTGCGATCACCTTCTTGATCCGTTCCTCAAATTCTCCACGGTACTTGGAACCCGCTACCATACTGGATAAATCTAATGACAGCAATCGTTTATCCCGCACCGTATCCGGCACATCTCCTGCAGCGATCAGGTAAGCAATCCCCTCTGCTACCGCAGTCTTACCTACACCCGGTTCTCCAACCATACATGGGTTGTTCTTCATGCGCCTGCTTAAAATCTGAAGCACACGCTCTATCTCTTTCTCTCTGCCTATAACTGGATCCAGATTGCCCATACGGGCATCCATCGTCATATCTCTGGAGAACTGGTCCAACGTCGGTGTTGCCGATGCCTTGGATTTATTTTTTCCCTTTTTAAGACTTACAAATTCTTTCTTTGCCGTACTGCCATCCACTCCGCATGCAGACATGATATCTACATATATTTTCTGGATATTTGCCTTTAATGACAGTATGATCTTTACCGCCGTACAATCCAGATGCTTCAAAACGGCAATCAAAAGATGTTCACTTCCTATCTCTGTACTTTCCAGACGTTTTGCCTCATTTCCCGCAAGCTCCAGGATTGACTCTGCGGATTTTGTATATTTGCTTTTTTCTGCACCAAAGGTTCCTCCGGCTAATGGTATCTGGCTTAAGATATTAATGATCGACTGTATCGTTACTCCATTTTCCTGCAAAACAACAAACGGTGCCGTATCACTGACAAAGGTAAGTGCCATCAGCAGATGTTCGCTTCCTATATAATTCTGTCCCAGCTTCTTGGATATCCGTTTAGCTTCTTTTAATATTTCCTGTAATTTTTCACTGTTCGGAAGTTTCAAATTATGTCACCTCTTTTTTCATAGTATATGACATTTTCTGTCCTACTATCTTCTGTTATGATACAAAAGTCCCCGGCTCCCATATATTAGTATGTTCCCCAGAGACTTTTTTCTTTCGTATATCTTTCAATAATAATTAACACTCATCAATCGCTTTACCGATATCATGGCGCATATATTTATTCTCAAATGTGATCCACTCGGTTGCCTTGTATGCATTTGCACGGGCTTCATGAAGATCCTTTCCTGTAGCTGTTACTCCAAGTACACGACCGCCATTTGTTACAACTTTGCCGTCTTCAAACTTAGTTCCGGCATGGAATACATAGTATCCGTCCTTGTCTTTGAATGTCTCAAGGCCTGAGATCGGATAGCCTTTCTTATAGGAAACCGGATAACCGTCAGATGCAAGTACTACACATACAGCAGCGTTGTCTTCAAATTCAAGCTCTACCTGATCCAGTGTTCCGTCAATACAAGCCTCAAATACATCAATGATATCATTCTTCATTCTAGGAAGAACAACCTGCGCCTCCGGATCTCCAAATCTTGCATTATATTCCAGTACCTTTACGCCCTGTGGTGTGATCATAAGTCCGCAGAATAATACGCCCTTGAATTCTCTTCCCTCTGCCTTCATGGCTGCCATTGTAGGCTTGTATATATTCTCCATGCAGTAATCTGCGATCTCATCTGTATAGAATGGACTTGGTGAAAATGTTCCCATTCCACCGGTATTCAACCCCTGATCACCGTCCTGTGCACGCTTATGATCCTGTGCAGAGGTCATTGGTTTGATCGTTGTACCATCACAGAATGCAAGAACAGACACCTCACGTCCTGTCATGAATTCCTCGATAACCATAGTATTTCCCGCATTTCCAAAATGCTTATCCAGCATGATCTCTTTTACGCCGGCTTTTGCTTCTTCCAGATCCTTACAGATCAGAACACCTTTACCAAGTGCCAGTCCATCTGCTTTTAATACGATTGGAAAGCTTGCCGTTTCAAGATATGCAAGTGCTGATTCTGCATCTGTAAAATTCTCATATGCGGCTGTAGGTATATTGTATTTTTTCATAAGATCCTTGGAAAATGCCTTTGAACCTTCGATGATCGCTGCATTTGCACGAGGACCGAATGCACGGATACCTGCCGCTTCAAATGTATCGACTGCACCGGCAACCAACGGGTCATCCGGAGCTACAACTGCGAGATCAATTGCTTCCTTCTTTGCGAAATCAACCAGTTTATCAAATTCCATAACACCGATATCCACACATTCTGCCAGTTCTGCAATACCTGCATTTCCCGGTGCACAATAGATCTTTGTTACTTTACTGCTCTTTGCAATACTTGTAATAATAGCATGCTCTCTTCCGCCGCCACCTACAACTAAAATCTTCATTTGTTTTCCTCCTGTCAGTCTTCTACAACTGTTATGCCGTCTTCGATCCGAACCTTTCCATGTGCGATCTTATCAATAGCAGCAGGTAGAATATTCCACTCTGCCTGCTCCATGACTCTCTGCTGAAGCACCTTCGGAGTATCTCCGTTTTGTACCGCAACCGCTTTCTGCATAATGATCGGACCGGTATCGGTTCCTTTATCTACAAAATGTACCGTAGCACCCACTACTTTTACACCTCTTTTTAACGCTGCCTCATGAACCTTGAGTCCATAATAGCCTGTGCCACAAAAAGCAGGGATCAGAGAAGGATGGATATTGATAATCCGATTCTCAAATGCATCGATCACGCTCTCCGGAATAACTACAAGGTATCCCGCAAGTACGATCAGATCCGGATTCACTTCCTGTAAAGTCTTCAACAGGTTCTCATTAAATACTTCTCTTGTTTCAAAATCCTTTGGTGATACTACGATATCTTTTATACCTGCCTGTTTTGCACGTTCCAATGCATAGGCATTTTTATTATTACTGATAACTGCTGCGATCTCGGTGTCTGTGATCTTTCCTGCTGCGATCGCATCAATGATCGCCTGCAAGTTCGTACCGCCACCGGAAACCAGAACTGCTATTCTTAGCATAAATCTACTCCCTTTTCACCGGCTACTACTGTACCGAGAACAAATGCCTTGTCTCCGGCACTCTCTATAGCTGCTATTGTCTTATCTGCATCTGCAGGATCTATTGCAAGGCACATACCAACGCCCATGTTATATGTGTTGTACATCATATGCTCATCTATATCGCCCTTCTTTGCAAGGAGCTTGAATATAGCAGGCACTTCATATGAGTCCTTCTTCACCTGTGCACGAGCTCCGTCCGGAAGCATTCTTGGAATGTTCTCATAGAAACCGCCACCTGTAATATGGCTGCAACCCTTAATCATTACACCGGCATCCTTTACTGCCTTTAATGCTTTTACATAAATTCTTGTCGGAGCAAGAAGTGCTTCGCCAAGTGTTGTTCCGAGTTCATCATAATATGTATCCAGAGATTCCTTTGTCATCTCAAATACTTTACGAACCAATGAGAAACCATTGCTGTGTACACCGCTGGAAGCGATACCGATCAATGTATCTCCGGCTTTGATATTCTCTCCTGTGATAAGTTCATCCTTCTCTACGACACCTACAGCAAATCCCGCAAGGTCATACTCATTCTCCGGCATAAGTCCCGGATGCTCTGCTGTCTCACCGCCAACTAAAGCTGCACCGGACTGGTTACAGCCTTCTGCAACACCACTTACGATCGTAGCGATCTTTTCCGGATAATTCTTACCACATGCTATATAATCCAGGAAGAAAAGAGGTTCTCCACCAGAACATGCAATATCATTCACGCACATAGCCACAGCATCGATTCCGATCGTATCGTGCTTATCCATGATATATGCAAGCTGTACTTTTGTACCGCATCCATCTGTTCCAGACAGTAATACAGGCTCTTTCATCTCTTTGATCTTTGCAAGACTGAACGCACCAGCAAAACCTCCGATACCACCTAATACCTCTGGTCTCATGGTTGTCTTGATGTGCTTCTTCATAAGTTCTACTGACTTATATCCTGCCTCAATATCAACGCCGGCATTCTTGTAATCCATTGTAAAATCCTCCTGTTTTATCCATTATAAAGTGCATTTTCATGCCAATTGATTCTTATAAATTATACGGGATTAATTTCTGTTTGTAAAGAAGCCATTCTCACAAATATACCAGCCCAAAACAGGTCTCTGTTCGGCACAATTTTGTTCATCAGCAAAGCGTGTTTCTTTTTTTTAAAAATACTATATAAATATCAAATATAATTTGATAATGATTCCCATTTATGGTAATATAATATCATATGCAGAGTAACTGTATTTTCATTAACAAGAGGTAGTTGTATGACAAATAATAGATTAAACATCGGATTATTCATATGTCATCTCGACAATGAATATGCAAATGAAATATGTAAAGGAGCTGAATACGCAGCGAAAGAGCTAGACGTGAATCTCATCGTCTTTCCGGGCATGTTTTTAAATGCTTCATTTAACGATCCTGAAAACGAAATTTATGATTATCAGTACAACTCTGTTTTTTATTATGCTAAAAAAGAAAATCTGGATGCCCTGATCGTGTCCGTTGGCACGATTGCATCTTTTATATCACAAAAAAGTATCGAAGCATTTTTGGATACCTTTAAGGATATTCCGATTCTTACTCTGGAATCTAAGGTTTCAGGTTATCCTTGTTTACAGACCGACAGTACTGCCGGTCTTCGAGATGCCATTGAACATCTGATTATTCATCACAACCGAAAGCATATCTGTTTTGTTGCCGGAAGAAAGACAAATGAAGATGCTCTGGAACGTTTGAATGTATACCGAACTACAATGAAAGCTCACAACATACCGGTCACCGAAGATATGATCGTATACGGTGATTATTCTGAATACAGCCGTGAGATTGTCAGCAAACTGCTTGATGATAATCCGGATGCTGATGCAATCATTTTCTCTAACGATCAGATGGCTATCGGCGGCTATCAGGAATTGAAAAGCCGTAACATCCGAATCGGAGCTGATATCAGTGTAATCGGTTTTGACAACTCTCCCGGTTCCGTAACTATGGTTCCACCCCTTACAACCGTAAACGCGAACACCCCGGCATTGGGCTATCGTGCCGTTGGCAAGATAATTCAGGATATTAAGACAGGCGAATTCTGTTCTTCTGTCTTGGATTCCCACTTTGTAAAACGATTATCATGTGGGTGCATTCTGCATGAAAATACCGAACATATGCCGATTGACAATTTCTCTACTGTAACAGATATTCTGGAATACTGTGATGATTCTATTTTAGGCAACATTAAAAACAGCTTTTTTGGTACGATTGTTCTTGATCAGATCAACAGCATCTGGAAGGATATAATAGAAATTGCTATTTTACCAAAGGCAAAACCATATCCAAAGAATCTGATTGTAGACAAACTGATGACATTATTGTCATCTCCTGTCACAAGTTTCTTTTCAGTAACCAATATTGCATTTTCATTCCGTTGTTTTTCCGGTGTCATCATAGCATTAATCAACGATCCGGATAAACGGTCTGAATACTATCGGCTAAATTCTCATATTACAAGTGCTATCGCACAGTTTTTGTCAACTTCTTTGTACCAACAGGAACATGACAGCAAAACGGGATCATGGTCTTCAATCTATATTACAAGAGATACTCTTACATATGGAACCGATACAGCAAAAACCTTTTCATCTATGCTTGCTAAATTAAAAGACCTTGGATTTGCAGCATCTTATTTATATGCGTATGATGAGCCCGTCGCCATTCAACCGGACGGAAGCTGGAAAACGCCGGATACTTTGTATCTTCAAGCTTTTTACAATCCAAAACATACAGCTGTTTTATCAGGTGAAACACGTCGTATTGCATCTACCGATATCTTCGACAATGAATATACCGGTTTTGAAGATAGATTTACCGTTGTTATTGTTCCTATTTTTACAAATGAACAACATCATGGTCTGTTTGTATGCAATACAGATGTAAATCACTTTGGACACATTTATACAACTTCTCTTCATCTTGGTGCTTCTTTTAAATATTTATCACTTTTAAAAGAACAGATCCAGACAAAAGAACAATTAGTAATGTCCTTAAATGAGATCCATGAAAAAAATGAGCTGTTAAATCACCTGTCTACCTCCGATGAACTGACCGGAGTCAATAACAGACGTGGATTAATGGAAAAAGTAGAATACCTGATCAATAAACCTGCCAATCATGGACGTAAGGCAATGCTACTGTTTGCAGACATGGACAGCTTAAAGATCGTAAACGATAAATTCGGACACAACGATGGAGATTTTGCTTTAAAGAATATTGCAAATATCCTGATGACAAGTTTCCGGGCGAGTGACATTGTTGGTCGAATCGGCGGTGATGAGTTTGTATGTTTTGCTTTCATTGATGATCTTGATTTTCCTAAGACTGTACAGGCAAGGATTCAGGAGTTGTCCAATGAATTAAATGAAACCTGTGGCAAACCATATTATATCGAAATGAGTGTCGGTGTATCGGAATTTTCCTGCGATCCGGATATCAAGATTGAGGATCTGTTAAGCCAGGCAGACAGCGCACTGTATTCAAATAAACGATATAAGCGAATGTCTGTTTTAAAATAATAAAATACGATACGAATACTAACTTCTTTATAAAAGCACAGATAAACGCTATGAAATAAAATAAACCATATAAATGATAGTTTCTCTCCCATGTTCAGGATGATGAATCCACTCTCATTTATATGGTTTATTTTTTATTTTGCCTCTTTAAACGGCTCATTTAACATCTCTGTTCCCGGAAGAACAAATCTGCCATTTTCGATAATGGCAACTTTGGTTCCATCTGCATGAACCGAATAAATGCCTCCGATCTCATCATATGGTATCGTAATATCGGTATGGCAGTTAAAATATGCCTTGCTGATATCCGTCTTTCGAAGGATCGAGCACTCATTATCCTTTGCAACGATTTCCTTGCCGTCCGGATTATGAAGGATATTTTCTTCGCTCCAGCTATAGCAGGTATCACCGACTGCAAAATGCGGTCCCATCTTCTCTACGATCAGAATCGGCAGTTTATATACCATGTTATATTTATTTGCAAGTACATATGCGGTCGTATTTGTTCCGATTGCAAACTCTCCGATCGGCAGTGTCTCCCGTCCGCCCAGAAGATTGTCCTTTACAAATTTGATATTATCTTCTTCTCTGTCAAAGTTCTTGCAGGTATAGGTTCTGATCTTTCCATCTTCAAAGGTTAGCTTGAGATCGACATATTTCAGATCATTCAGATAGACCTCACTTACATTTAAAACTCCATGCGTTCCGGTAAGCTTCGGCGATGTAAAAACCTCGCCAAGAGGAATATTCACATCCGCCAGACAGTTCTCAAAATTTGTCTCTGTCTCCGGGCGCTCTAACACATGCAGCATTACCTTCATATCAGTCTGATTGCCATTCTGTCCGATCACATGTACCCATTCTGCCTGATCCAGCTCATCGATGATCGTCTGATGAATCGGACGATATGCATTACTCTCCAAATTGTTTATTCGAATGATCTGTTCAAATATCTCCTCATAATTATCTCCGATCTCAGGCATTGGATATGCGATGATCGTAAAGCTATACTCATCTCCCGGTATATATTCATTCACAATCTGTGACAGTTCATTGGTATATTCCACACCAAGCTCCTGCTGCTTCTTGCTAAGCGTAAGCTGTCCTGGCTTGCTTACCGGTTCAAACGGTGTCTCACCAAAGATCTCGATACACGCCGGTCCTGCATATACGGACGCCTCATATCTGTATTTCTCATAAGCGCCTCGCATTATCTCTAATTTTCGTTCCATCAGCTTACGATCAAGGAATAACGCCTGATCCATCTGATGATCGTAATCCATCTGCTTATTTACCGGAGTACCTACATAACCGATCCGGTTCATTCTGATCCGATTGATCCGGTTGGTATCATAACGGAAGCATAACGGTTCCAGCCCCATATCACGGAACTGGAGGATTGCAGCTTTTACGATACGCTCCATACCGATCGAATAGCGGATGTTTACATGCTTCTTTTTTGACATATCAATTCCGGCCGCTGCAAAGCCCTGTCGAAACCCTTCTGTATAAGTCCGGGCGATCGACGCCACTTTTTCTGATGACATCCTGCGAAGAAACGCTTCCGTTTCCAATTCATTCTTTCCGATGTATTCGCCATATTCATATAAATAGCTGTTATCTCCGTCTTCACATTTCATGACAATATCTGTCGCAAAGGAAAGAATCGGATCCATCTTCTCACGCACACGATAATCCATGAAGAACTCCGCATAATCATGTTCAAAATAATAAATGGCATCTTTTACTGCTTTAACAGATGGAAAATCCTCAAAGATCCCATATACCTCCACAAACAATTCAAACCATACAGTAAGGTCTACAACTCTTCCTTCAAATGCTGCCGCGATCAGTCCATGGAATTCATAACAAAGAAATGTCAGATAGTCAGCAAATAAATATTCCCGCTTGTCTATGTCTTCAATCTCGTTCTCTGCTATTTTCTCACCAAACATCTGTCTGGTGTATTCATAGTTGCAATAACTCGTTTCGTAATTTTCAGGCATAACATCCTGATAAAGTGCTGCATTTATCTGCTGTAATTCGCCCGCTGTACAGCTCTCCGAAATGGGCATCCCACTTTTTACCTTTTCGATCACTTTATCTAACTGCAGTAAAAATTCTCCAGTTCTTACAAAATAATCCCGATACCGCATGTCCACTGTTTCTTCTTTTGTGATCGAACGGATCCGCTCAACCATCAGTTCGTAACGATCTTCGATATCTTCATATTCTGCTGTTATATCCTTATAATATGTCATTTATTGTCTCCCTTTATGTTTCCAAGTTGAATGTTCTTCCGGAACACCTCATCGATCACCTGATATAACGTCTCTGATCCCTCCGGTGTCCGCTTGTTTCTACCATACACCTGGTTCTCGAAAACGCCATGCTCTTTCCAGCCTTTTCCTCCAACGGCATCACTTAACATAACCGGCGCCAGATTATCCATTACATGTGCAAATTTGGCTTCCGGCGTCTGATACTCCTCAAATTCATCCCAGAGTCCACGAAGCTTCTTTGCCTGATCTTCCGGCAGGATATTAAATATCCGGTCAGCAGCCTTTAATTCCCGTTCTCTTTTTGTTGCATTTGCATTTTTATCATATGCATATGTATCACCTGCATCTATCTCGATCAGATCATGAACCAGCAGCATGGAAACTACTCTTAATACGTCAACCGGTTCATTTGAATATTCCGCCAGTAAGATTGCCATAAGTGCAATATGCCAGGAATGTTCTGCATCATCTTCTTTTCTGATTCCATCTGTCAGATACGTCTGTCTGACTACAAATTTACTCTTGTCTACTTCCAATATAAAATCCAGCTGTTTCCTTAATCTTTCGTCCATATACTACATCCCCTTAATAAAAAAGATACCCGCTATCACAAATACAACAATATTCAGGTAAACAGCCATTTTTTTAGATGTGACACCGCCTTCCTCAGAATGGTATCCGATTACGCCAAATACGATTCCTGTTAATGCCATCAAAAATGCACTGATCATCAATACACCATAGATACGTTCTACCGCACCTCTTGATATAATAGATTTGATCACGGACAGTACTATAAAAACACCACCGAGTATTCCTAATATATACGAAATTGTTGTATCTCTTGAATTTCCGGAAGGAGACATCCTGAAATCACTGTTTTTCAAACTCTTTTCTCCTTTTTCTGTCAAATCTTGCTAAAATATAATAAATAATATATCCAAGCATGCCACCAAAGGTATTCATGATAATATCATCCACATCAAACACCCCAAGTTTTGTTATCAACTGTACCAGTTCAATACTTAACGAAAACGCAAATGCCGCCAGAGTCGCTGTAAAAAATCCGGTCTTTTTACCTCTGACCCAGCGGATCAACATTCCAAATGGTACAAAAGCAAGAACATTTCCAACCAGATTTAACATCACGCTTGTGGTCGTCATATAACTTCTGTACTTTACGAAACGCTTAATCTCGAGAAACGGTGTCAGATTGTACCGCATCTCTTCATATCCATGTCCCCTTCCAAACATATCACTAAATATCAGAAAATAGACAATGGATATACTGTATAATATAAATAGCACCAGGCATAACACCCGCAGCTTTTTCTTATTTTCTATGCTCAATGCCAGCCTCCAGGTAATATTATTTCCTCATTTTTATTAACTGGGTAAGAAGTCTGTCTGCACACTCCTCTTTACTCATCTGTGGCAATTCAATATCCTCATCCTGTGTGATCAATGTCAGCACATTGGTATCTGTCCCAAAACCAGCCCCCGCTGTCTTTAAATTATTTGCTGCGACCATATCGATCTTCTTTTTTTCCAGCTTCTTTCTGGAATTCTCTAACAGATTCTGTGTCTCCATCGAAAATCCGCATATGATCTGTCCGGCAAGTCTGCTGTCCCCATTTGTCTTTCTTGCCTCTTCTCTCTGCATTCCAAGAAATGCAAGAATATCCTTTGTTCTTGTAAGCGGAATGCTCATATCAACATCCGATTTCTTGATCTTGTTATCTGCTACCTCTGCCGGTCTATAATCAGCAACTGCGGCTGCCTTAATAATGATATCCTGATCAGCACTGGCTGCCGTTACAGCTTCATACATATCCTGTGCAGAAGTAACCGGAACCACTGTTACGAATTCCGGTGGTGCAATCGCTACCTTTCCTGTTACGAGGGTTACGTCTGCCCCACGGAGCATCGCCTGTCTCGCGATCGCATACCCCATTTTACCGGTTGAATGATTTGAGATAAAGCGAACTGGGTCGATTGCTTCCATCGTAGGACCTGCAGTAACAAGTACTTTTATTCCCTGCATATCTTTCTCTGCTGCGATATTTTTTAATATATAATCAACTAACAACTGCTCACTCGGAAGCTTTCCCTTGCCTGTATCTCCACAGGCAAGGTATCCGCTTGCCGACTCTATGATCTCATAGTCATAGGACTGCAGTTTTCTGATATTATCCTGAACGATCGGATTCTCTAACATATTCGTATTCATTGCAGGTGCGATCAGCTTCGGACATTTTGCTGCCATGATCGTAGTGCTCAACATATCGTCAGCAATTCCGCCTGCAATCTTCCCAATGATATTTGCCGATGCAGGAGCGACCATAAAGACATCTGCCCGTTTTGCAAGTGCAACATGCTCTACGTTAAACTGAAAATTACGATCAAAGGTATCCACCAGACACTTATTTCCTGTTAAGGTCTCAAATGTGATCGGATTGATAAAATTGGTCGCATTTTCTGTCATGATGACATTTACATCTGCATGCAGTTTTACAAGCATACTGGCAACATTTGCCATCTTATATGCTGCTATACTTCCTGTTACACCTAAAACAACGGTCTTATTCTTTAACATCATTTTCTCCATTCTGCATCGTATCATTGAAAATCATTCTGTCCGGAACGAATCCTGATCCGGCTGTTATTTGTTCATATCAAGGATAAAGTTATCGATCAATCTTGCCTTGCCAAATCTGACTGCCATAGCACAAAGGACATGTCCCTCTACTATATCGATTGACTTCATAGTATCCATATCCACCATCTCAACATAATCAATATCTGCAAGTGGCTCTGATCCGATCAGGTCTTTCATTGCTGCTACAATCTTCTTCGCATCTCGCTCACCATCTTCGATCATTTTCTGTCCAAGCTTAACTGACTTGCTCAGTACAACTGCTGCCTGACGTTCTTCCGGCTTCAGATAAATATTTCTGGAACTCTTGGCAAGCCCATCTGCCTCACGGATGATCGGACATCCAACGATCTCAATATCCATGTTCAGATCTGTAACCATACGCATGATGATCGCAAGCTGCTGTGCATCCTTCTGACCAAAATAAGCACGATCCGGCTGAACGATATTGAATAATTTATTTACAACTGTACATACACCTTTGAAATGTACCGGACGAGTCAGTCCGCATAATGCATCCGGAAGCCCTGTCATATTGACATAAGAACAAAATCCCGGCTTATACATTTCTTCCGGTTCCGGATGAAAGATCACATCTGCACCTGTTGTCTCGCATAACTTTGCATCTGCATCAAGATCTCTTGGATAACTCTCCAGATCCTCTGTTGGTCCAAACTGCATCGGATTGACAAATACAGATACAACGGTTCTGTCATTCTGTTCTACGGATTTCCTGATCAGACTCTGATGTCCCTCATGGAGATATCCCATTGTTGGTACAAGTCCAACACTTAAGCCTTCTTTCTTCCATGCCTTAACCTGACTTCTTACTTCATCTACTGTTTTTAAAATCTTCATTTCTGATTTCCAGTCCTTTCCTGATCCTGTCTCCCGGTTTTTACCGGTTCAGACAGCTTCTATCTCTTAGTATAATTTATCGATTACTTCATCATCAATTTTGTAGCAGTGTTCTTCTGTCGGAAATGTTCCATCGTCAATCTCTGCTATATAAGTCTTTACTGCTTCACGAATCATGTCTCCTGCATTTGCAAAATGCTTTACAAACTTCGGCTTGAAATCACTGAACATGCCAAGCATATCGTAAATTACAAGCACCTGTCCGTCGCATCCTGCTCCTGCTCCGATTCCGATCGTAGGAATGTTGATGCTCTCTGTTACAAGCTTTGCAAGCTTTGCAGGGACACACTCCAGTACCAGTAAAAACGCACCTGCTTCTTCTACTGCCTTGGCATCCTCGATCAGCTTCTTAGCTGCTGCTTCTGTCTTACCCTGAACCTTAAAGCCACCGAAAGTATTGATTGACTGCGGAGTCAGTCCCAGATGTGCAACAACAGGGATTCCTGCTGATACGATTGCTTTAATCTGTGGACAGACTTCTTTGCCACCTTCTAACTTTACAGCTCCGGCTCTGCCTTCCTTCATCAGACGACCTGCATTTACGACTGCGTCATATACACTGGTCTGATAGGACATAAATGGAAGATCTGTTACAACCAGTGCATTCTTGGCTCCTCTTGCAACGGCTGCGCTATGATGGATCATGTCTTCTACGGTTACGGAGATCGTATCCTCATATCCAAGGATTACATTTCCGAGGGAATCACCGACAAGGATCGTATTGACTCCTGCTTCGTCCAATAATCTTGCTGTCGTATAATCATACGCTGTCAGCATAGAAATCTTATGCCCGGAATTCTTCATCTGCATAATTGATGTTGTTGTGTTCTTCATACGTCTTATTCTCCTATTCTGAAATCATTTCGTACTTTGTTCATTTCAAAATCCTGTTTTGTTATACCCGCCGGCTTGCCTGTCATAGCCCATCCGGCATAGCAGCATTTTCGTCTTTTACTCCTGCTTTGATAGAATATTCTTCATCTCTGAATAATCACGGTCAGGATATTTCTGTTCTGCCAGAGTAACTACAGCTCTTGATACACCGGTATAAATATATTTCTCATTTTTTTCAAGAACATTCAGATGTTTCTTTACTGTCGTTACGTCATTTCTCTCAATCGGTCCGGTCAGCCCTACCACCGGTCCATCTTCTGCTATATGCGATGCATTTCCCATAAATAATGGAACAAGCGCACGTTCTGCCTGTTTATTTTCAAATCCGCAGTCTTCCAGTAATGAAACTGCCGATCCGTACAGACCATTTACCAGATTACTGGCAAATACTGCTGCAGCATGATATTTTGTTTTATTTTCTGTTGAGAGAAGTACACAGTCATTTCCTAAAAGACGAATAAAGCGGCAAATTTCATTTCCCCACTCTTCATCACCTTCTACTGTAAAAAAACATTTCTGCATTTCCCTGTAGGATTTTGTCTTTGAACTGATTGCATACATAGGATGAATCGAATAACCAAAGGCTCCTGCCTCTGTTACACCTGAAAAAATATTAGATGTCATAGCACCACTACAATGACAGATCAGTTTGCCCTTGATATCAAAGGCTTTTATACTGTCCCACACTGCTTCTATCCTTCCATCCGGAACGGTAAGCATCAGGACATCGCTTGCACAAACGATCTTCTTCAGATCATCAAACACTGCGGTATCGGTAAATGCTGCAGCTTCTTTTGCGCTCTCCACCTGTCTGCTGTAATATCCGGATACGGTTACTGTCTCCGGAAGATTCTTTTGTATCTTTTCTTTTTTCAAATTCTGCTCAAGATACTTTCCAAGTGTAAAGCCTACTTTGCCTGCACCGATAAATCCAATCCTCATATGATCACCTGCTATCGCCTGTTCTATCTGTGGTGTAAATCAGGTATAGTTTCTTTCGAATACCATCCGCCCTTTACAATACCATTTACAAGGTAAAAAGTAAAGCAGGAGAACCTGAATTTATCATCATTTTTTCTCCTGCTTTTCTTCTGTTTTCACTCTATGCAGATCACATATCTACATATGAAATCATCATTTTATATGACCTGCAACTGATTAATTATATTTTGCTATTACTTCTGCATTTGCCTTCATAGCTGCAGCTTCCATGGACTCACGTTCTGCTAAAAGTTTCTTTCTTACTTCTGCATTGCTATTTCCAATGATCTGAAGTGCCAGGTATGCTGCATTCTTGCTTCCGTTGATCGCTACTGTTGCTACAGGGATACCGGATGGCATCTGAACGATAGAAAGAAGTGCATCCATTCCATCTAATACTGAACCGGAAATCGGTACACCGATAACCGGAATAACTGTCTGGCTTGCTACAACACCCGGAAGTGCTGCTGCCATACCTGCTGCAGTAATGATAACCTGTGTTCCATTATTATTTGCTTCTTCAATAAACTCTGAAAGTCCTGCATGTGCTCTGTGTGCAGACAGGCATCTTACATCAACAGCTACTCCATAATCTTTTAAAATGCCAATTGCCGGCTCAACCTTAGGCAGGTCACTTGTTGATCCCATAATGATCGCTACTCTCATGTTTTTATCCTTCTTTCTTCCTTTTTGTATTTTAATATCCCTGTGTTCTGCATGAATCTGCATCACACAATGGTATACTATTTACTGTTCAGATACTGATCGATAATCTCACTTGCACCTTCATAATCCATCGCATCTACCGTCATCCTTAACGCATTTAAGAATTCTATGTCAGCATCGCTATATTCATATTTTTCTATCTCGATAAATATCTCTTTAACAGACTTGATATCCGCATCCCGTAAGAAGCTACGCATATCCTTCAGCTGTCCACGATCAACAGAATCTTTCATTATCTTTTCCTGTGATTCTTCTGGATTGATCTTATCAAGATAAAGTCCGATATCCTTAAATAATCGTCTCAACATTGACACAAATTCATGCGTATTCTCTTTTGCATACTGCATATTTCCTATATTAATTGCCGATTCAAGATTGGCCGCTTTACGTTCGATGCTGTATGCGCCGATATTACCACTGCTGCTCTTAATATCATGAATGATATTCCGATATTTTCTGACATCATCGTCGATATATTCTTCCAGTCTGTCCGCATCCTGTTCATAATCTTCCTTAAACGCCATAATAAATCGGTTAAATGTATCAAAATTGCCACCAAGCATCTTCAATGCATTTTCTACAACAATACTGTTCTCCAGAATATAAACATCATCCTTAAATCTGGATTCACTGATATATTGTCTGATATTGCTTGTCTTTTCTTTGATCTTCTCCTCCGGCAGGAATAACCGGAACACCCGTTCAATTCCATCCATTTCAAGGGGTTTTACCAGAACATCACTGAATCCCTCTTTAACAATCTCATCCCTGTTGCTCTCTACATTATTCTCTGAAAGCGCAACAATCGGAACCCTCTTATACTCTTCTCCATCCAGACCTCTGATCTCACGAACAGTATCTGCTCCATCCATAACAGGCATCACGGTATCAATAAATATCATGTCATATGGTGTCACCATTACCTTATCGATTGCCTCAAAGCCCGATAATGCCGTATCACAGACCAACTCATATGATTCAAATATAACTTTCTGGATTCCCAGACTGACATCAGAATCATCTACAAGAAGTATACGTACATCCGGCAGCCAGATTCTGGAACTCGAGTTACGGAAGGCCAACTCTTTTCGCTTGCTAACATTATAATTTACATAGCTGTAATCAAATACCTGCTGTATGATCGAGAACCGGATCGTCGTTCCTGCTCCATATGTGCTGTCAACCTCAGGAGTTCCACCCATACTCTCAATCAACTGTCGCGCGATCGCAAGCCCGATACTGACATCAAAATTACCGATATCTGTTCTGTCGTAAGAATCATCCAGATCAAAAAAGCTGTCCAAACGTTCTTCCTTTACACCCGTGCCTGTATCCGATATCTCTATATCCAGATATATACTGTCTTCTTTCTCGCATTCCTCAGGCGGAATCGTACGCCAGTCAACCGAAATACTTATACTTCCCTCTTTCGTCGTCTTAGCCGCCCTTTGATATAGATTAAGCAATATCTCTTTTATCTTTGAACAGTCACCAATCAGTCCATTTGGAATATCATCCTCAATACTTACTTTTATACTTACAAGCTCTCGATTGATCATCTCTTTAAATTGTATTGCCAGTTCTTCGATCACATCAGAAACTGCATATTCCTTTTCAACCAGATCAATTGTTCCATCCTGAAGATTTGATAGTCTGGAAATACCATCAATAATTCCAAGTATCTCATAACCGGAACCATAAACCGTTGATAATTGCTTTAGCTCTTCTTCATTTTGAGAATCTACATTACGGAGCAGCATCTCACTGATTGCAAGAATGGAATTCAACGGAACACGGATCTCACGGCTCAGATAATTAACATAATCATTCTTTGCCCGATTTGATTTTTCTGCTTGCTCATTCTTTTTACTTAATTCTTCTACCTGTTTATTTTTTCTGCCAAGTAATATGAAAATATATCTGGCAACCACTATGATCGTAATACAGGTCAGAATCACAAATAAAGCGATCAGAACCTTTGAAAATGATGTTTCCCAGAATTTCAATTCTTTTACGATTGAGAAAGACAGCGGTTCTTTACAGGCTATACCATCTGAATTCTCGGCCGTCAGGACAAAAGTATAGTCCCCGCCTTCCAGATTTGTATACTCCGCTTCAAGATAATCGGTTCCTGATAAGACACGATCCTTATCTTCAAAGCCTTCCAAATGATACTTTACCTGAATGTCTCCACGATTCACATAACTAAGAACCGAAAATTTCACAACGATACGGTTCGTATCTCCCGGAACGCGGATTTTACCATCCAGATCGGAAAATGCATATTCTTTATCATCAACCGTAACTGATGATATACGGACCTGTGGGGAAACTTCATTTGTATATATCTGATTCAGATCCAAAACACTGAGTCCCTGATCACAGCATACATATACTTTTCCAGTTGCTGATATATATTCTGTAGAATTATCCGAAATACCGGAAATCAATCCATCATTTTTTGTATAACTCTCACCTTCAGGCGCCGCTGAACTAAGCAGATCCCCCTCGTAATATTTCTGAATACCTCTGGATCCGAAGATCCATAAATTGCCGGATTCATCCATGATCAGATCTGCAATAGAATTTGATGAATCAATGGCACTAATCTGACGAATCACGCCCTCCTGATAGTACAGACCATTGTCTGTTCCGATCCAGATTCCATTACTGCCACCAACAATAGAAGAAACAATATTGGAATCCAGTCCGTCAGCTGCAGATAGTTTTCGAAGATTTGATTCTATGTCGATCGTATACAGACCGGAACCATTAGAACCTGCATACAGCGTTCCATCATCTCCCTGATACAGTGATATGATATCCGCATTTTCCATTCCGGAAAATCTGCCATAACTTGCTGCCACTTTACCATTACTGAGTATAGTAATACCATTCTCTGTACCGACTGCCATGCTTCCATCTTTCAGTTCAATTATACAGTTAACGGCATTACTGGTAAGAAGCGCTTCACTCTTATTATATACTTTATATTTACCTCTCGGATTAACCTTGATTACACCATAGAGACGATACGAACATATCCATAAATTGTTTCTGGAATCCACACAAAAATCACGGATACTTTTGCCGGAAAGCATGGTCACCAGATCTGATTCTCTGTCCAATGTCCCATCTGCATTAATGATGTTCAGACCATCATCTGTACCAACATACAATCTCCCCTGATATTCTGTCACACAGTTTACAATGGATTCATTCATGCCATATTTCAGTGTCGCATTCTGGAATTTGCTTCGACCGAGAAACAGTAGTCCTTTTCGATAAGAGGTCATCCAATAATTACCTTCAAAGTCTACCAGAATATCACTCATCGATTCATTAAACGCAAGCCCGGTCACATATTGTATACCGCCGTCCTGATTTATGTAACCTATACCATCATCCGCAAGCACCCAGAATCTGTCTCCATATAAGCCAAGCTTATTGATACCACTGAGGGCAGCTGTTGAAATCAGGGTAAAATTTTTATTCGTCGTTAAACGAACAATCGTATGCCCAACCGTACCAATATAGCGATTTCCATCCGAATCCACATACAGGCTGTTCAGATCTTCTTCAGTATATGCCGCCTTATTTGTCTTACTGACGATCTCATTATTTTTAATATTGACAATCGTATCACTGTTTACTATCGCATACACATAAGATTTGTATCCGCCGATTGCAGTCACATCCGGATATACGATATCTTCATCAGCAACTAATGTCATATCTCCGTCTGAATAATAATAAATACCTGAAGATGTTGCCAGCCATATCTTACCCTCTTCATCTTCATACATACTATGGATCGTTGTTATCTCTGCATCGGATGGATTTGTTACACGAAAAAATTTGCCTTTATCATAGACAAACAAGCCATAATTTTCTGTTCCAACATATAACTCACCGGAAGATGTTGATAAAATACTGTTTACAGAATAAGCATTGCTTCCTTCATCTTCACCAAGTGTAAATTTACGGAATTCACTTCCGTCATATCGATACAGACCACTATCCGTTCCAATCCATATATATCCACTGGAAGACTGGACTATACAATTCGCCTCACCGCTCTCAAATCCATCTTCTTCTGTATACTCTGTCTGACTGTAATCAGAGGTAAAATTCTCTCCGGCAGACACAACTAGCCGTGGTGAAAAAAGTATCATCACGGCTGCTGCTATTAAAATAATCATTCTGATTTTTGAATGTAACTGCTTCATAGTTTTCTTATGCACCTAATAAAAATGCTACATATCCTTTTTTAGTTTCGTAAATATCCGCTTTGGAGGTGATCTCCCATGGAGCATGCATGTTTAATACTGCCACACCACAGTCCACAACTTCCATTCCATATAATGATAAGATATAAGCGATCGTACCGCCACCGCCAACATCTACTTTACCAAGCTCTGCTGTCTGATAGTATACTCCTGCATCATCCATCACCTTACGGATAGCTGCGAGATATTCTGCATTTGCATCGTTGGAACCGGATTTGCCTCTTGCACCTGTAAACTTGTTAAATACCATACCTTCACCAAAGATAGCTGCATTCTTCTTGTCAAATGCACTTGCAAAGGTTGGATCATAGCCTGCAGATACGTCAGAGGATAACATTCTGGAGGATGCCAGACATCTTCTGAGTGCCAGTTCATTATAACAGCCCATCGCATTCATGATCTCAGCGACTGTATTCTCAAAGAAATGAGACTGCATTCCGGTTGCCCCCACGCTTCCGATCTCCTCTTTATCTGTCAACAGACAACAGGTCGTCTTTTCTACATCTTCTGCTTCCAACATCGCAACCATAGATGTATATGCACATACTCTGTCATCCTGTCCGTATGCCATGACCATACTCTCATCGATTCCACAGTTTCTTGCCTTTCCTGCCGGGACGATCTCAAGCTCTGCTGAAATGAAATCCTCTTCCTTCATTCCATATTTCTTCTTCAGAAGTGCAAGTACCTGTTCCTTTACTGCTTCTTTTTCTTTTCCCTTTAACGGCTTACTTGCAAATAAGATATCCAACTCTTCTCCTTCGATGACCTTATTTGCCTTTTTTTCCATCTGGGTACCGGCAAGATGGATCAGCAGATCGGTAACACAAAATACAGGATCATTCTTGTCTTCCCCAATGTTTACCTCTACAACTTCTCCGCCTGTCTTGGCAACTACACCATGGATAGCAAGTGGTAAAGTTACCCACTGATACTTCTTGATTCCACCATAATAATGCGTATCCAGATAAGCAAATCCCTCTTTCTCATATAATGGGATCTGTTTGATATCCATGCGTGGGGAATCAATATGTGCGCCAAGAATATTCATACCCTTTTCGATATTCTTCTTACCGATGTTAAATAGCGCTACGGTCTTATTCATCCATACCGCATATACCTTTGAACCTTTTGTCAGCTTCCTGCCTTCTTTGATTACATCCTGAATATCTTCATATCCGGCTTTTTTTACCTGTTTTACGATCTCTTTTACACATTCCCGCTCCGTTTTTCCTGCATCCAGAAATTCACGATAAGCTTTACATAATTTTTCCAGCTTTGCAAGTTCTTCCTTGTCATAACTGTTCCATGCATTTTTATCTTTCATTTTTATGCCTCCTAAACATATAAGTCATTGCTTATACTCTTTTTTATATATATAATGGCATTTCTGCGGATCCTGTATGTCACAAGTCCGAGAATTACCAGATAGATTGCAAAGATCATAAAAGAATCCATCCTTGTAAACTTAAATAAACAAAAACCGATTCCACATAGGATCATGGATACCAGAATTGCAATCGCCATATTAAAGAACGCATTCAAATTGCCTCTGAGCGCTCCGTATTCATCTTCCCAGTTTAATTTCGGATGTGTTGCGTCCAACCAAAGGCCGATATAAGTACAACACATAACCGACAATAACGCAATAATAATAAAATAAATTGCTGTTGGCACACTGATATGCATACAGACACATAATACGATAATCGTAATTATAACCGTAATTCCGCTATATACCAGACTGACACCTGCTTTGATCCCAATCTGTGTCCGATAGCTGACCGGTACATATTTGATAAAGCTGAAATGCTCTCCCTCTCTTGTAAATGAGGTTGATGCGATACTGTTCATTGCTGTTGCAAAGAAGGAAACGATCAGCACCAGCAATAATGCGATCAGATCGGATGCTACAAAACCTTTGGAAAGCAGATTCTCAAATGAAGTCATGAAGTTCTTTGTTGCAGGCAGAACAAACAATGCCACCGCAAGAAGCGGCCATATAATATTTACCATTACACAATATTTGCGATATGCCGGTGTCCGGTATAGTATCTTACATTCCTTCAGAAAATATGCTTTGTGAATACTTTTTTTCGCATATGCCGCATCAGAAACCACATCTTCTTTCTTCTCTGCTTTTCCGACAGATGAAACCAGATATACACCACGCAGATACAGCTTGCTTCCAAGAAAGAACAACAGTCCTGCCATAATCACATTTAGCAGAATGAACAGCAGGAAATATGCAATATTGTTCGTTTCAAGCGCTTTTAAGAATACAGGAACCGTAAAGAATATCTTTCCCATGATCACTGTAAACATATTATTATGATTCATCAGACCATCAATATAATTGTTAATATTGATGCTGTCCATCTGAATAAACGATAATAAAAAGAGTCCGAGGAAAATAACGGTTACCAGTCCTGTCATGACATCTACATTCCGAAACAGTTTTATCCGGCTTAAAAATGCCATACAAAGTAAAGCGAAAATACCGCAATATACAAGCGGAAGGATCGGAAGCAGTGCAACTCCGACCAATGCAGTCAGTGCAGATACCGGCTTAAATCCGGCAGCTATGAAGTAGCCTACAAAGCCACTGAATAAAACCATAAACTCCATAACACTCTCTGCGATATATGCATTTACAAATTTGGCTGCTACGATCTCACCCGGCTTTACCGGAAGCGGAAGCAGATGATCCAGATCCGATGAAAAAAACAGTACATTAAACAGTACCATCACCGAAAAGATCATGCCAAATACGGACATCAACTGTATGATCAGCTCTACACCTTCGGTCATTCCTCCGGCTTCTATCAGTGCTTCTGTCATAATATATACAATAAATCCAACGACCAGACAACAGGGAACCATGATACAGAACATCGCAAGTGAACCAAGTGTCTTATATGCCTTCGCTTTTTCTCCGGTGTCCGGCATCGTCATCTCTGTATCCTTTGCCATTACTCTGGTCAAATACAAAAAATTCTTCATAAGCACTCTATTCCTCATGTGTCATTTCTATAAATATATCTTCCAGTGACTTATTCTTATGTGCGGCAACCAGATCATCCAGCGTTCCCTGATAGATATCATGACCTTTCTTGATCATGATGATATTATCACACAATTTCTCTGCAACTTCCAGAACATGCGTTGAGAAAAATACGCAGTTACCTTCATCCGCATGCTCCCGCATCATCTTCTTTAATTCATATGCTGCATTCGGATCCAATCCGGTCATCGGTTCATCTAAGATCCAGACCGGTGGTTTATGTACTAATGCGCCTATTACCATCATTTTCTGGCGCATACCATGCGAATAGCTGACCATTTGTTTATTTAAGCTGTCTTCCATACCAAAACGCCCAGCCATTTCCTCTAACCGCTTCTTACGGTCAGTCTCTGATACACCATAAATATCTGCAATGAAATTCACATATTCCAGTCCTGTCAACCGTAAAAAGATATCAGGATTATCTGCAATATATCCGATCGACTGTTTTGCCTCAAGTGGATCTTTCCGGATATCATGACCATTGATCTGAACTCTGCCCTCTGTCGGATTTAATATGCCTGTCAGCATCTTGATCGTTGTCGTCTTCCCCGCACCATTCTGCCCTACGAATCCGACGATCTCACCTTTCTTAATATGAAAGCTTAAATTGTTTACGGACACAAAATCTTTACCGTAAATTTTCTTTAAGTTATTGGCTATTATCATTCTTTATCTTCTCCCGGTTCTTATCTGTCACACCATCGTTTCTATCTGGTCTGTCATTTATCAAAATACTTCTTTCCATTTGGTTTTAATTATACCAAGCCCCTAATCTCTTTACAATATAAATATACCAAAGGCAGCCTGAAAATACTCTGCATAGTAACAGGCTGCCATCTTCTTTAAATGATTGTCCGCGGACATTTTACTGTTTATAAGTTGATACTGTCATCAAAATGAAAGGCATAGATGATCTTCTCTGTTACCATTCTTCCAGTAAGCTGATGTATCGTCTTTGCATACATATCAAGCTGCACATGATAACGGCTGACCAGATCCGATATCTGATCCACCCGGTCTGTCTTGTAGTCCATTAAAACCACCTGATCTCCTTCCAGAAAATAGGCATCGATCACTCCCTGAACCACGACCATATCCTTGCTGTCTTTATACTCCGGTGATATATCTTCCGGCTTCATGCCGATATAAAACTGCTGCTCCCGGTATAAGGTATGGTTCTTCTGTGCTTCTGCCATACGGATTCCTAGTGGACTGTTGACCATGTTATAGATCTTATCTGCACGGACATGCTCTCTGTACCGTTCTTCCAGATATCCATGATCAAAAAATGACCGGATCTGCTCTCTGATCTCATCCATGCTGTTTCTTGTAAAATCAATAAGCTCCATGATCTTATGGATCACAGTACCCATCTCATTTCCTTTTACAGGCTCCTCCTTCATGCGGGAATGAAGCACCGGTATTGTAAGCTCTGCTTCTGTCACAGGCGGCTGATACAGGTCAGATCCCGGATTCTCCTCTCCGCGGTGTGCCAGTCGTTTGATCTCTGTAACGGACATCTTATTTTTTACTGCCTGCTCTGTTTTATATGGGTAGGTATAATCTAAAAGTTCCTTATACTTTTCATATAACTGACGATCTTCCTGTGCAATCATGCTCTTAGATTTATTCTCTGTTTCATTCTCTGTCTGTACAGCATTTTCTTCTGACATATCTGTTTTTGTTCCGGCAAGTATCTGATTCTGATAGCCGGTCTTTGCAAGTACCCAGGTTGCATAAGTATCCTTTCTGCATACAATATCTTCTGATACGATATGCATAGATAACGCCGATAAGATCCAGTCCATAAAACAGCCGGCTTCCATTCTGCTGATATATGGAAGCTCCATCCGCATCTGTCCGGACGCTTCAATAAGAAAATCAGTCTGCAGCGGATAATCAAAGACTGCCTTTTCCGCTCCGGGGTCTTTTACCGCCGCTGTCATATATAACTTCTCTTTTGCTCTTGACAGGGCAACATATAAGATACGGATCTCCTCCGCCAGCTTCTCTGCATTCATGACACTGAGCATGGCCGCTCTTGCAAATGTTTTCTTCTTCGCACGGTTCTTCCGGTCGATCGCATAACCTGCCAGATAGCTGTCTGCATTTACCGTCACCGGAGATAAGGCATCCAGATTCGAAAAACGATTTGCCAGTCCACTGACAAATACAACCGGAAATTCCAGTCCCTTGCTCTTATGCATCGTCATCATCACAACAGAATCGTCATCATCTCCAAGCACCGACGCTTCTGCAAAATCCAGATCATTCGTCTTCAGCCGGTCCATGTAACGCAGGAAATTAAACAGTCCACGAAAACTGCTGTCCTCATAGGTATCCGCTTTCTGGATCAGCATATCGATATTTGCCTGTCTTCGTTTTCCCGACTGCATCGCGCCAACAAACCAATAATATCCGGTCTGCTCCAATATCGAATGAAGCAGTTCACTGATACTCATATAGTTTTTATCTGCCTTCCAGCTATCCAGCATACGAAGAAACTGTCGAAGCTCCTCTGAAGCTTCTGAGTCCGGCTTTTCTGCATAATAACAGACCTTCTGATAAAAACTTGCCGTCCGCGCCAGATTCTTCTCATGATCCTTGAAGTCCCGATCATAGATACCTACAATCTCTGCAAGCTCCTGTTCCTTTACACCTGCAAGCGGTGAACGAAGGACTGCTGCAAGTGCATAATCCTGATGGGAATTATCGATCACCGCTAGCATATCAAGCAGGGTACTGATCTCGATCGCATCAAAATATCCACTCTCGCTCTCTACAAATAATGGAATCCCACGCTCCGCAAATGCTTCCTCAAAGGCTTTCGCATTCTTCTTCACACTTCGCATCAATACCGCAATATCCCGGTAAGAAACCCTTCTGGTCTCTCCGTTATCTCCATCCGGAATATAAAGTGGTTTATCACCCTTCACTAACTCATAGATCTCATCTGCGATCATCCGTGCCTCTATATCCACATTTGTTAACGACCGTATCTCTTCCGGCTGGGATTTCTCCGGATCTGCGCAATCATTCCTTACGATCAGGATCTCGGATCCATACCCCATATTATTCTTGTCCTGTCTTCCGATATGCAGCTTTGCCGATTCATCATAATCGATCCCGCCCAGATTCTCTGACATCAACGGTTCAAAGATCTGGTTGATCGTATCAATCACCTTTCCTGCACTTCGGAAATTATTCGAAAGCAGGATCTTCTGATCTTCTGCATCTTCCCGGTCAGAATATGTATTATATTTATTCAGGAACAGATCCGGTCTTGCCATACGAAAACGGTAGATACTCTGCTTGATATCCCCCACCATAAACATATTCTTCCGATCTTCTCCGTGACCTGTCACACAATTTAAGATATCTTCCTGTAAAAAGTTGCTGTCCTGATATTCATCGATCAGGATCTCACGATACCGTCTGGCAACCGTCTTTCCTGCTTCCGATGGAATCACACAGCCATTCTCATCCGTTCCTGCACACAGGATGTCATAGGCAAATTCTGAAATATCACGGAATTCATACAAATTCCTGTCGAGCTTTTCTTCCTTTAACCGCTCCATATAGGAACGTGTCAGGGATAATAAAGCTGACAATGGTCCTTTCATCATCGCACATTCTGAAAGTATGACACCTGTCGGACGGAACAATGCCATCATGTCCTTTACACTCCCACGATAGGTCTGCATAGTCGTCTTTACATACTGCTGTTTCTCCGGATCACAGGCTGCGATACGCTTCAGATTGGAAAATTTGGAAACCCGTTTATATGCCTCATCCATATCCTCGGCCTGTCTCAGATTCCGCAGTAATTCCAGATCCAAGCGTATAATAGGATCATAACCTGCAGGACCATCTGCTTCACCTGCAATCTCTAAGCACTGTTCTGCCTGACCGATCGCTGAATCAAGCGTGTCTGCTACGATCTGCATATAATCCCGATACCATTTTAAGGTATACAGTTCTTCCTTTGTTGATACTTCAAGTGCTGTTTCTGCTTCATTTATCCAACGTTCCGGCTTCGGATAACCGGAAGCAACCCGGTAGATCTGATAGACCAGCTCCCGGATCTTCTCATCCGATTCTTTTCTCGCAAAGCTGTCTACCAGTCCGATAAATTCATCGGATGCTTCCTGATATTTCTGTTCTAATACTTCATCCAATATATCATTCTTGATCAGATCCATCTCTGCATTATCTGCTATATCAAAAGAGGAATCGATCCCGATCATCTGAAAATAGTCTTTTACGATTCCAAGGCAGAAGCTGTCGATCGTCATAATATCTGCCCGTGGCAGCAGGGATAACTGCTTAACGATATGCTCATCCTCCGGATGATCTTCGGCTGCCTGCTCAAGCTTATCGGCAATCTTCTCTTTCATCTGGGCAGCCGCAGCTCTGGTAAATGTTACAACCAGAACCTCATCAATATCGATCTTCGCCTCTGTCTTCCTGCCATCCGCATCAATCCCCATGACCATCTCAAGAATCCGTTCTACAAGGACAGCCGTCTTACCGGAGCCTGCCGCAGCAGATACCAGAAGATTACCATGTCTGGAATTAATGACTGATTTCTGTTCATCTGTCCATGAAATACCCATCTCTGCTACTCCTCCCTGTACCGCTTAAGCTTCTCGTTATCCGGTCTGCGATATTGATTTCCGCCATTCTTGACATCAAAATGACAGATATTCTTAAACTCACAATAATCACAGCCTGTATTGCTCTTATTCTTATATGGCTCGATCGCGATCTTTCCCTCTGCGATCTGACTTCCAAGTTCTTCTATATTCTCTCTCGTCAATTCCATGATCGTCCGGATCTGGTCTGCCGATACCACATTCTCACTTTTCTTGATGTCACCATTTTTATCAAGTTTTACCGGAAGTGACTGATTGCAGGTATGATCCATCTTCTGTATCACGGCAGGTGATTCATTGACAAATCCCTGCAGCTTCATTTTCTCCATTCTCTCAGCGTCTAATTTCTCCTGATCCGAGAATTCCGGCTGCTCTGTACCGGTATCAATCTCCGAAGATTCAATCTCGATCACCGGATCATCAAAGCTGTAATATAATAAACCGGCGATCTGAATATCCTTATCGGGATAGATCATTTTTTCAATCTCATATGCGATCGCAGAATAGGTCACAAGCTGAAGCTGTTCTCCATTCAGGACTTCCTCCAGACTGAGTTTTCTGGTGGATGATTTGTAGTCGATCACCTTGATATAAACCGTTCCATCCTCTTCTTCCACATCTACACGGTCGATCTTACCATTGATACTCATCTGTATCTGATTTGGAAGCTCAAACAGATAAGAACCGACTTCATCCTTTGCGGAATCAAAGGTCTTTTCCAGCATTCCAGGCTTCATGCTGCCAAGTCTTATATGCTTCTGTAACATACCGGCGGATGTCTGTGCCATACGTTCGATCATCTGAAGCATATAAGCATTTCTGGCATTATCCTCAAAGAAATCTCCTGCTGCTTCCTCTGCTGCACGATTTACAAGCTCCGTGACCATCAGCATTCTCTCATCTTCCGGAAAATTCTCCCAGTCATTATTTCTGGTGTCTCTTACCTGCTTAAACAGTCCTTCCATTACACTGTGAAGGATAACTCCGACATTTCTGACATCGACCTGATACATTTCCCGCTCTTTTAGACGCAGACCATATTTTAAGAAATATGCAAATCCGCATCTGGCATATAATTCAAGCTTCGATACTGATGCATGCAGATATCTGCCATATAACAGGGCGATTGTCTCCGGTGGAAGCTGTTCCGCCACGTTTCTGTATGTTCTGCCTTTATAAATGGCTGTCAATTCTCCGGCAAATCCCTTTTCTGTCAAGATTCTTGTCAGTATCCGGCTCTCTGCATCTTCGCTATCCTCTGCACGGAGAATCCGTCTTAATGAACGGTTGACGGTATCCGGCATACAGGAAGCAGCATCATACTCTTCTGCCTGAAGGGACGGAAAAATGCTGCTGATCCTTCCAAGCAGATAAGACGGACGCATGCTTTCAAGTGATGCGCTTAATTTATGATACGATATATACAGATAATCGGATGGTTTCGTCAGTATCGTATAAATATAAAACTGCTCGATATAGCTGTTCTGTTTGTCGGATGGAGCAAGCTCCAGGCCGCAGTTTGACAAAATATCCCGGTCTCTGTCACTTAGGATTCTTCCCTTTTTCGGTGCTTTTGGCACGATTCCATCATTGACCGATGTAAAGAATAACACCTTTATATGATTTAATCTTGACCTTGTGATATCTCCGATCAACACCCGGTCAACCGTAGGCGGTACAACACCGACTTCAATATCTGAAAGTCCGGTATCCACGATCTCATAGAACTCTTTCACGCTCATCTTTGTATCGCCTAAGAGTTCCGCTATCTTATCAAATAACCGGACCGTTTTCTCAAAGATCTGGCCATAGGCATCTCCTTCATTGATCCGGTTTTCTTCGTATAATTCATTCTTTCTGGCTTCTAACTTCTCATACATATGGATCTGAAGCAGAAAGTCATAAAGGGCTTCCACATAATCTTTTGTGGCTGCCTTTTTATCTGCAAAGACCTTACGGATATCCCCAAACATCTTCATAAATGCCTGACGGATCTCTTCTACATTTACCGGAGAGGTCTTCTCATAGTTTTCAGATAATGCCCGGTTCCATCTGCTGTAGCCACGGACACCACGCTTTAATGCATAATTTTCCAGAAGCTCTATATCCTCAAAGGACAGATCTGTCATACCCGCTTTTAAGAACCGGAACACACTATCATAGGAGAAATCATCTGCCAGAACTGCCAGTACACTTCGGATCGTTTCCGCACATGGATTTGCTTTCAGGCAGGCATTTGCATCGATAAATACAGGGATTTCATATTCATCCATCACCCGTTCATAGATGTGGGATGCCTGTTCCAGATCTCCCGCTACAATCGCGATATCCTTATAACGGTATCCTTTCTCCCGCACGAGCCTCCTTATCGTAGATGCGACAAATACGATCTCATCCTGCGCATCTCCTGTCGCTGTCAGATGGATCCGCTCTAATGGCTGCTTCCATTTCTGATACGGACTACGGAACAAATTCCGCTCCAGAAAAAACAGTTCCCGGTTCTCCCCCAGACGATAGTTGATTGTTCCAGGCAGAACGACCGGAGACTCGATCTCCACACCAGCGGCGGCTGCCGCTTCTGTTAATTTCTTTATCGTAGTCTTTGTCAGATAGAATAATTCGTAGTCTTTTATATGCTCATACTTCTGATCTCTGTCATCTAATGTAAAGGAAAAGGTCAGATCATCCGCACAGGTCATCAACTTCTCAACAAGTTCAAGCTGTACCGGCGTAAATCCGGTAAACCCATCAAAATACAGAGAACTGCCGCACACAAGCTTAGACTGGCCAACATGTCTGGTCAACAGCTCCACCAACTGTTCTGCTACAATATAGCGTTCACCTGCAAATGCTTCAAATTCTTCGTAAATGTGTCTGATATCCTGCATTTTACCTGCAACAACGCTGTCCTCCGGAATCTGCTCCATGATCTCATCGATCGTATCCTGCTTGATATTATACTGGAAGATCTCCGACATCATGGATTTCATCTCGTCTACAAATCCAAGCTTGTCATAATAGCTTCCATATACGTGTAAGGTGTCCTGCTGTTCACATAAGATTTTCTTGATCAGCATACTTTTTCCAAAGTCTTCCAGCACCTGCCCAGTGCTGATCCCCAGTTCGTCAAATACACGATATGCCAGCCGGTTCATGCCGATCGCATCAATATTCATCATGCCTCTGGCCGGATGCATTGTGACCAGTTCTCTCTGTGCTTCCATCGTATACTGTTCCGGCACGATCAGATAAAAATTCCGCTCCGGTTCTTTTATCGACGCCTGAATGATTTCATTGTAAATCTGTCTGGATTTTCCTGAGCCGGATGCTCCAAGTAAGAATCGAACTGACATAACGGTCTCCTTTCACTCATCTGTCAAGCAATACTCTTTTTCTAACTCTCTCTTTGCTAAGCCATATTTACTTCAATATTGTTTTACTAACCATCTGTTCTTTGGTTATATTTTGTTTTCTCCGTGAATACAATATAGTAATAATAAATGAGGGGAATATTTATATGGCATCCACAAAGCTTATCGTTTTAAAATCTAAAGAAATCATATACACGGTTATTTTTCTCGGACTTGTCGCCCTGTTTATCATCATACTGACGATCATGTTCAAAAAACCTGCCACCGTTTCAGAAACTGCTTCTTCGAATACCGCTTCCGAAACAACGGAGCCTTCTTATAACCCCGGTACATATGATTCAACTATCACGCTTGGCGAATCTACTCTGTCTGTTATGGTTACGGTTGATGAACATTCTATCCGGGATGTTGCGCTCTCCAACCTGGACGAAAGTGTCACCACCATGTATCCGCTCCTGTCGTCTTCTTTAGAGGCGATCAACACTGACCTGCAGTATGTGTCATCGATTGACGACCTCACTGTTTCCGGCGATACCAAGTATACCTCAATGCTGCTGATCAACGCCATCAAAGAGGCGCTTGCCAAGGCTGTGGCTCAATGAAATCGAACGATATATGCCTTGTTACCGTACAATCACCTGAATAGTATGCTCCTTATTTCGCAGAACGCTCTCGCTCTATCCTCGGCGTAACGGTACATAGGACAGCAAACTACGCTGTCCAAGTACCGACGCTCGGACAGGTCTGCTACATAAGGACATTCTACTCAGGTGATTTGTGCTTCTATACCAAGATGCGTTATATAACATTTCTGTATGTCAGTTTTTTGTACACTAGCACACTATTGTCCCAGCCTTGGCTGCGCTGCCTTTCAATCATAAATCGCATAGCCAAATATTTCTTTATATGCTTACCACAATATAGAAGGATGATAGGTGTAGCCGGTACGCAGCTTTGATATCAAAGACAGAGAATGTGTGTAGATATTTTTATTTGACGGCCTTTTCTCACGTCGGTACTTAACGAATCGCATAAGCGATGAGTTTAGAACCGCTACGTGAGAATAGAGTGAAAACGCCCGGAAAATAAAAGATATCTACATCACATTCTCGTCCTCATACCATAACGTAAAGGCTAGCGACTAATGTTTGGTTACGATGTCGTTCCGGTCTTTGTAGATGCTGTTTGATGGCACATAGCCTCTGACACGGGACAATGGGTAGATGTTTGAATGTGAGCCGATCACAGTTCCCGGATTTAAAACGCTGTTACAACCAACCTCTACATAATCGCCGAGCATTGCGCCAAATTTCTTCATGCCGGTTGCAATATCGAAGTCCGCACCTTTGACATGCACCAGTGTTTTGTCTGACTTAACATTAGAGGTAATGCTGCCTGCGCCCATATGAGAATGAAAGCCAAGGATTGAATCACCTACATAGTTATAATGTGGAACCTGCACATTATTAAAGATAATGACATTTTTTAACTCTGTGGAGTTACCGACAACGCAGTTATCTCCCACTAAAGCACTTCCACGGATAAATGCACACTGTCTGACCTCTGTATCTTTTCCAATAATACATGGACCTGCGATATAGGCAGAATCAAATACAGTTGCTGATTTATGAATCCAGATATTTTCACCATGTTTTTCATACTCTTCCGGATCTAAGCTGTTTCCAAGTTCAATGATAAAGTCCTTGATCTTCGGAAGCGCTTCCCACGGATATGTAACGCTTTCAAGCAATGGCTTTGCTGCTGTCTCTGTCAGATCATATAATTCTTTGATCGTTACCTGTTTTACTGTTTCATTATTCATTTTCTTATACCTCACTATCTTTTTCAGAATTTAATAGAAAACAATCATTCGCCCGCAAAGGACAATTTTTATCTAAAAAACAATCATTTATCCACAAAGAATAATTCTTTTCTAAAAAGCAATCATCTATCCACAAAGGATAATTCTTTCTATTAAGCAACTATGTTCAAGGTTATTTTTTATAATATACCCTTGTTCTGTCAAATACTGTTGTAATCTGGTTCTGATTGCTGATTCCCTTTACCAGATTTGTATATTTGATCACAAAGGTGTTCATCTTGTCTGTATATTCTTCTTTTGTGATCGAACCATCAGCGACACCACACAAGCCTTTTTCCCAGCTTGCTGTCAGATCCGCCCGAAGCAGTCCATTGATCGAATAATAAACAACATCATAAATGATCTCGCCGAGAAATGTCGGTGTTACGATCTGCGTTTTCTTATTCAGAGCAATGTATTTGTTATTTACAAGCTTGGTGATGATTCCATCTCTGGTCGCACTGGTTCCGATACCTGCGCCCTTGATCTGCTCACGAAGCTCCTCGTCCTCGATAAACTGTCCGGCATTTTCCATCGTCAGGATAAGCGTACCGGAATTGTAGCGTTTCGGAGGTGATGTCTCACCCTCTTTGATCTCGAATTTGTCAAGTGAAAGAATATCTCCCTTTTTCAAATGTCCGATCGTCTCGATGAATTCCGGGCTGTATTTGGTATCATCCTTTTTCCTTGCAAAGCGGTTCGTGGCAACCTTCAGGTAACCTTCTTTTAACATATATTTGAAATTGGCAAATAAGAATTCATCCCGCTTTGCCAGTGTCATTGAAAGCTTCTGATATTCTGCTGCCGGATAAAAGATGCTTAAGAATCGTCTGCAAATAATCTCATACACATTTGCCGCGATCTCCGACAATCCCCTTAACGCACCCATGCCCTGTCCGGTCGGAATGATCGCATAATGGTCTGTGATCTGTTTGTCATTTACATACTTGGTCTTTGCGATCGTCTTATAGCTTCCCATGTTAAGAACCTCATCGGCATAGGCAGCCATCGGCGTATAGCGTTTCAGGCCGGATATGTTCTTATAAATTTCCTTTGCCACAGCCGTTGACAACACTCTTGCATCCGTTCTCGGATATGTCACCAGCTTCTTCTCGTATAACTCCTGCACGATCTTTAAGGTGTCGGACGGACTGATCTTAAAGAGGGAAGAACAGTCATTCTGCAACTCGGCAAGGTTATACAGCATTGGCGGAGCCTTCTTTTCTTTCTTCTTCTCACTTGCAACAAGCGTGGCTTCCATTCCATTTGCCGACAGCTTTTTTACCAGATCTTCTGCATTCTTCTTCTGCTTGAAACCATTTTCTTTATACAGAAGCGGTGAATTAAAATACGGTGTATCCTTTACTGCTTTCCATTCTGCCTCAAATGTCTGCCCGGCAACATTTACCGTACCAACAACACGGTAAAATGGTGTCTTTACAAATTCACGGATCTCCCGTTCCCGCTTCACGATAATGCCAAGAACACAAGTCATAACACGTCCAACCGCAATCACACATTTGTCCAGTTTCAGATAATTTCTTATCACATAGCTGTATTTTAACGATAAAGCTCTGGAGAAATTAATACCCATCAGATAATCTTCTTTTGCACGAAGATATGCGGCATCACTAAGCGAATCATATTCTGAAAGCGGCTTGGCTTCCCGGATCCCACGCAGGATCTCTTCCTCTGTCTGGGAGTCGATCCAGACTCTCCGCTTCTCTTTATTTCCAACCTTTGCCATCTGATCCACCAGACGATAGATGTATTCTCCCTCACGTCCTGAGTCGGTGCAGACATAGATACAGCCTACATCATCCCGGTTCAACAGCCCTGCTACGATCTTGAACTGCTTGCTGACATCCGGTATCACTTCATATTTGAATTCTGTCGGAATAAAAGGAATCGTAGCCAGATCCCATTTTCTTAATTTCTCGTCATAGGCATCCGGATAGCTCATCGTGATCAGATGTCCCACACACCAGGTCACAACAGAATCTTCCGATTCCAGATAGCCCGCTCCGGCATTTCCTTTTACACCAAGCACATCTGCAAACTGCCTTGCAACACTTGGTTTTTCTGCTATATATAAATTCTTCAAATCAAACTCCTGATTCTTTTATATTTGATCAATATTACACATCACATCTTTTTATAATACCAGAAAAACGGGGTTTCGACCATAGCTTTTATGATATCCGTACAGTGATTCCATACGACAATGGCTCAAAGTAAAAAAGCACCCCGCCTTCTATTATAGAAAACGAGATGCCCTTTGACTATTTTAGGTTGTAATAAACATTTACTGTATTTGATCTTACTGCTCGAATAATAACTGCTCGTATGTAGGGAATGGCCATGCTGTCTTTGGAAGTTCTTTTTCCAATTCGTCAGCAGGTGTTCTTACAGAATCAAATGCTGCAAATACTACGTTGTGATAGTATTTTGCCCATGCTTCGATATCATCTTCGTAATCAGCAGCTTTTGCAACAAGCTCTTCCAGTTTTACAGTTGCTGTCTTCAGTTCTGCAAGCTTATCAGAGATTGTATTCAACAGAGATACCTGTACGCTTGGCTCGATACCAAGAGCTTTGATCTCAGCAGCGCCCTTTGCAAGCTCTGCCTGATATTCCATAACTGCTGGGATGATCTCTTCATTTGACATCTCGATCATTGTGAGTGCCTCAATGTTGATCTTCTTTGCGTAATTCTCAAGCATAACTTCTGCTCTGGCTGATAACTCTGCTTTATCCATAACGCCAAGGCCTTCAAAGATCTTAACGCTCTTATCTGCTGCCAGATATGGAACTGCATCTACCATACATTTGATATTTGGAAGTCCACGCTTCTCAGCTTCTGCGATCCATTCATCTGAATAACCATTTCCGTTGAAAATGATCTTCTGATGCTCTGTCAGAGTCTTTCTGATCAATGCCTTACATGCTGTCTCGAAATCTTCTGCACCTTCCAATTCGTCAGTCATCTTCTTTAACTGATCTGCAACGATCGTATTTAATACCATCATTGGGAATGCGATGGACTGTGTAGAACCTACCATACGGAACTCGAATTTGTTACCTGTAAATGCAAATGGTGATGTTCTGTTTCTATCTGTAGCATCCATTGTAAATGTAGGAAGTGTGGATGCACCGGATACATAAGTCTTGCCCTTTGGTGATTCTGTAGCTTCACCCTTCTCAATGATCTGCTTAACGATGGATTCAAGCTGTTCACCAAGGAATGCCGAAATAATTGCTGGAGGTGCTTCATTTGCTCCAAGTCTGTGGTCATTTCCTGCGGATGATGCGGACAGTCTTAACAACTCTGCATTGTTATCAACGGCTGCAAGAACGGCTGCAAGGAAGAACTGGAACTGAAGGTTTGTCTCCGGATGTTTACCAGGATCGATCAGGTTCTCGCCCTCATCTGTTGAAATTGACCAGTTGTTATGTTTACCGGAACCATTGACACCTGCAAATGGTTTCTCATGAAGAACACATTCCAAATCATGCTTTGCTGCGATCTTCTTCATCGTAGCCATAACCAGATGGTTCTGATCGGTTGCTATATTTGTTGTTGAGAAAATAGGTGCTAACTCATGCTGAGCAGGAGCAACTTCGTTGTGCTGTGTCTTAGCAAGAATACCGTATTTCCATAATTCTTCATTTAACTCGGTCATGTATGATGCAACCTTATCTTTGATCGCTGCAAAATACTGATCGTCAAGCTCCTGTCCTTTTGGAGGCATCGCACCGAATAAGGTACGTCCACAAAGCTTCAGGTCTGTTCTCTTGGCGAATTTCTTCTTATCGATCAGGAAGTATTCCTGCTCAGGACCAACAGAAGCTGTAACCTTCTTTGCTGATGTATTTCCAAATAATGCAAGTGCCTTTAAAGCTTCCTTGCTGATTGCATCCATGGAACGAAGAAGTGGGGTCTTGTAGTCAAGTGACTCACCTGTATATGATGTGAATGCTGCTGGGATGCAAAGGATACAGGTTCCTGCATCTGTTGTTTTTACAAATGCCGGTGAGGTACAATCCCATGCTGTATATCCTCTGGCCGCGCATGTCTCACGAAGTCCACCAGAAGGGAAGGATGAAGCATCCGGCTCGGATTTGATCAGCTCTTTACCTGTGAACTGAAGAATAACTCCGCCATCGCCTACTGTACTTACGAATGAATCATGCTTCTCGGCTGTTGTCTCTGTCAGTGGCTGGAACCAGTGAGTATAGTGTGTTGCGCCAAGTTCCATTGCCCATTCCTTCATTGCTGCTGCAACAGAATCTGCAATAGATGTATCAAGAGGTTCGCCCTTATCGATTGTGTTCTTCAAGGATTTATAAACTGCTTTTGGAAGACGCTCTCTCATAACCTGATCGGAGAAAACGTGTGAACCGAATACGGCTGAAATTTTGTTCATCATAATTTTGTACTTCCTTTCTTCTGATAAAACAAAAAAAGAAAGGTGCCCCAATGATTTGGAACACCTTTGTTCATTTCGTCTATTTATTTGATACAATATATATACTCCTTTTGATTTGAAAAATCAAGAGGAAAAATAAAAATTTTGAGGGGAAATTTTTTAGAAAGTTAACAACAGTAACAATATCCAAAACATACTCACTTTTTTATCCTATAACTGCCAGTTTATATTTTCAGCATTTTTTGCAACCAGCAGTTTGGTTCTGAGTTCTGTATCATCCAGGTCTATAAAGTCACCATTTGAATAATACTTCCACTGTGCTACTTCCTGATTTCCCGACCAGTTCATTTCACTGATCACATAAAACTGCATCGAAGCCAACGGTTCCTCACGATATTTCATATATCCATAACAATCGTTAAAATGTTCCCTATGTACCAGTTCCTTTATTTCCATAAATTCCTGTTCATTCTTCACCTGCCATATGGATAGTCTGCAGTCCTTTTTAGGCTTTCGTATTATTTTTTCAACAGATCGGTTGAACAAGATGGATATACAAATATAGAATACCGCATATTCTAATATATACACTCCAATATGTACAGAATCTCCCATGGTTGTATAAAAACGTTCCTGCTGCAACTGATTGCGGTAATATATAATTACCTCCGTAATATACAACGATAAAATGACATCTGTTACAAACTGTCCTATTGTGATTGCCGACTGCATACATTTTGAATTAGCAAAAAAACGGATAACTGCCAGCACAATTGCTGTTATTACAGCAACAATCAATAGCACAATTCCTATATTCCCAATTGAGGAAAATATCCAGTCCTTTTTATCTTTTATGCTTGGATTAACTACTTTTCGCGTACATTCTTCAAGGGACTGCACAGCCTCATTGGAATACAGTAAGGACAGAAAGCCCATTCCAAATCCTATTAAACATATAATCAACCCCATTAATTTCTTTTTCATATCTTCATCCCCCATATCTTATATATTTCTCCAACAATATATTCGTCACACCATCAGGCAAGAACCGCTTCTATTTCAACCCCAAGCACTTCCCCAAGCGTTTCTGCCACCTTCTCTGCGGCATAAAGTTTATAATACAGTCTGGAATCCTGTTCTCCCATCTGGAAATATCCATCGATGATCGTATCCGAAACAGCCACTGCATAATATACTTCTCCCGGTACACTATCCTGATTGTTTGGATCAATATTTCCCGTTGTACCGGTAATACCGATTCCAATGTCTGCACGATATGCCTGTTTACAGGCTTCCGCCATTGCCCGCGCTGTTTCTTTGGAATATACACCATAGGTTTCTATCACCGCTTCCGGAACACCCTGCATGATCTTTGCTTCGTTGGAATAGGTTACAAATGCTCCTTTTAATATTGCAGATGCCCCTTCAGTATCTGTGATCATGGAAGCAATCTGCCCGCAGGTGATACTTTCCATGGTTGTGATCGTCATTTTCCTGTCGATCAGACAGCCTGTCAATCGTCTGTAATTATTCCGTATTGTCTTTTCCATCTGTTCATCCAGTTTTTTTCCTGCCATTTATCCTTCCGCCTTTGTTGCCTTTAATCTATTTATTATTATAATATATTCACAAAAGGATTTCCACAAGTGGAAATCCTTCTGTCATTTCTATTTATCTTATCTCTTCTCCACCACCAGGAGCTCCTCGTCGTTCTTCACCTTTCCGGTCTTTACCGGACGCAGTTTATAGCCATCCGGGAGCTCTGTTATAATGACAGGGGATATTAAGGATGGCGCATGCTTCTTCAGATAAGGAAGATCCAGCCGCATGACCGGCTGTCCGGCAGACACTATCTGTCCGGTCTCAACCAGTACGTCAAAGCCTTTGCCATTTAGCTTTACCGTATCGATTCCAATATGGATCATCACACCGATTCCCTGTTCCGTTACCAACCCTATGGCATGCTTCGTGTCGAAGACAAAAGCAATCGTTCCGGCAACAGGCGCGGTTATTTCAGGATCCGTTGGCAATACAGCGATTCCATCGCCCATCATTCCACTGGAAAATGCCTCATCTGGCACACTTGATAATTCAAAAACCTCTCCTGTAACCGGACTCAATATAGATACTGCAATAACCGCTTTCTCATCATACCCCTCCAGATAATCTTCCAGATTGGATTTGATCACAGACACCTTCGGGCCATAGATGACCTGTACACCATATCCTTTTTTCACCACGCCGGATGCTCCGCTTGCCCGGAGAACATCTTCTTTTACAAGAGCTGCATCATATACCGTACAACGAAGTCTGGTTGCGCAGCAGTCAACATCCGATATATTGGCCTTGCCGCCGAGTCCTTCACAGATCAGTCTGGAAGTCTCCATCTGTGGGCTGTGATTCCGGAAAACATCCATATTCCGGTCATTGTCTGATCCCTGCTCTCCGGCATTTTCTCCATGCTTTCTGGCATCCATATCACTTCGACGATATAATTTCACTTCGTCATTGTTATCTCTACCCGGTGTTTTCAGATCAAACCGCCGGATCAGATGATAGAACAATACATAATATACGATAAAATAACCGATACCGACAATAACGATCCAGATCCAGTTCGTCTTTGCATTTCCCTGCATGATGCCGAACAGGGTAAGATCGATCAGACCGCCGGAAAAGGTCATTCCCACACCGACTTCAAATACATGCATCAGCATATAGGCAAAGCCTGCCAGAATACAATGGATTCCATACAGAGCCGGTGCGACAAATAAAAATGTGAATTCCAGCGGCTCTGTAATACCTGTGATCATGGCTGTAAGGGCTGCGGAAAGAAGCAGTCCGCCTGCTGCCTTCCGTTTCTCCGGTGCTGCTGTTTTATACATAGCAAGAGCAGCTCCCGGCAGACCAAATATCATAAGCGGGAATTTACCGGACATAAATCTGGTGGCTGATACCGCATACTTTGTAACGGATAGATCTGCAAGCTGTGCAAAGAAGATATTCTGTGCTCCTTCTACAACACGCCCACCAACCTCCAGCGTTCCTCCGACCGCAGTCTGCCAGAATGGCAGATAGAACACATGATGCAGGCCAAATGGTATCAGAAGACGTTCCATAAATCCATATACCCAGGTTCCTGCATAGCCGGAATTTAAAACCAGATCACCTATGGTATAGATGCCTTTCTGGATTGCCGGCCAGATAAAGAACATCAAAATACCAACTCCGGTATATACCAATGCTGATATGATCGGAACGAATCTGGAACCACCAAAGAAAGACAACACCTGCGGCAGTTCAATCTTATAAAAGCGGTTATGCAGGGCAGCCACACCAAGTCCTACCAGGATACCGCCAAATACACCCATTTGCAAAGATGTGATACCGCAGACAGAAGTAACCGCTCCTGCAAGCATTGCTTCCGTACCACCATTTATCGTGATCAGCGCATTGATCGATGCATGCATGATAAAGAATGCAATAGCCGCTGATAGCGCAGCAACTTCCTTCTCCTTTTTTGCCATACCGATCGCCACACCCATGGCAAACAGGATTGGCAAATTGGCAAATACCACATTTCCTGCCTCACTCATTACCCCAAATACAGTAGCAAATATCGTCCCCGGCCCAAGGATCCGCATCAGCCCATATGTTTCAAGCATGGTTTCATTGGTAAATGAGCTTCCGATTCCAAGCAGCAGTCCTGCCACCGGCAGGATCGCAATCGGAAGCATAAACGACCGTCCAACCCGTTGTAATATTCCAAATATTTTATCTTTCATATAAAAAATCTCCCTGTTTCATAGATACATATTCATACGAACTAGTATTTGCAAAACAGGGAGAATCATTCTCTTATTTTATATTTAACCTTATTTACTTACCTTACGGAAGTTCTTCTTACCACGTCTTACAACGATTCCGTCTCCATCAAACTTCTCTTCTGGGATTGTAACTGAGATATCAGGTATCTTGTCACCATCAACAGCAACACCGCCCTGCTCTACCGCACGTCTTCCTTCATTTCTGGAGGATACCAGACCGGACTTTACAAGTACGGATACGATATCGATCGCACCATCCTTGAAATCATCGGCTGACAATGTAACAGATGGCATATCAGCAGCAACACCCTGGGAGAATAATGCTCTTGCACTCTCCTGTGCCTTTACTGCTTCTTCTTCGCCATGAACCAGCTTTGTAAGTTCAAATGCAAGGATCTCTTTTGCTGTATTTAACTGACTGCCTTCCCAGCTGTCCATCTTGTCGATCTCTTCCAGTGGAAGGAAGGTCAGCATACGGATACATTTTAATACATCGGCATCTGCAACATTTCTCCAGTACTGGTAGAACTCAAATGGTGATGTCTTGTTTGGATCAAGCCATACAGCACCCTTCTGTGTCTTACCCATCTTCTTGCCTTCTGAGTTCAGAAGCAGGGTGATCGTCATGGCATATGCATCCTTGCCAAGCTTTCTACGGATCAGCTCTGTACCACCAAGCATGTTGCTCCACTGGTCATCACCACCGAACTGCATATTACAGCCATATTTCTGGAATAACTCATAGAAATCGTAGCTCTGCATGATCATGTAGTTGAACTCTAAGAAGCTTAAGCCCTTCTCCATTCTCTGCTTGTAGCACTCTGCACGAAGCATGTTGTTAACTGAGAAATGAGGGCCAACCTCACGAAGAACATCTACATAGTTCAGGTCAAGTAACCAGTCTGCATTATTTACAAGAAGTGCTTTGCCTTCTGAGAAATCAATAAAACGGCTCATCTGCTTCTTGAAGCATTCTACATTATGAGCGATCGTTTCTGTTGTCATCATCTGTCTCATATCGGTACGTCCGGATGGATCACCGATCATAGCTGTACCGCCACCGATAAGGGCAATCGGCTTATTACCCGCCATCTGTAAACGTTTCATCAGGCAAAGTGCCATGAAATGTCCTACATGAAGACTGTCTGCGGTTGGGTCAAATCCTATATAGAAAACAGCTTTTCCGTTATTTACCAGCTCTTTAATTTCTTCTTCATCTGTTGTCTGGGCAATCAACCCTCTTGCCACTAACTCATCATAAACCTTCATTTTTTCCTCCTGTAACAGCATCTGCTTAGATGCTGGCCTTTTATATCATAATTATTATCTACTTTTTATTCTGTGTCCAACCGGCTACCGGCAAAATATATGTCTTCGACCACTTTCCGGCAGTTGTTTCATCTATAGTACACATACTTTGTGATTATACAACGAAATATAACACTTTGACAAGCCTGTACTTCCACAATCCCATTAACTCCTGTCAACTTCTCCTTCTCATTCCTGCCATAAGCGCAAGAAACAGGAATAAAAACGGTGTCGTGATCGGCTGTTCCACATTTACAAATGCCTGTACGACATATCCTATCATGCCTGCAAGAAGCGGCATACATAAAGGATTTTCCTTTACCAGCTTCACTCCATTCACAATGGACGTAATGATAAGCCCAAGGTATGTGATAAGACCAACGATACCCATAGTTACCAGATATTGCAGATATTCATTATGTGCACTGTCATAGACTGTTCCTGTCACTTCTATCATCTCATCACTGTACCTTGCGGACATCAATGTATAGATACTCTCATTTCCCGTACCAAATACCTTATTCACAAATGGAAGATCCTGATAAATCCGGAAAAGTCTGTTCCAGACATATCCCCGGTAATTGCCCCATTCATCGTCAAAGGTAAATATCTCCCACTGGTTGCCGACTCCTGTTACCACTGTTACAAATGCAGTAAGAATCAATATCCCAACCACGCTCCCAAATATTACCTTCCAACATCCCATTGTAGATGCCTGCTTTTTATCCTTAACAGACCTTAAACCTTTCTTTTGGGCAACTACACAATCTGCCTTTTTTCTACTGCCCCATCCGTAGAGCAGACTGCCTATCACCAACACTATAGATTCAATTGTTAAAATCAGGCGATGATCCACCAGCTTTGCAAGCCCTGTCAGCTTATCGTATCCCTTTCCGGTTCCGGTCGTAAGAAATGCCATCACCGTATAACCAAGAACGATACCGGCATATCCTATAAGCCAACCTAAAAACGGGTCACAGGTGGATTTTTGTCCGATCACCATACGATCATCATATGTCTTTACCCGATTTCTTATCCCTGCTAATAACAGCACCACCATCGGTACTCCGATACCAATATAAGCTACATCACTATTTGCGGCAATAACTGCCATTCCTCCAAGGAACAAAACGAGTGTATATAACACACGCTTCCAGCATTTGTCTGCATACATACCTGCCGCCATGAATAACGGGATCGTCAGGCAGAGAAAACTTGCGTACATATTAATATTGCCAAATGTCGATATAAACATCGGTCTCTGGTCAAATCGAATCGACGCATACAGATGAAACAGATCAATCTCCAGATGCTGCAGAATACTCATCAGATATGTAAGTCCACTCACACAGGCAAATACCGGATAGATCCATTCTTTCACGCTGCATCCTACTGCCACGCAGATATAGGCTGCTCCGACGAGAAGCAAAAATGCGAAACCGCATCTTCTTCCCAATTCCCCGGTGAATGCCGCCATCCGATCCTTTGCTGCTAAAAAAGCAAAAAATCCTGCAATCAAAAACAAAACCATAAAGACATCCGATGCCAGTATGGTATGTTTTTTTGATACTGCCCTATCACTTCCCGGATGACCTGTATTTCCCGAACGATCTGTCAGATACAGAACCAGAAGCAGTGCCATGATTATAAGAAGTGCCAGAACACCGTTCTTAAAAAAATTATATTTTGTTATGGTAATATCTTTATATCCATCATGCAGAACCAGAGGAAAAATCACAAACATATAGACCAGATACAGATGGATCACTGCATCCGTTATCTTATAAATATCTCCTCTTTTGTTCTTCTGATCTACTTTTCCCATATTTTTATATCCATTCTACAAAAGCATTTTTCATTTATTTCCAATTCTGTTTAAAGCAGTGGCGATAACAGTCTGAGGAAAGCATCCACCAGTGTAATTCTTGACATATGCTCCTTACACCAGTCCAGTGTGATCTCTTCGGATTCCCTCATCGTTGAAACCATATCGTACTTCACTTCTGCAATGATACTGGAATCATATACCAATACACCACATTCAAAATGATGATAAAAACTTCGGTTATCCATATTGATAGAACCGATCGATGTCAGATTATCATCCGTCAGGATACATTTGGAATGGATAAATCCCGGTGTGTACTGATAGATCTTCACGCCGGCACGAAGCAGCTCTTTGTAGCTCGACTGTGTCATACGAAAGATCATCTTCTTATCCGGAATCGCCGGTGTTACGATTCGGACGTCGATGCCTCTCTTTGCCGCAAGCTTTAATGCTGTCATCATCTCATTGCATACGATCAGATATGGTGTAAAGATATATACATACTCTCTTGCGTCATTGATCATCTGCATATATATGTTCTCGCCAATCGGCTCTTTCTTGAGCGGATTTGTCGTATATGGTTGAAGATATCCATCGTTCAAATGTTTCTTCTGCTCTGTTGGACGATAGCTTAAGATATGCTTATCTTCATTTCGGATACTGTTCCACAGCTGTAAAAACAGGATTGTAAAACGCCATGCAGCATCACCTTCCATACGGATACCATTATCCTTCCATTTGCCATAAGGCGCTTTCTTATTTATATACTCATCGGACAGATTAAAGCCGCCGGTATAGGCAACCTTACCATCCATAACCGCGATTTTCCGATGATCCCTGTTATTAAAGATCGTTGCCAGAAATGGAACCACCTGATTAAATGCCATACATTTGATCCCATAGCTCCCCATCTCACGCCAGTAATACTTTGGCACATAAAAGACTGAGCCGATGTCATCATAGATCAGACGGACTTCCACGCCCTCTTTTACTTTCTCTTTTAGGATGTCAAGAACCGTATCCCACATTTCACCCGGATTAATAATAAAGTATTCAAGGAAAATATACTTCTTTGCCTCTTTCAGATCATCAACAAAATCCGGCCAGACATCTTCACCCATCGGATAATACCGGACATCCGTATTCTGATATACAAGCGAACCTGCATAATCTTCTGTATATTTGAACAACCGGTATGGCTGCTGCCCTTTTATCACATCACTAAAATATGCCATATTGGCATACAGATCCGTCTCGTAGTCCCATTCTGCCGCATGCTTCATGTATTTCTCTAACTTCTTCGGCATAATGATATGTCCATAGAGCAGATAAAGCAGACCACCGAGAACCGGAAACATCAGGATCGGAACGATCCATGCCAGTTTAATTGACGGATTCACATCCTTTAATAACAGATGCATCACAGCTATAAAACTTAACAAATGCAGAATAGCCGCCACCAATACATAGTATTGCTGCAGCTTGAATACTTCTACCATAAAGAAGATCAACTGCGCCGCTACCAGCAGACATGTAATTACCATTCGACTAAATAACCTGTTCAATAGTTTCTTCATAGACAATTTCCTTCTTATTAATTTATGACAGGACACAGTAAACCGTGCCCTGCCATTTTATCTTTTATCCCGTATTTCTATTTTACTTGATCGAAGTTACCTTATATCCGGCTTCCTTCACTGTATTCTTAATCTCTTTATCGGATAACTCGCCACTTAAAGTAAGCACCGCCTGCTTCTTCTCATGGCTGACCTCCGCTTCTGTTACCTGTGGAAGTGCCTCAAATGCTTTCTTCACTCTTGCCTCGCAGTGTCCGCACATCATTCCTTCTATATACACCGTCTTATTCATCGTACCAGTCTCCTTTTCTATCTTATTATTTCCCTCAACATTTTTTGATACCATTTTTTGGTGTATTCTGTATTTACTATTATTAACATATATCTTCACAAAATTCAACCGTAATGCATTCATTACTACACAAAAACTGGAAAGGCTCATGGCAAATGCTCCAAACATCGGGTTTAATTTCCAGCCAAACATCGGATACCAGACACCTGCGGCAAGCGGTATTCCGATAATGTTATAAATAAATGCCCAGAACAGGTTCTCTTTGATATTTCGTATCGTTGCCATACTTAACCGGATCGCTGCAGGAACGGTTCGAAGACCTTCCCGCATCAGTACCACATCTGCCGCATCGATCGCAACATCGGTTCCGACTCCGATCGCCATACCGATATCCGCACGGGTTAATGCCGGGGCATCATTAATGCCGTCACCAACCATGATCACACGGTGCTCCTTCATCAGTTCTCTTACTACCGCTTCTTTTCCATCCGGCAGTACATCAGCGATCACTCGGTCAACACCTGCCTGTTTACCGATTGCTTCTGCTGTCTTTGCATTATCTCCGGTTAACATAACAACTGAATAATTCATCTCTTTTAATTCTTTGATCGCAAGGATTCCATCATCTTTGATTGTATCTGCAACTGCAAGGATACCGATCAGTTTATTCTCATCGATTGCCAGATAGATCGGCGTCTTACCCTGTGAGGCTAATTCTTCTGCCAGTGTCTTATCCGTCTCGGATAAGGTTACATACCGGCTGATGAATTTTTCATTTCCTCCCAGCAAAATATGATCTGATATCTGAGAATGGTTCTGTCCTGCATAAAATACACTTTCATTCTGTGAAGCCGCCCCACTGCTTAATCTACAGCGGAGTCCATTTCCCGGAAGCACCTGAAAATCTTCGATTTTCTGTGGCTTAATTCCCTTCTGTCCGACATATTCCATAATGGCTTTGCCGATTGGATGCTCACTGTACTGCTCCAGACTTGCTGCAAAGGTAAGCAGGTCTGTCTCACTGTATCCATTTCCCGGAACTACATCTACCACTTCCGGCGTTCCATTTGTGATCGTTCCTGTCTTATCCAGTACAACCACATCTGTTTTTCCTGTCATCTCAAGTGCCGCCGCATTCTTAAATAAGATACCCTGTTTTGCTCCGACACCATTACCTACCATTACGGCAACCGGCGTTGCAAGTCCAAGTGCACACGGACAACTGATCACAAGCACCGATATCCCTCTGGCAAGTACAAATCCTGTGCTCTCTCCTGCAATGATCCATACAATAATAGTGATCAGAGAACAGATCAATACAGCCGGAACAAAAATACCGGATACCTTATCTGCGATCTTTGCGATTGGAGCTTTTGTTGCTGCTGCATCACTGACCATCTCAATGATCTGGGATAAGGTCGTATCTGTACCGACTCTGGTAGCCCGACATTTCAGATAACCGGATTTATTGATCGTTGCGGCAGATACCTTATCTCCCTCAGCTTTATCAACCGGAAGGCTCTCACCGGATAAAGCAGACTCATCAACCGCACTGTTTCCTTCTATAACCACACCATCTACCGGAACACTGGAACCCGGACGGACGATAAATACATCTCCGACTGTCACATCCTCGGCAGCGACTTCCTGTTCTTCTTCACCACGAAGAACAATGGCTGTTTTGGGTGCAAGCTTCATTAATCCCTTTAAGGCATCTGTCGTACGTCCTTTGGAATATTCCTCGAGAGTCTTACCAACCGTTATAAGTGCAAGAATCATCGCTGCCGATTCAAAATAAAAATCATGCATCAAGGTCATAACACGATCGTTATCCTGTCTCATCACAGCATCTGTCATTGCAAATAATACATATGTGCTGTAAATAAAGGAAGCACCTGAGCCAAGTGCTACTAATGTATCCATACCCGGTGCTCCATGGATCACACCTTTAAATCCATTAATAAAAAACTTCTGGTTTACAATCATGATCGCAATTGCAAATAACATCTGGATCAGTCCCATAGCGACATGGTTATCACTGATGATCGCCGGAAGCGGCCATCCCCACATCATATGTCCCATGGAAATGTACATCAGCGGAATTAACATAACGATAGATGCGATCAGCCGGACCTTCATCTTGTGCAGAGCTGCATGATTATCCAGTTCATCTGCATCCATCGCCTGCTTCTTCCCGGCATCCTTCCGGTCTTCTCCTGTCATCAGACTGGCTCCGTATCCTGCCTTCTCTACTGCTTCGATAACTGCTTTTGGATCAGCCTTTCCTTCTACCGTCATCGAATTTGTAAGCAGACTGACTGTACAACTGTCAATCCCTTTTACTTTCTTTACTGCCTTTTCTACACTTGCGCTGCAGGCACTACAGCTCATTCCTGTTACGTTATATTTATCCAAATCATTCACCTTCTTATCAAGCTTTTTTATCATGTGCTTCATACATTCTATGCATTCCGCAAAATCAGCATCCTTGCAAGCAAATAATTTTGCGTTCATTATATCATGTGCTTCGCACATTCTATGCATTCCGCAAAATCAGCATTCTTGCGAGCAAATAATTTTGCGTTCATTATAATTTTTATTATGTTTCAGATCGAAACAATCATACGAATATATTATCCTTTCCGGCTGAAACATCTCTATGTATTTATTTCATTAATTTTTTAATAGTATCAACCAGATCATCCACTGTATCCTCTTTTCCTGCTTTGATATCCTCGATCACGCAGGTTCGGATATGCTCTGCGAGAAGTTCCTTATTAAAGCTGTTCAATGCAGAATTGACAGCAGCAACCTGTACTAATATATCCGTACAATATGCATCCTTTTCCAGCATCCCCTTGATTCCACGGATCTGACCTTCGATCCGATTCAGCCGGTTCATCAGCTTCTTATATTCACCTTCTGTTCTCTGTTTTGTTTTATGACAATGGCAACATGGTTCTTCCATTCCTGTTTGCTCCTTTCTGATCTGTTATGCAAATTCATCTATTTATAAATATCAGACTGTATCTTATCAGCCATCAGGTTATTTATACGATATATTTTATATACCCCATAGGGGTATTTTGTCAAGTCAGCTAATGATAAAATATTGCAATTATAAAAAAGAGTCACCAGCGGCTCTTTCCTGTAAAATAAAAACAGAGAATCTGATATCTTCTATCAAACTCTCTGTTCTATTCTTAATTATTATAGCCCTGATTACTTCGTTCTTTATTCTACATCGACAATGGCATCATCGTTACTTTCCAGTGTATCAATATCTGAGCTGTCTTTCTCATTATCTACATCACTTGAATCGATATCTGTATCGTCTGAACCATCATCTCCACCTATAATGGTGTCATCATCATATTCATCTGATCCGTCTTCTTCTCCGCCAATGGTATAAGTGCTGTCCATCGTATCATCATAATAAGCGGATGCATCTGTACTCTGAAGAACCTCTTTCAGATCATATATCGTTCCGTCAACTGCATTTACCATGATTGCCTGTACCGGATAATCATAATCGTAAGTTCCATCTTCTTCATCTGCCTGTGCGAATATCCATACCGGTACATATTGATATATATTCTCCTGCGATTCATCCTTCATGCAATAATACGTAAGTCTTACATCGTTATATTCAATATCATTATAAGAAGTCTTATTTTCTGTATAGTATGCCGGTACATTCTTATTCAATGCACTTAACAGATCTTTCCAGCTCATCAGTTCTACATTCTTCTGCTCATCTCCTGTCGGTGCAAGAAGCGGATAACAGCTTGCATTGATCACTCCGTTTGAATCAACCTGTATCGTAAATGTCTCAGATGTTGAATCATACCAGACATCATCATCGGATGAAAGGGAATCTACCATGGACAGATCCGCACTATATGGTGCAGTACCATTTACCGAACGTCCAAATGTCATGATATATCCGTCGTATTCTGTCGCTACAACGTCATATGAGGTATCGTAATATTCCCATAAAAGCTGGGATGTATATGTAGGGATCACATCATCAATACCACAGCTGCTCAGGAATTCCTGTGCAAGAGAAACTGCCTCGTCCTGTGTAAATGTACAGCTGTTCGGCATACTTTCATCTACATCTTCATCACCATACTGCGCATCATATGCATAAACATATGTAGCGCCCTCATGTGGCTTATAATTTATAAGTCCTTCGGACGGATAATAGGACAATTCAAAATTTGCTCCCAGACCCTCTTCCGAATCTGAAAATGAAAGCATATATTCATAATCACCGATATTACCTATAAAATCTGTTGCACTGTAATCACCCGCACCTGTACGTTCGTCTGTTGCATTCGTCATCTCATCTTCCAGATAAGATATATATTCATTACAATAGCTCTCCGTCTCTGTGTCTCCCGATGCCTTTGCCTCTTCTAACATTGCCTGAAAGGAGTCAATCTGCGACTGAAGATCACTCTTTGTCTGATGTTCCCAGTCATATACATAGATTCCTTTTGATTTATCAAACACTGCCTCGCAAACTTTCTGCTTATATGCATTATCAAATGTATTACTTTTATAGTTAATGATGGACATACTGTCAGATGACGGAATACTTATATCGTCATCTTTTATCTTAATACTCTTTAATCCGGAATCACCGACCTCAATATCTCCCTCATAAGATTCAGGAATTCCCAGACGTGAAGCAAGCGCACCACTATCTCCCGAACCACTGTTTTCACTGCTGCCGTCTCCATCCACATCATAATCCACCTTTTTATTACAGCCGGAAAAAACGGTTGCTGCTGACAATGCTGTTACTAAAAGCAGAGCTGTCATTTTTGTGAACTTTTTCTTTCTCATGATTTCCTCCTAGAAATTTTCAGACTATACACTGATTTTATTCAATTAAACAAGGTTATTATAATCGAGTGAATATTTAATAGCAAGAAAAAACACGCATAAAAAAACGAAAATACTGTGAACACACAATATTTTCGCCTTTATTTCAATTATTTTTATTCTTTTGATATTACAACTTTTCCGTCAACAACCTGAATCTTTACTTTATTTGTGTCAATTCCTGCTGCCTCCAGAATATCATCACTGATCTGAACACGATGCGCCTTATCCAGAACTGAATATTCCTCATGAGAATCTGATCCGTTGAAATTAACGCCTTCCATGTCATTAATTCTTTTCCGATAGTCCTCTTTCATAATCTTCTCTGTACTGATCTTTCCATCAGCGATCATAACCACACGGCTTACTTTATTTGCCAGACTGATATCATGTGTTACTATGATAACTGTAATACCCAGTTCCTCATTCAGTTTACGGAACAGATCCTGTATCATATCCGATGTCTTGGAATCGACTGCACCTGTCGGCTCATCTGCCAGAAGTATCTTCGGGTCATTTGCAAGTGCGATTGCGATCGCAACTCGCTGCTGCTCACCACCGGACATCTGAGACGGATAAGAATTCACCTTTTCCTTCAATCCCACTTTACATAACAGATCATATGCTTTCTTTTCTCTGTCCGCTTTATTATCTTTGTCAAAATACATCGGAACCTGAACATTCTCTAGTGCTGTCATATAAGGAAGCAGGTTTCTGGAATTCTTCTGCCATACAAACCCAACCGTATGCTTTCTGTATTCCACCAACTCCTTATCAGTCATGGCAAACAGATCCTTACCATCTACATACAGCTTACCCGCCGTAGGACGTTCCAGACCGCCAATCATATTTAACAGCGTTGATTTACCGCTACCGGATTTACCGATAACCGCCATCAGCTCACCTTTTTTGATTGTAAGCTCCAGTCCCTGAAGTGCCATAACCTCAACTTCATCTGTCTTGTAGATCTTAACCAAACTGTCACAATCAATGATATTATCAGATTCCACAGAATCTGTATCAGTCCCAGCTGCCTCTGATGCTTCTGTATCCGTTTCAGCATCTGCTGCCGGCTTCTCCATTGTCTCGTCATTTTCTGCAGTTTCATACATTTCCGTATCTGTTTCCTGCTTTTCGGCTGTATCATCAGCTAAGACTGTAAGGCTGTCATTCTTCTGTTCTTCCATATCCCGTTGAACATCTGTATTGTACTCATCTGTAGATACAGAATCAAGCATCTCCGCCCCAGATACATTCTTTTTTTCTTTCTTCTTAAATAATCCACTATGCTTTGCCAACGATCTCACCATCCTCTATCTCAAATACAACATCTCCGAGTTCCATCAGGTTTGGATCGTGGGTCGTCATAACAATGGTTATTCCCTCTTTTGCAACCAGATCCTTGAACAACCGCATAACATTCAATCCGGAAGCCGTATCAAGTGCTCCCGTCGGTTCATCTGCAAATATAACTTTTGGCTTATGAGCAACTGCCCTTGCTATAGCTACACGCTGCTGCTCACCACCGGACATCTGATTTGGCATATGATACATTCTGGAACTCAGTCCAACCATCTCCAGTACTTCGCGAATTCGTGAATCACGATTGCCTTCATACTCCGCCAAGCGGAGTCCGAAATCAACATTTTCGTATGCATTCATGATTGGAATCAACGCAACCGACTGAAATACAAATCCAATATCAAATCGTCTTAATTTCTCTTTATCCGCAACAGACATCTCTGACAGGTCATTATTTTCTATAATAACCTGTCCCTCCGTTGCATCATCAAGAGCACTCAGTATATTTAACAATGTCGTCTTACCGGAACCGGATCGACCTTTTAATATTGCAAGCTTGCCTTCAGGAATATCCAGATCAATTCCCTTAAGAGCATAAAATGGTTCGCCGTTTCCAACCGTAAAGCATCGTTTTATTCCTCTTGCAGTAATCATATCCATAGTTTAATCCTCCCCAAGCTTCAATGCCTGTGTAATATTCATCTTCTTTAATATTGTACGAAGAACAATAAAACAGATAACAAACATTACTACAATAACGATTGTCAGTTTCAAAATATCAAACAGATTAACCGTTATGCTTATCGCTATATTATGAGCCTCCGGCAAATATACAACAGCTACCAGCTTTACGAACAGTGCTGTAGCCGCAGCTCCGACTCCGTAGCCAGCTAGACTGGCAAGTACGGAGCTGAACATCTGCTCATTGATCAACATCTTATTGATCTCATGCATACTCATACCCATCGCACGGTAAATACCAAACAGAAGCTCTCTCTGCTTGATGGATGTAATCCAGTAGATCAGGAAGCCGATCGTACAAAGAATGACTGCAACTAAAAAGCTCAATGAGAATAAACCATTTGTGATCAGAACCAATGGAGATTCCAGCATGTCTCTGACATCCTGATCAACACTTTCATAACTGTTCAACTGAATGTCCTGCTTCTGTATTGCATTAACGGCTTCTTTATAATCATGCCCTGCTGCGAGTCTTCCCCATACCTGATATGGTGTCAACCCAAATGATCCAACTACATATGCATAATTGGCAACAACCAGATAACGTTCATTTTCGACGATCTTACCACTGCTGTCTTTTTCATATGTATATTGATTGAAGCCCGGCCATGCATCAACGATCGCACAGATCGGACCGCTTGCCGAACCAAGCTCTACATCTTCGCGTCCTTTGATATCGCTGTATCTCGTATACTTGATATTATCTCCGATCGACAGATCATATTTTTTTGCCAGATTAGATGAAATAATTACACCATTTGAAACAGTCGCTATGCTGTTCAGGTAATTAAACCAGTGTTTATCATTAAGACCGGATTTCAATTCTGCGGTCTCACCAAATTCTTTTGTATTAATACCCATCATAACAGAACCTGACAATTCTGAACCGGCAACGTTAATTGATACATTATCATCATAAATAACACGCGTCAGATCGGAGCAAATACCCGAAAGGCTTTCTGTATATCTCTCATAATCCGGTTCCTCATAATACCAGTGGCTCTGCTTATCCTTATCCAGATATGCACCGGCTTTCCAGCGTTCCTTCAAGATCAGATCCGTTCCCATATTATATTCGATACGTTCCTGATTATTTTCATTGATCGTTCTTGCCATATTCGAATTGAACATACCCATAGCGATCGTCATTACAAGAAATACAGAGATAAAGCCCTGTTTCTTAACCGTTCTTGTAATCTGAAGGAAAGACGCATATACTGCCGGAGACCACTTCTTCTTACCTACGAAATAGATGAACTTAATCAGATATTTAATCAGACGAAGCACCAGAAGACCTACCGCGAAAATAAACAGTGAGGAATTCAGGAAGATCAATGGATCCGGCTTCTTACCGGCTAAAATATTAAGTGCAATATCACTTTTCTGTTTATTGTAGTTGTACAGCAGATATACCGATACCGCTACCAGGATCACATCGAGAAATGCTTTCTCCCAGAACGGTTTGGTACTGATCTTGCCCATTTTGCTCTTTTGTTCTACGATCGAGTTCTTTGCATATTTCAAAACCGGAAGTGTCACAAACAGAACTGCCACCAAAGCTGCAACGAAACTGTATAACAACATTCCCCATGTCAGTTTATAGAAATGAGTATCACCAAACGTAAATTTCAGGAAGGATGTTGCACTTGCACATAACTTACATAACAGATAACCGATCGGAATACCTATTACAATTGCGATTCCTGAAAGAATTGCCGATTGTCCGAAATATATTCCAAGGATCTGTCTGGTACTTGTACCTCTGCTCTTCAACATGGCGATCTCGCCATCTTCCATTTCAAGTATCTGACTGGATACCATATAGATAAATGCCAGCAATAATACAATGATCGGAAGCTCCAGTACCCATATGATGATCATTATAGAAGTTGCATCATCCTGATACTCTGCGAGGATACTGCTGAAATTCTGTGTAAAATTACCATCTGCCTTCGAAAAAGCACTCAGGTAATAACGAATATCCGCTGCATTTGAATGATCGATATATGCATAATCAAGCATATCCGAATTCGTATAATATACAGTAAGTATATTATATTTCCGGATCATCTCATCAAAGGATGCCTTATCGGTAAACATCATTTTGTCAAAATCTGCCGGAGTCTCTTTCCAGTAAATATCACTTTCATCCGATGGTTCAAAAATACCAACGATCGTACATTTCAAAGTATTACCATCCGAATCGGTAAGCTTGTCAATAGATACTACCTCACCAACGACCAGATTATATGTGTCCATATCCTGCTGTGTCATCAAAACCGGATAAGTTCCTTCTTCTACCTTTCCGTTTTCCAGATCATCTCCAAATGCTACATTGATATGTTCCTCCATATCAGGCATATAGTTAATACTGAAAAATCTTCTGGAACCGAGGCTGGTCGTTGCATATGTCCCTTCAATAAACATACGGATCTGTCTGCTTAAAACCGGTACATCGATATAACTGAGCCATTTTTTCTCATAAGCACTTACTCTTGCTTCTACTGCATCTGAGTCCGGATATTCCTTTGTATCACAGGATCCTCCTCTTCCGATCACCGCCGAATATACATTGTTATCTTCTATCGCAGCGTCAAATTTCGATGATAATGTCATATCCATAGCACCGTTTTTGAACATCGGATTACAGGATGCTACTGCAACCAGAAGTACAATACCAAGAAGAAGACATGCATTGAGCCATTTCTTGTTTAATAACTTATGTCCTAAAAATTTAAACATTCCTCTTCTCCTTTCTACTCCTCTGAATCATCCTTCGATTTCTTCGATGTATTCTTACCTTCGTCCTCTATCGCACTCTTGATAATAACATCGCCTTCCGAAAGTCCTGTCAGTATACATACTTCCGTCTGTGTCTCATCTCCGAGAGTAACATATTGTTTTACGATTTCATCGCCTTCAAGTTTCCATACATATTTGTATTGTTTTCCGGATGTCTTATTCTGCTCTTCATAGACCAGGTTTCGCGGAATCGTTACAATACTGTCGAGTGACAGCTGAGCATAATTTACAAAATAGCCTTTTGGTGAGTCATAGAATTTTTCATCATCCACCTTGATATAGTATCTTGTTTCATCTGATGAAGCACTGCTTGTTACATATACTTCACCATCAATTGTTGTTACATATGCTTTCTGTGAATCCGCTGTTGCTCCGATACATCTTCCTGTATACTTATCGCTGTCATCCTTCTGGTTAACCAAAGTTATTTCCTGATTGATCAAAAGCTTTGCATTTGCATCGCCTGATCCGCCATCGGAATCATCGCCGCCGCTGTTATTTCTTCTGCTGTTTCCGCTGTTATCCTTTAACGACAGAGACATCATTTTAGACTCATTACTTCCTATACTGACAACCTTGTCGCCCTCCTGCAGCTGGTAACCGGTACTTACATATACATTCTGAACAACACCATCACTATCTGCATATACACTGATATTGCCTTTTCCGTCATTATTCTCATTCAGCTTATCCCGTTTTGCAATCAACGGATTTACAGTTGCATTATAGTTGATCTTTGCAAGCTGTTCATTATATTTCGCTACTTCTATCTGACATGACAACTGTTCAACCATATAAAGGGTATTTTCACCATCTGCATCACCCGGGGTTGCTGCCTGCTGCTTTTTCTTACCTGATTTATATTCGTTGATCTGTTTTCTGAGATCTGAAATCTGTTCCTCATATCCTGATATATTAGAATCATATTCCGTCTTTGCATCCGTAATCTGACCATTCAGCTCTAAAAGCTCTGCGCTTCCTCCACCACTGTCAACTGTAAATAACAGATCACCTTTCTTGACCTCCTGTCCTTCTGCCAGATCAAATTTGGTAAAATAACCCTCTACCGGTGATGAATATGTTACCTGATTAGTGTCCACCATCTTATAGGATCTGCTGGTTCCTGTTTTTTTGAAATTATTTAATTTGATATCATACGTTGTGTAATCGCTTGGTATGGCCGAATCAGAATCGTAATAAACAAGCTCTCCCTCTGATAAGCCGCTTACTACTTCTGTATAATTATCATCTGATGCACCGATCTTAATATCACGTCTCTCTTTATCACTGCTTTCTGTCTTCACATATACGAAATTCTTATCTCCATCCTGATACAGGGAATCGTTTCCGACAACAAGAACCTGAGATGCATCCGAAGTACTGAAATAAAGAGGTGTAACAGTTCCGGTTTTCAGGATTTTCTTATTATCCGCACCTTTTAGTTTGAATCTGACGTATGGAAGCTTGGATGCACTCTGTGCTGCTGCAATCTCCTGGTTGGTATAACTGTATTCTTCCAGATCATATCGTTTACCGTCGATCATCGTATACATTGTATTATAAACTGCCGCATACCCGTCTTTTGTGATCTGTTCTCCGGTAATCTCAATATATGGATCATTATAATCTGAAATAATTACAACATTTTCACCGCCTGCAGCAGTTCCGCTGTTTTCATCTGATCCTGACAGATTCTTTGCATATGTAACATAACCGCTCTGGTTTGCCACTAATTTACTGTCAGTTGCAAGTGATTCTTTTTCCTTAATCTGCTGATTAAGTTTTTTTACCTGATATTTATACAGCAGATTATCATAGCGGTTATTTTCTGCATTTACAGCCTTTGCACTCTGATATTCTTTGGCTCCTGCCGTATCACCTGCCTCTTCACAGGCCTTTATCTTATAATCATTTTCTTTCTGTGTCTGCTCATATATCTTTTCATTAATAGTATGTGTCTGCTCCTGTGTAGATAATGAAGCCTTTAAATCATCAATTCCTGATGTGGTCTCATCATCATCTGCTTCAGCAAGTACAGTTCCTTTTTCTACATAATCTCCGACATTCACATAGATCTTCGAAATTGTCACAGAGGACTTATAGAAATAGCAATAATCCGTTGGAACTACAGAACCATTCTTTATGATTTTCTTACCAACATCTCCTTTTGATACCGGACGATATGCTTCATTGGTTGATACCGGATCCAACAATTCGGGTGCTTTCTCCGGTTTCTTGCCACAGGAAGTCACACACAACATCAGTGCCATAGATAACGCTACCAGTCGGGCTCCGTAAGATTTTCTTTTATAATTCATATTTATCTTTCTCAATTTATCGTCACCTGCTCTCCTGCTGTTAATCCTGATTTAATAATCGTAGATCCATCTACGGTCTCACCAACTGTTACATCTACTGCCAAACGATAACCATCATCATTAATTGTATATACATAATACTGGCCTTCTGACTTTTCACATACTGCCTTTTCAGGAACATATACTACATTTTTAATTACCGGTTTATGAATAGTCATCGTCAGTTTATTATCTTCGGATATACCGGCCATATTGTCTACCGGCTCAAAAAGGATCGTCTGCATATCTTTTCCGGTTGCATCGTCTGTATATTTCTTAACATCAATAACTTTCATATTGTATTTTGCGACCTCATAATCTGCCTCGTATTCATCTCCAACCTTAAATTCATACGTATCATCTGTAGTTACTGTATAATTTGAGGATCCTGATGCCACCGTTATCAAATTGGATGCGGAATTTGCATATCCATATCCCAGACTGTCGTCAACATAGGTTACTGTTCCGTCTTTTTCAGCAATCAGACAGTAATCCTTCATCTTCTCATTCTGCTCTTTAATATATGTATCTGCAATTGTCAGGTCTTCTTTCAGGCTTTCAATATCATCTGAATAATCTTCCGATCCATCAATCTGCATCAATTTCTGATAATGCTCGATCAAAAGCTGTTTTTCTTCCTTTTCTTGTGTATATTCATCAATCGTCTTTTGAATCTCATCTGCCTTAAACTGTACCATGATATCACCGGCTTTTACACGATCACCTTTTGCCACATTTACTTTTTCAACTTTATAATCATCCTGTTGAACTTTATATGACTTTGTTTCATATTTATCCGGGGAAAGATCTAACTCCAGAACAGGAGCAATGTCACCCGACTGAACTGTAGCTGTATCATATCCTACCTTGGTATATTCATCAATATGGATCGATGGCTTACTGCTTTCCGTCTTCCTGCTGCTACATCCACTGAGAAGGGCTGCAACCATGCCGGCACATAATATATATGTCATACCCTTTTTTATATGTTTTCGCATTGTTTCCTCCTTATTACACATCATTATTATGTATCTGTTTATTTTAATTTAAGAAAAAACCATTGTAATTTTACTCTGTCTTCCTGCTTTATTCAAGCAATGTATCAGCATATTAAACAATCTTAAGGTTTTCTATATAATATTGTCATTACTTGATATTACAGTCTTCTGCTTTGGTATTATAAAAAAGAAATGTATCATATTTGCATCTTATACTTTTCTTTTTGCACATGTTTATCGAAAGTAGTATAGCATATAAATATGTCCATTTTGTGGCGAAAAATTCTGTCATACTGCGTGTGTTTTATTTTTTTTTAAAAAAGTGAAAAAACTTGTTGACATTTATATAGCACAGTGGTATTATCTTACTTGCGTCGGCGGTAAGCCGTACGGAATAAGACATGCGGGAGTGCTGGAATTGGCAGACAGGCTAGACTAAGGATCTAGTGCTGGAAACGGCGTGTGGGTTCAAGTCCCATCTCCCGCATCTTTATTTTTAGAAAACCTTTGAGGTTTTCTTTTTTTATGTCCACAAAAGCCTGATGCCGGAAGTTTTGCTTCTAATGTCAAGATTTTGTCTGTAGATATATCTTTATGTAGCAGACCTTTTCTTACATCGGTCCTTAACGATCCACCGTCAGGGGGGGGAGTTTAGTACCGTTATGTAAGAAACAAAGCGAAAGCGTTCTGCGGAATAAAGGATATATCTACAGACAAAATCCCTGACGCGGATACAGCTTCCGGCATCAGGGATTTTTTCCATCTCAAATTTTTATCATATTGGTAAGCTTCTTTTCTACGTCTTCTAACAGATGTGCCTTAAATGCACTGTAGTACTCATGTGTAAACTGTGTATAAAGGAATTTGTTCCACAGGTTACTGCAATATGTACTGTCAAAATCGTAGTAAGAGTCTGTGTACATCATTCCGTTGCTGTATCTGGTCACATCCAGATATGGCTCTTTTCCTGCATAATTCAATCTCATTACCAGATTTTTCTGTTCACTGCAGCATGCAAATGTCTCTAAGAACATCTTCATCTGCTCTCTTGTTACTCGTTCTACAAACATAATATGTCACCCTCCATGTCCCATAAATTAGCTCAAAATGTAGTTCTATTATAGTATGAACAGGACAACTCTGTAAAGGCAATTATGTCGATGTCCGCCTATTATTTATGATCTTTAAAATAACGGATCACTTGTCAGGGCAAATTTTCCGATAACGCAAAAACAGACCATAACCATCTTCTTCCGAAAATCATCATGATCTGTTTTTATCTGCTTATATTAAATTAAGCAAGCTTTTCCTTTGCAACAGCAACAAGCTTCGCAAATCCTTCAGGATCACTGATAGCCATCTCTGAAAGCATCTTTCTGTTGATGTCTACACCTGCAAGCTTTAAGCCGTGCATTAATTTGCTGTATGAAATATCATTCATTCTTGCAGCAGCATTGATACGAGCGATCCATAACTGTCTGAATTCTCTCTTTCTCTGCTTTCTGCCAGCATATGAACTTGTTAAAGCTCTCATAACTGACTGCTTTGCTACTCTATACTGCTTTGATCTGGCTCCTCTGTAACCTTTAGCCAGCTTAAGTGTTCTGTTATGTTTTTTCTTAGCGCCAACGCCGCCTTTTACTCTTGCCATTCTCTAGTTCCTCCTGATTTATTAGATATAAGGTAAAATCTTCTTCATTACCTTTTCATTTGTTGAATCTGTCATTGTTAACTTTCTAAGATTTCTCTTTCTCTTAGTTGTCTTCTTTGTTAAGATATGGCTCTTGTAAGCCTTGCTTCTCTTAAGACCGCCGTTAGCTGTTTTCTTGAAACGCTTAGCTGCTGCTCTTTTTGTCTTTAATTTAGCCATGTGTGTATTTCCTCCTTAATATATGTCATATTGTAAATTAACGTTTTTCAGTTAAAAACATTATCATACTTCTTCCTTCAAACTTGGCAGGCTTATCGATGACCGCGATGTCTGAAAGCTTCTCGGCAAATTCATCAAGAATGCCCTTTGTCTGTTCTACATGGGCAAGCTCTCTACCTCTGAAACGAAGTGTAACCTTTACTTTATCGCCATGTGTCAGGAACTTTCTTGCCTGATTTACTTTTGTATTCAAGTCGTTAGTATCAATGTTTGGAGATAAACGAACTTCCTTGATCTCCATTGTCTTCTGTTTCTTTCTGGCTTCTTTCTCCTTACGAGCAAGCTCATAACGGTACTTACCATAATCAATAATCTTGCATACAGGTGGTTTTGCCTGTGGAGCGATCTTAACCAGATCAAGCTCTGCTTCCTTTGCAAGCTTCAGTGCATCTCTGGAGGACATAATTCCGATCACCTGACCATCCTCGCCGATCACGCGCACTTCTCTGTCTCTAATCTGTTCGTTAATCATTAATTCGCTAATGACTTTTTACCTCCATTGCATAAAAAATAGTGGACAGCGCAAACCATCCACTATTATATATAAGTACATATTATAATCTACTTAGATATGAACCCGAGTCACTGTTCTTCGTGCTAAGGTGAGAGTGGATACTCTGCTTTCTTGTCTGTCTCTGCTAAACAGCTTCTATAGGTTAGCACATACATGTGCAAATGTCAAGAAGTTTTTTATTGTATCCAGCAACTTTTTTCGTTATATTTAGCAACTTTTTAATGCTCGCTCTCTTCCGCTTCGATCGGGATAAATACCCGGTCATGGGAGATTGCGGCATCTGCATCCTCCGGCTTTGCAGAACGCTTACGGGCTTCTTCTGCGAAATACATCTGGGAATCCAGTTTTACCTTGCCGCGAAGATCCTGCTTCTCGTAACTGCCATCCGGCTGCATGATGTGAGCCTTTAAAGTATCGGCAAGCTGGATCTTTAAGATGTCCTTGATCCGTTTCTTCAGATCAGGATCTTCTACCGGGAAGGTGATCTCGACACGCTTGTCAAGGTTTCTCGGCATCCAGTCCGCACTACCCATATAGATATCTTCAAATCCATCATTATAGAAATAGAAGATTCTGGAATGTTCCAGGAAATTACCAACGATCGAACGAACCGATATGTTCTCGCTGAGTCCCGGCACACCTGCTTTGATACAGCAGATACCGCGGACGATCAGATCGATCTTAACACCGGCAGCCGATGCATCATATAAGGCTTCCATCACCTTCGGATCACAAAGAGAATTCATCTTAGCAATGATCCGTGCCTTCTTACCCTGTCTGGCATTTTCCGCTTCACGGTTAATAAGCATCAGAAATTTATCCTTTAACCAGATAGGTGCAACTGCCAGTTTGTTCCATTTTCTTGGCTCTGAATATCCGGACAGCATATTAAATACTGCCGTTGCATCTTCGCCGATCGGGTCTGAACAGGTCAGGAGTCCCATATCTGTATATAACTTTGCTGTCTGATCGTTATAATTACCGGTACCAAGATGTACATAACGCTTGATACCATCTTCTTCTCTTCTGACAACCAGTGCGATCTTGGAATGAGTCTTAAGTCCGACCAGGCCATAGATAACATGGCAACCGGCTTTCTCAAGCTTTTTCGCCCATGCAATATTGTTTTCCTCATCGAATCTTGCCTTTAACTCAACCAGAACAGTTACCTGCTTGCCATTCTCCGCAGCCTGCTCTAACGCTGCTATGATCGGTGAATTGCCGCTGACACGATATAAGGTCTGCTTGATCGCAAGTACATTTGGATCGACTGCTGCCTGACGGATAAATTCAATAACCGGCGTGAACTCATAATATGGATGAAACAACAGACGGTCATGCTTCTTGATCTTATCAAATATATTGCTGTAGTCACCATTTGAAAATGCCGGCTGTGGAACATATTTCTCATATTTCAGATGATCAAAGCCCGGCAGGCCATTTACTTTCATAAGGAAGGTAAGGTCAAGCGGTCCGTTTATCTTATATACAACACGATCAACCACATCCAGATGCTTCTTTAATTCTTTTAACAGCTTCTTGTCCATCGTATCTTCTACTTCCAGACGGATAACCTCACCCCACTGGCGCTGCTTTAACTGCTTCTCGATCTCCTTTAACAGATCGGCTGTCTCTTCCTCATCAATTGAGAAATCCGCATTACGCATAATACGATATGGATGTGCACATACGATATCATAGCTTAAGAACAGCTTATCCAGATTCTTCTCGATCACTTCTTCAAGCAAGATGATCTCTGTCATGCCCTGTCGTTCAGATGGCAGAATGATCACTCTTGGAAGTACAGATGGGACCTGAACGGTCGCAATATCTGTAACGTCTTTCTTCTTATCATAGATCAGCGCACCGATATTTAAAGATTTATTTCTTACAAGAGGAAACGGTCTGGAAGAATCCACTGCCATCGGTGTTAATACCGGATAGATATCCCGCTCGAATAATTTATCTACATATCTGGACTGTTCCGGTGTCAGATCTTCATAATGTCTGACGATTTTCAGTCCATTTGCCTCTAATAACGGAACCAGAGAACGATTATAGGTCTGATACTGATTCTTCATGAATTCCTTTGTTGCAGGAATCAGCTCATCAAGCTGTTCTTCCGGTGTCATTCCGGCGATATCCTTCTTCGTATATCCCGCATTCTTCATATCCTTTAAGGATGCGATACGCACCATAAAAAACTCATCCAGATTGGATGCTGTGATGCTTAGGAACTTGATCCGTTCAAATATCGGAATATTCTTATCCTTCGCTTCACTCAGGCATCTTTTATCAAATTCCAACCAGGACAGTTCCCGGTTGTAAAATAAATTCTTATCGCTCATTTATATGCCCCTCCTTTGTTTCAATACTACTTTTACACCATAGACCTTTTCAAATAAGATATTATTCGTTTTAAACATGCCTGCTTCAAGTGTAATATCCTCCAGCGTATCTGTATAGATCACCAGTGTATTGTCATGTAATGAAATCCTGAGATTTGTAATCTTCTGTTTATAGCTCTTATCAAGCACATCTGCCAGTCGAAGGATAGCGGTAAGCTTGGCCACCTTCATATAATCTGCCGATCCGATCCGCCCGGAAGCCCTTAATTCCGACGGAAGGTAAAATCCATTATAATAAACCGCATTTGCGATCTCCTCTCTCTCTTTATGAGAAAGTCCAAGGATCTCTGTCGCCATCACGATATGATAAGAGATCAGGGATACATCCTTCATATTTACAAATTTACCACAGTTATGCAGGATCGCCGCGATCTGTAACTGCAGCCGTTCCCGTTTACCAAGTCCGTGTAATTTCCGTATGCTGTCAAATATTGCAAGTGCATTGTCCGATACATTCTGGACATGCGCACGGTTTACTTTATATTTCTTTGCAATCGTATTCACAGATGCAAGAATATCCTGATCAAAATTCTTGTCCATCAGGAAGGTTCCCTGCTTATCCATATAGTCGGCAATAATACCATCACAGAAGATCACGTTCGGAGTCAGGATCTCCTCTGCCCTGGAATTATCCAGAAATGACTGATAAATGATCGCCATCGGAAGCATCAGGGTGGCACGCTCATATGGAATACCATATCGTTCCGCCAGATCTTCCGGTTTTATGTCAACTACCCGTTTATAGAGAATGCGGAATTGTTCTCTCGATATACTGTTTGTGATTGAAAGCTCCGGACCAACTTTTTTCAGGTTGTTGATACCATCACCGATTGCAATAATACTCTTAATATCTTTATCATTTAAAAACAGATTTCTGAATTCTATGATCGCGTTTGATGCGTACTCTTCCATCAGTGTTTCAAGATCTACCGTATCGGAACCGAACCGGGTCATATAATCACGGATTCGGACTGCACCGATCGGAAGATTCTGTGTCTGCACCAGATTTCTTCTGTCAAAGATCGAGATCTGTAAGCTTCCGGCTCCAATATCAAGCAATGCATTATTCTTATGGGTTGCCACATCCACATCCATCCCGGTTGCCACAAATGCTTTATAATTCATAAAACGTTGTTCTGAATTACTGAGTATCTGCACATCAAAATCCGTACACATCTTAATTCTCTCAATGATCATAGAAGCATTCTCCGCTTCTCTGACCGCACTGGATGCATATGCCCTGTAATCAGATACATCATATTCCTTCATCTTTCTCCGGAATTTTAGCAATGTGTCACACAGCTTATTCAAATTATTTTCTTCGATATATCCTTTATTATAAGTATCACTTCCAAGCTCAATGATCGTTTTTACGGTATCAAGCTCCCTCGCACCCTTTCTTGGTGTGATCTCGCAGATCTTCATTGATATCTCATTAGAACCTACATTGATCGCGGCAAATGTCTTTCCTGCCATACTTTCATACACCTCACTTCTTTTTTACACCCCTAATATGTACCGATCAGACGAAAATCCATCGCATCTTCACAGATTCCCTGTAATGCATGTCTTGTTCTTGAATCTAACAGACTGCCTTCCATTGTAACAAAAAAGGCATATTCCCATTTTCTACCGGTAAGCGGTCTTGATTCGATGCTTGTCATATTAATTCCGTTCAGATTAATATGGCTCAATATATTGTAAAGTGTACCACTTTCATCCGGCAAGGAAAAGCGGATACTTATATTTTCAGCCTTTTCCACAAAGATTTTCTGTTTTGACAGGATTATAAAACGTGTCGTATTGTTGTCATTGTTCACAATGTCTTTTGCAAGAATCTGAAGTCCATAAAGCTCTGCTGCAAGCTCACTTGCAATCGCTGCCTGTGTCTTATCTCCTTCTTCAATTACCTTGACCGCCGCTACTGCCGTATTTGCAACACTGCACTGTTTCCACGGCTTCCGGCTCAGATAATTCGTACACTGAAGCAGTCCCTGCGTATGTGAATATACGGTTTTGATCTGAGAAAGCTCACTGCCCGGCACACCCATTAATGCATGTGCTACATGAACCTCTTCTTCACCGACGATGGTCACATCATTATTTCCCACCATGTCATAGATTCCATTTACAAATCCGGCTGAAGAATTCTCGATCGGAAGTACACCATAGTCTGCCTTGCCGTTCTTCACCATCTCGATCACATCTCCGAAATCCGGCACATTGATATTCTGGATCTCTTTTCCGAAGAACCTGAACATTGCCTGTTGGCTATATGCTCCCGGAACCCCCTGATAACAGACAACAGTGTCCTTGTCTACTTCTAATTTCTTCACACAGGTAAAATCCTTCATTCCATCACAAACAACCTGAGAGCTGTCATTCGTCAGTTTCTTATTCTCATCTGCCATACCTGCCAGGATCTTATCTCTTGTCTTTACAAGAGAAGCAATCTGTGCTTCTACTGTCCGTAAATCTTCCATATTATATTTATCCATTGTTTTATCTGCTCCAAATACAGGACATTCCGCCTGCAGTCTTTCTATAATATTGATATTGTCTTCAAAATTATGCAATACCATCAAATGCACATGCTCATTCATTTTTCCCGGTTTATTCTTCGTTCCGTTCCAGCTCGTCAAGCAGCTCCCGGATTGTCCTGCCATTGACCGGATGTCTCTTATAGCCCGCTATATTCGACAATGGCTCCAATACAAATTCCCGCTTGCACATCTCTACATGCGGAATATGGAGATTTTCCTCATCACAGATCAGATCATCATATAAAAGAATATCGATATCCAGAGTTCTTGGTCCCCAGTGGATAAAGCGTTCCCTCCCGGCGTCCTTCTCGATCGCATTGATCAGATGTAACAGTTCATCCGGCGAATGAAGTGTCTCTACCTCGATACAGCCATTTAAAAAATCATCCTGTTCCACGCCACCATACGGCTTTGTCTCGATGAAATCTGAAACCTTAGTCACCTTGGTATATTCATCTTTATTTAATTCATCAATCGCAAAATCGAGATAGGATTCCCGGTCGCCCATATTCGAACCAAGTCCCAGATAAGCAATGTGTCTCTTTCTTCGTATCTTTACTGACACTGTCTGAAGCGGCATCAATACCGGTGCCCATGGTTTCTCAACCTCTACTTCAACCTCTGACATCGTCGGATATGACAGAAGGATATTCGCCGCTACTTCTTCTGCGACTGCCTCGATCAGCTTATAAGTATGCTCTTTCATCGTCTTTTTAACCAGATTACAGATAGCTCCATAATCAATAGACAGCTTCAGATCATCCCGGATCCCTGCCGCCCTTGTCGATGTATACATATCAATATTAATTACAAATTTCTGTCCAAGCACATTTTCTTCTTTAAAAACCCCGTGATTGGCAAATATTTCCAGTCCTTTTATGCTGATTCTATCCATACGACACCTCCTGTCTGTTCTCCCTTTTACCAGATCAAACCTCATCTTTTATATTTATGATTCAATGAAATTTTTCTTCTGTTCATTGAATCATTAAGTACTGCTTCATTTTCTCTTATTGACTGTATTAACTGTGCATGATCGCCCATGCCATCTGAAGTGCGCGCGCATTTCCTTTTACATTATGCACACGGAAGAACTGACAGCCCTTCATAAGTCCCATGACCGATGTCGCGATCGTACCTTCTTCCCGCTCCGTAACCGGAAGATCAAGAGTCAGACCGATCATGGATTTTCTGGATGTGCCAAGAAGAACCGGCAGCTCCCATTTGTGTAAAAGCTCCAGATGGTTCATCAAAGCAAGATTCTGTTCTAAGTTCTTTGCAAATCCGATTCCCGGATCTACCATGATCTTCTCCTTCTTCACACCTGCATTAAGTGCCATCTGAACAGATTCGTCCAGATCTTTAACAACGTCGTTTAAATAATCGGTATAATCCATTACCCTTCTGTTATGCATCAGACAACATGCCACATCATGTGCAGCAACGATATCTGCCATCCTTCCATCCCATTTGAAGCCCCAGATATCATTGATCAGATCTGCACCTGCCCGGATTCCGGCTTCCGCCACGCCAGCCTTATAGGTATCCAGTGAAATTACGGTATCAAATCGTTCCCTGATTGCCTCGATCACAGGAACAACACGACCAATCTCCTCCTCATCTGAAATTAATGTATAACCCGGTCTGGTCGATTCTCCGCCTACATCTATAATATCTGCGCCATCATTTATCATCTGCTCTGTGGCATACAATGCATCATCGAACTTATTATGTGTTCCTCCATCGGAAAATGAATCCGGTGTCACATTCAAGATTCCCATTACATACGGTTTTTCATTCAGTTTAAATTCTTTGTTCCCTATAATCATCAGTAGACCACTCCTTTGTTCTTTTCGTCTTCCTTCCAGTAACACTCGTCATAGACCTCACAGTCAAAACAGCGTCTGGAAAGCTTGTCTGCCCTGTATATTACATAGGAAAGCCCCTCTGCTTCCTTCCCTGTCGTATTATGTTTGCTGATTGCTTCTAAGATCAGCTCCGTTTCCTCCCCGGTAAATCCGGTTGCCTGCAAAATACTCCGACTGTTTCGGACACTTGCCAGATGATGTTCTTCACTGGTCTGATAGCTGACCGCCCGTCCGATGTCATGTAATAATGCTGCCGCATAGATTAACTCCGGTTCAAGTCCCAACTTCTCCTCCAGATTCATCAGCATTCCGATCCTTGCTACATCCAGACAATGATCGATCCCATGACAGCAGAATCTTCGTTCTTTCTCGGATGTTCGGATCTGCTCCATCCAGTCTTTATATTCTTCATTTGCTAATATTGCGTTGACTCTGTCCATCGTCATTTCTTCTCTGTAGTCCTCTCCTGGTTTATCGTACTACTTTATCCGCGGTATCAGCGGTCCTATAAAAGATAATGAACCAAATACCACAATCACCGGCTCCGTCATTTCTTGTGCCAGTGTTTCCGCCTGTCTCTGTGCAGTAAACACATCCTCTGCCGTATCCACCGACTTTCCGTATGAACGATAGCAGTCTGCCAGAATCTCCTTATCAAGCGCCCGTGGATTATCCGGTGTTACCGTTATGATAAAGCTTGCAAACGGTGCCATGATATCCACCATTTTCTCATACTCTTTATCTGCAAGAACACCACAGATATAGATCAACGGCCGCCCTGTAAAATATGCCCGGATATTCTCTCTGAGGCTTCTCCATCCGCCTTCATTATGTGCTCCATCAATATAAGTCAAAGGCACATCCTTAATCTTCTGGAATCTGCCCTCCCACAACATATCTTTTAATCCGTTCTTTATATTCACATTTTTTAAATCATACTGTTTTTTTATACAGTTACAGACCTCAATTGCGGTTATACTGTTATAGATCTGATAGATTCCGGGAATCCCCAGCTCATACTCCTGTCCTTTATAACAAAACCTGCTTCCATGCAGATCTTCTGTTATGACCTGCAGTTTGTCGGTATCTGCCATGATCGGTTTGATCTGCATTTTATCACATTTATCCAGCCATATCTGTCTCATCTCATCCTGCATCGGATATGCCACACACGGAACCTGTTCCCGAAGGATCCCCATCTTCTGTTCCAGAATCTCCTGCAATGTATCACCAAGAAACTGCATATGATCTCTGCTGATGCTTGCAAGCACGGTACAAAGTGGCTGTTTCACCACATTTGTCGCATCGTTTTTTCCGCCCATTCCTGTTTCCAGTAACACGATATCGACCTTTTTCTGTACAAAATACAGAAATGCTACCGCAGTCTCAAGCTCAAAAGCGGTAGGAATCGGAAGCCCAGCTTCCTCCATATCCTCGCAAACCGGGATCACGGTCTCCATGATCTGTGCAAATTGCGATTCTCTCATGTAATGTCCATTTATCTGAAATCGTTCCAGGTATGTAAAGATCGTTGGGGATATATAGCGTCCGACAACATACCCTGCATCTTCCAGAATATGCTCGACAAATGCGAATACAGAACCTTTTCCGTTTGTTCCGGCTATATGAACGACAGGAACCCGATCCTGTGGATTTCCCAGTCTTAAAAGTAGTTCTTTCACTGTCTCCGTTCCGTAGATACTGCCTCTTTTTCCCGCTTCTTTCATATATAGATATGCTTCTTCGTATGTCATTCTTTAGCCTCTTTACTTGATTATGTATAGAAAAAATATAATGAACTATTTCTAATGCGTTCTATGTTGGATATGCGGTGTATCATCATCAATCGGAAGGATCTCATATCCATGTTCCTCTAATTGTTCAATCAGTGACGGCAGAGATTCCACTGTTTCATGACAGCAATCCAGATCATGCATCAATATGATCGTGTCATCATAATTTAATGCATCCTTCAATATATTCTTTACAAGCTGATCCGGTGTCTGTCCGGCAATCACCGCATCATTATTCAATGCATTCCAGTCAAAATACGTCAATCCTGCCGAGTCCAGATAGTCGATCAGGTCATTCACCGGTACCTGCGTAACACGGTTTGAACTTCCACCTGGGAACCTGTAATACCGGCAGTCCACTCCTGTAACATCATACAATAATTTTCTTAATTCCTCAACATCATTCACGAAATTGTCATAGCTTGCATAGATCGTACTATATTCATGGGAATATGAATGGATCGCCAGTGTATGCCCTTCCTCCACGATCCGTTTGTACATGGGATAGTATCGTTCATTTCTTCCTATTACAAAGAACGTAGCTTTAACATTATGCTCTTTTAAAATATCAAGGATCTCTCCGGTCTGATCGGATGGGCCGTCGTCAAAGGTCAGATATGCCCGTTTTCGCGTCACTGCCTTTGATGACATGGCAGCCACGCTGTCTGAATCCGGAAATTTATCTTTCCGATCGATAATGAATTTTCCTGTAAACAATAAAAATACGATCAGTGCAGCAACCAGAATTATATTTTGCCAATAAGCTGCAAAAAATCGGTCGCACTCTTTTAACGCTTCATTGGCTTTTATGTGGGATAAAACTGTTTTTATTTTTTTCCTCATTTTTATAAGATCTTCCGTTTTTTATACATCTATACTCCTAATCTGATATTTTTATTCGAATAAAAAACAGGAAATGTCAGATACTATTTTTATCAAATGGAAAAGGAGAATAAAAAATGAAAAAATCATTTCTTTTATGCGCATGTCTGGTTGTCATGGCATTTACCCTGACTGCATGCGGCGAGAAAAATAACCCTGAAACAACCGGTACAACAACCGGGAGCAGTACAGAGGACAGCAGTTCCACAGAAAATGGAAATAATTCAAACGGTACAGGTTCTGTAGGTAAGGATCTCGGTAACATGATCGATGATGCCGGAGATGTTGTAGATGATGCAGCAAAGGATGTATCCGATGCTCTGACCGGAAACTATGATACTTATGACCATGCTTATAAGTATTTTATGGATCAGATTCCCGGTGACTCTAAAAACTATGAAGTCCGTAATAACGACAAGGATCTTACTGATTATAACTCCGGCAGCATGGGCTACCACTTTGAGCTTCATGACACCAGAAAATCTGACAACTCTAAGGTTGGTGACTTCTATGTAGATTCTACCTCCGGCAAGGTCTACAAGGCAGTCTCCGGCTCCGGCGTGTCCGAATTTGACTTCTCGACCTTGAAGTAGACCACCTTTAAAAAACGGAAGACAGGGTTACCTATTATTACGCAAGACGCTTTCGCTCTACCTTCGACGCAGTGGTACGTAAGGCTGCAAAGTACGCAGCCTAAGTACCAGCGCTCAGGCAGGCTTGCTTCATAACAGTAACCCTGTCTTCCATTTTCCCTACGGTATCAAAATTCAACAATCCTATTTTTTAAATATCTGTTGTTTTTATTTATATTTTTTTCGAGAATACAATGGTGGACTTGCTTTATCAGGACGATAAAAAGTAAGACGAACGAACCGGTCGATGGTTATACTATTATGTAGCAAGCCTATCCGAATGTCGATCCTTGATGAGCTGTATAAACAGCGAATCTAGTACCGCTACATGAGGATAGAGTGCAAACGTCTTGCGTAATAATAGGTATAACCATCGACCAGTTCGTCCGTTTTAAGATTTATCGTCCTCTTTTTTGACAATCTCATGGGTGATGGGATTTACGACTACGCCCATCTCCTCTGCCATTTTGAGGTAGACATCCATCTCATGGTCTTTTCTCTGCTGTTCGCGTTTGCGGATAGCTTTTGACCGGATGATCTCCACGATACCGAATACAATCATACAGCATCCAAAAAAGATCATCACTGGACTTAAGGTTCCTACACAGCCTTTTACCAGACAGATTGTTCCGATCCCGATCATGACGATTCCCATTACCAGATTAAACATTTAACTTTCCTTTCCTGTATAAAATGCATCTTTTCCTGCTTTTTCCATCATTTTGTCATACTGATCATACATTCTCTGCACGCTGTTTTCGAGTAAATAATAATGCCGGATATATGGGATCAGTAAGACAAACAGTGCTGCCGCTAACAGTAAGATCTGTATTTTTTCCGTCACCACAAAGGTCACACAGCAGCCTACCGTAAGGATCGCAAATAAGATTGTTACAAGAAGATGGATCAGACGCTCATGCATGAAAAATTCAATCTGCACCAGATGTCTCCGCATCTCCTCATCAAAATCAACATCATCCCTTGCAAGCAGTTTATCTACATATACCAGATATTCTTTGATTCGTTTTGCCATATTCGATCACCTAACCCATATTTGCCTTATTCAGGAAATGATTCCATCCGGCAATTACCTTATCATAATAAAAGCTTACTATATAAGAATCTTCGTCAACATCAACGATCATCTGATAACACTTCTTATCTGCTTCCGGCTTACCACCATAGAAGATATAGTTCTCTTTGAACTTTCCAAATATCTTTTCATACTCATCTTCCGCAAGTTTCTGATCCGGAACTTCTTCTACCAGATTATCATTTGCATCATAATACTTATGACCTTCCAACAATACCGCTTCAATGACCGGATTCTTAAACCGTATCTCCATCTGATCGGCATATTTGTCTGTATAGTATTCGTTCTGAGAATTGTTATCCTTTACAACCGCACCTTCTACATAGAGTTCCAGCCATCTTGCCCGAAGCCCTTTAAGGGAAGCTGCTTCGCCATCTGTTTCCACTTCTCCGACTCCGACAAGCTTCATTTCTTTGATCTGTGCATCCCGTAACTGAATGGTTTCTATCTCATTTGTACTCTTAAATTTCATATTTTATACACCGTCCTGAACAATTTTAACTGCCTATAACTATAAACTGTTTTTCATAGCTTGTAAATGGAATTTAAGACAGAAAAATAAGAGGAACCCGTCTTACAGGCTCCTCCTGTTTATCTAATTCAAAGCATCATAGCCGCTTTCCTTCGTACGGATCTTCATGGCGGTGCGGATCTCATAACTGAAGATCTTGCCGTCTCCGACTTCTCCGGTGTATGCTGCCTTCTGGATCGCATCGATCGTCTTCTTCTCCCATTCTTCCGAAGAAACTACGATCTCAAATTTGATTTTCGGCTGCATAACGACATCAACCTCTGTACCACGTACCAGCTTCTTATATCCTCGCTGTGCACCGCATCCCATTACCTGAGATACCGTAATACCATTTACATCGATCGCATTCAGTGCTTCCTTTACATCTTCAAATACTTCTTCTCGCACGATTGCTTCTATCTTGATCATCATATTATCATACTCCTTTCCGCAACTTCTATGAATCCAGTCCGTTAAATGTCGGATATGCACTTTCTCCCTGTTCTGCGATATCTAGACCGATCTTTTCTTCCTTATCTGATACACGAAGCGGTGTGATCAGTCTTACAAGTCCAAGACAGATAAACGTTCCGACCACTGCAACTGCTATTGTCACAACGATACCGATCAACTGTGCAACAAAAAGGTGATAGTCTCCGAAGAACAGTCCATCCCATCTGGCAACGCTGTTGATCGAACTCTTACCAAATAATCCGGTCGCGATACCACCCCAGACACCACCGATACCATGACATCCAAAAGCATCGAGTGCATCATCTATTTTCAATTTCTTCTTCAATAAAGTAATCATACCACAACAGATCGGACTTACAAGTGCACCGATGATAAATGCAGACCAGATCGGAACAAAGCCTGCTCCCGGTGTGATCGCAACCAGCCCGACAACAAGACCGGTCGAAGCACCAACCAAGGTTGGCTTTCCATCTTTTATCACATCGATCAGCATCCATGACATCATGGCACTCGCACTTGCGATCGCTGAGGTTAAGAATGCATGAGCTGCAAGGCCATTTGCTCCGAGGGCACTTCCTGCATTGAAGCCGAACCATCCGAACCAGAGGATAAATGCGCCAAGAGCAACGAATGGAATGTTATGAACACGATAAGCAGTATTCTCATAACCTTTTCGTCTGCCAAGGATAATCGCAAATATCAATGCACTTACACCGGAGCTGATATGTACGACATTTCCGCCTGCAAAATCGACGGAACCGATCTCTGCAAGGAAACCGCCCTGTCCCCATACCATATGTGCCATCGGGTAGTAAACCAGAATCGACCAGAACATGATAAAGAAGAATAAAGCCTTAAACTTTACACGTCCGACTAATGATCCTGTGATCAGTGCCGGCGTGATCATTGCAAACATCATCTGAAATGCAATATATACAAAATGCGGAATATTGTCTGCATACGGTCCGGCCTCATTCATGGATATGCCATTTAACGCAAACCATCTGAGATCACCAATGATTCCTCCGTGATTTCCCCCAAAAGAAAGGGAGTAACCAAATAATATCCACATCACAACCGAAAGTCCCATAATAAAAGTACATGCCATCATCGTATTAACGACATTTTTCCTTCGCACCATTCCACCATAAAAGAAAGCAAGTCCCGGTGTCATAAAAAATACCAACGCTGTACAGATCAGCATAAAACCAGTATCACCAGTATTCATAACTATTTCCTCCATTTTTTCTGAAATTCTTTTTGAAATCTCCGGCAGGTGCGCATCCCCCGACAGGTTTCGCTTCACTCTTTTACAAAATTCCATGGTACTTTTTTTGTAAAACAGAAAAGACGCCAATCGAACGTATCTCGTTCAACTGACGTCTTTGTCTGAAGACATACTAACAGACCTGATTTATTTTTTCAAGTATTTTTTACAAACTCTTTACCATTCTTTAGCCAGGACATCATTTTACCTGTTTTTCTAAAGCAGATCGTATTTGTTTGACTTTTTTCTCATATTACGCTATGATTTTTTAGTTATGTATTCTATTACGAAATTTAACGATTTTGTCCATGTTATGCATACGCAATAAAAAATTGGAGGATATTTAAATGTTTATGACAACTAACTTTTTCATCATGCTTGCAATCGTTGTCTACCTGGCGATCATGCTTGTGATCGGCTTTGTTTACAGCAAGCGTAACAACAGTACAGAAGATTTCTATCTTGGCGGCCGTAAGATGGGACCTCTCGTAACAGCCATGAGTGCTGAAGCAAGTGATATGTCAAGCTGGCTCCTGATGGGACTTCCGGGCGTTGCATATCTGTCCGGTATCTGCGATGCCGCATGGACTGCCATCGGTCTTGCCGTTGGTACATGGTTGAACTGGTTCTTCGTGTCCAGAAAACTCAGACGTTATTCAAATAATATCGGCGCGATCACTGTGCCTGATTTCTTTGCAAAACGATTCCATGATAAGAATAATGTTATCACAGCACTTTCCGCTCTTGTTATCATTATCTTCTTCATCCCTTACACAGCATCCGGTTTTGCTGCCTGTGGTAAGCTGTTCAACAGCTTATTCGGTATCAATTATCAGGTTGCCATGATGTTGTCCGCCCTGTTGATTGTTGGTTACACTATCACCGGTGGGTTCAATGCCGTATGTGTTACAGACCTTGTTCAAAGTATCGTTATGACCGGTGCACTTGCGATCGTTCTGATCTATGGAATCTCAAGCGCAGGTGGTTGGACAGCCGTTATGGACAACGCAGCCGCCCTTCCGGGTTATCTGTCTCTGACATCTACCTTTGATGTTGCCTCCGGTTCTGAAGTCAAATATAACTTTTTGACAATTTTCTCAACCGCAGCATGGGGACTCGGTTACTTTGGTATGCCTCATATCCTTGTCCGTTTCATGGCAATCGAGGATGAGAAAAAACTGGTACTTTCCCGCCGTATTGCCTCTGTATGGGTCGTGATCGCTATGACCGCAGGTGTTCTGATCGGTATTGTCGGTCTTGGTATGACCAAAGCAGGCGCACTTGAAACTCTGACCGGTTCAAACAGTGAAACTATTATCGTTCGTATCGCAGGTATCATCAGCCAGCATAATGCATTAACTGCTCTTATCGCAGGTATCATCCTTGCCGGTATCCTTGCCGCTACGATGTCTACCGCAGACAGTCAGATGCTTGCTGCTGCATCCGGTGTTTCACAGAATATAGTACATGATTTCTTAAAGATCAAGATTTCCGAGAAGACAAATCTTCTGATCGCACGTTTAACAATCGTTGGTATTGCGATCGTAAGTATCTTCCTTGCAAGAAATCCTAACTCCAGTGTATTCAAGATCGTTTCCTTCGCATGGGCAGGCTTCGGCGGTGCATTTGGTGCTGTTGTGCTTTGTTCTTTATTCTGGAAACGTTGTAATCTTGCAGGTGCGATCGCCGGTATCATATCCGGTGGTGCTACCGTATTTATCTGGAAGTATCTGATTCGTCCACTTGGAGGAATTCTTGATATCTACGAACTGCTTCCTGCATTTATCGTATCCCTGATCTTCATCATTGTGGTCAGCCTGCTTACAAAGGCTCCTGATGAAGAAATCGTCCGGGAGTTTGAAGCAGCCAGCCAAAAGGCGTAGGCAAATCTCCCCCCTTACGAAAAAGGAAGCCGCTATACATATTATTGCGCAAGTCGTTTGCACTCTATTTCAACGCAACGGTGCTAAGCTCCTCGCCTATAAGGTGACTCACTAAGTACCGGCGTTGAAAAAGGCTTGCTTCATAATAGTATAGCGGTTTCCTTTTTCTTATGTATATTTTGAAATAACTTACATTTCCAAAATTACGGCTCTGTTATAGGTTCACTATTATGAAGCAAGCCTGCCCGAATGTCGGTACTTAGTGAACTGCTGTAAGCAGTGAGCTTAGAACCGCTACATGAGGGTAGAGCGAGAGCGTCTTGCGCAATAATATGTGAACTATAACAGAGCCGTAATTGGATAAAGAAAATAAAGTTGATTTTATCTGCTTTTGTTATATAATCAGTGGAAATAACTATTTTCGACAGGATGATTTTTATATGGCTGATTATATTACAACTTATACCGGGGATCATTTTGATCCAACTCTGCCGGAGGCAGAACATCTTCATATCGAGGACATCGCACACGCATTATCACTAATTTGTCGTGGAAACGGTCATGTAAAGACCTTCTTTTCCGTTGGCAGTCATTGTATCAACTGTGCAAAGGAAGCGGCTGCCCGTGGGTATTCCGACCGACTGGTGCTTGCCTGTCTGCTTCACGATGCAAGTGAAGCCTACCTGTCAGATGTTCCAAGACCTTTTAAGAAGCATCTTCCTGCATATAAAGATCTGGAACAGAATCTGTTAAATGTGATCTATACAAAATATCTGGGTTCTCCTCTGACAGAGGAAGAAGAATGCAGGATCAAATGCATCGACGACGACATGCTCTATTTCGATCTTCTCACTTTGCTAAATGAGCCATCGAACAGACCGGAGCCTGAGATTCACATCAACCTTTCTTATGAGGTTCGTCCGTTTGAGAATGTCGAACAGGAATATCTTCAGTTGTTTCATATACTGTATAAATAGTATTTATTTTTCCTCTTTCGGCAAAATGATATTTAAAAGGATTGCTACCATTGCTGCCGGTACAATTCCCGATCCGCCAAACACCAACTGTACCACCTCCGGTGTATGTACCAGAATTCCGGGATTAGCTCCCATTCCATATCCAACGCCCAGTGCTACTGATACAATGGAAAGATTTCTGGCATTCAACGGATTCTTCGTGATCAACTGAATACCACTGATTACAATTGACGAAAACATCATGACTGCTGCGCCACCTAGTACAGACTGTGGCATGATTGATACCAACGCAGCAAGCTTTGGGCATAAACCGCAAAGGACAAGGAAAATGGCTCCGGTTGCAAGAGCGAACCGGTTTACAACCTTTGTCATGGCTACCAATCCAACGTTCTGACTGAATGATGTATTTGGCAGGACACCAAATATCGCTGCAAATGAAGAACCCAGTCCGTCACACATAACACCGCCTGCAAGTTCTTTATCAGTTGCTTCTCTGTCCAATCCGCCTTCCATAACACCTGAAATATCTCCAACCGTCTCAACTGCAGTTACAATGAACATAATAAGAACCGGAAGAATCGCACGCAGATCGAAAACAGGTTTTACAGGCAAAAGCTTCGGAACCGCAAACCAGGAGGCTTCCGCAACTTTATCCCAGTTCAACACCCATGCCTTTGTATATTCTACACCATCTGCCGTCACTCCGGTTTTCGGCAAAACAAAGCCCATGATCATTGCTGCAATGTATCCGAAAATAATGCCAAATAAAATAGATGAAGAACTCAAAAAGCCTTTTGTCGCATGTTTGAAAAACAAGATCGCAATAAGTACAAACAACGCAAGTAACAGATTCTCAATGGAGCCAAAATCTTCTGCTTTATTTCCTCCACCAAAAGAATTGATACCTACCGAAATCAGACTTAATCCGATCGACATTACCACGGTACCGGTTACGACCGATGGAAAGAACTTACGAAGGGGCTTTAAGAAAAAGCCAAGCACTGTTTCAAAAAGACCACCTATAATAGATGCTCCCATGATCGCGCCATATGCCAGTATACCACCACCCATGGTTGCTGCTACACTGTTAAAGACACCTATAAATCCGGAAGATGTTCCCATTATGATCGGTACCCGGCCTCCTACCGGACCAATTCCGAACAACTGTACCAATGTCACAATTCCTGCGATCAGCATCGCATTCTGAAGCAAAGAAAGCTGTAGATCTGCGAACTCACCGCCTGCCAGGCCACATGCTCCTGTGATGATCAGAAGTGGAGTCAGGTTTCCTACAAACATTGCCAAAACATGCTGTAATCCTAACGGAATCGCCTGCGAAAGCGGCATCTTTCCATCCATCTGAAATGCTGTCTCAGACAGCTTAAATATTTTTTTCATTTGTGAATTCTCCTCATCTTTATTCTTTTTCATCCAACATGGACATCAATATCTTTTCCGGAGTGATCGGAAGTTCTCTGTGCCATACGCCTGTTGCACGATAGATTGCATGTGCAATTGCAGGTGCAGGTGTATTGATCACTATCTCTCCTATAGACTTGGCTCCAAATGGGCCTGTCGGTTCATAACTGTGTTCAAATTCTACCTGAAGATGTCCCATATCAAGGCGGGTTGGAATCTTATACTGCATGAAACTGGATTCAATCGGACATCCTCTTTCATTGTAGGTGACATTCTCAAACAGTGTATGCCCGATTCCCTGTACGATGCCGCCTTCTGCCTGAATACGCGCCAATGCCGGATTGATAGGAATTCCACAGTCAACAACAGCTACATAATCCAGGATCTTTACCTCTCCTGTATATCGGTCTAACTCAATCTCAACCATACCGACCATATAAGGTGGAGGCGATACAGGTGAAGAATGGGAAACCGTTGCTACTGCTGCGATATCATTTGCAATCTGGTCTTTTACACTAATCTCGGCAAGTGACACACTTTGATCTGTATTGACCCGACATGCCCTTCCATTTTCAAAGATCATTTCCTCCGGACTGCAGGAAAGCATACCGGCTGCTATCGCACAAAGCTTTTTTTTCAGTTTCTCACAGGCAAGTTCTACGGCCTTACCCGTAACATATGTTGTAGATGATGCGTACGAACCGGAATCATATGGTGATGCATCTGTATCTGCCCCAAATACAGCTATATCATCCACAGAACAATCCATACATTCTGCCACCATCTGAGCTAGGATCGTGTCACATCCGGTTCCCATATCTGCCGCACCGATGATCAGATTAAATGTTCCGTCATCGGCCAGCTTTACCGTTGCCGATCCGACATCCAGATTGGAGATACAGGAGCCTTGCATCGCCATAGCTACTCCGGCTGTTCTTACCTTCCCATCTACTGTCTCACGAACAGGATATTTCTCGTCCCAATGAAATAATTCTTTGCATTTTGCCATACATTTATCAAGTGCGCAGGCATTTGCTGTCTCTCCATAATATGCCGGCATCTTCATTCCTTCACGGATCATGTTGTTTTCACGGATTACAGTCGGATCAATTCCAAGTCTTTCTGCAAGTTCATTTACAGCACTTTCCAGTGCAAATATACCCTGTGTCGCACCATATCCCCTGTAAGCACCGGCTGCCATCGTATTGGTATATACTACATCATAATTAAACCGATATGCTTCAAGTCCACCTGTATAAAGGGGAATCGATTTATGTCCGCTCAGACCAACTGTTGTAGGTCCGTGTTCTCCATATGCTCCTGTATTTGAAAGTGTATACAGATCCAGTCCGCGGATATGTCCGTCCCGGTCTGCTCCCAGGCGTACACGAACTTCCATCTCATGCCGCGGAGAACCGGCAATCTGACTCTCTTCTCTTGTGAATATAAGTTTGGCGGGTTGTCCGGTCTTCAGTGTGACAAACGCCGGATAGACTTCACTGACTGCTGTCTGTTTTGCCCCAAACCCTCCACCGATTCTTGGTTTCTCAACACGTATCCTGCTCTTTGGAATGCCCAGTGCTCTGGAAAGGATACGACGCACATGAAATACAATCTGTGTAGATGAGATCACATGAAGCCTTCCATATCGGTCAAAACAGGTATAGGTGCGGAAGGTTTCCATCATTGCCTGGTTAAACGCCCGCATATGATATGTGTGTTCGAACACCTCATCACAATCCGCTATTACAGCATCCACATCACCATCTCCGTTTTTTTCACTTGCAACCAGATTCCGTCCGGGATCTCCTCCAACTTCCATAGGTGGAAACCAGTCCTCCTCCGGGTGTACAAGGACAGCACTATCCTTTGCCTGATGAAAATCAAGAACCGGTTCGAGGATATCATATTTCACTTTTATCAGCTTCATTGCTTTTAAAGCAGCTTTCTCATCCGTAGCCGCAATAATAGCAACAACATCCCCTACAAAACGCACATGCCGGTCTATGATCAGCCGATCATAGGGAGATGGTTCCGGATATGTCTGTCCTGCAATCGCAAACCTCTGCTTTGGCACATCCTTCCATGTATAAACATCTACAACTCCCGGAACTTTTTTTGCTATTGCTACGTTGATATCTTCTACAATAGCATTGGCATATGGGCTTCTTAAAAGCTTTACCGTCAAAGCATCTGATGATGTAATATCATCAACATAAACCGGTTTTCCCAAAAGGAGCTGCATTGCATCTTTTTTACGAACCGAATGATTGACTGAATTATACTTCTTTTCTTCCATGAATGCCCTCCTCTGATCTCTTATATTCCAGATAATTTCGAATTCCCCGTAACTGGCCTTCATATCCGGAACATCTGCAAAGATTTCCTGCCAGATAAGCACGAATCTCATCATCTGTAGGATCCGGATTCTCTCGCAATAATGCAATCGTGTTCATGACAAATCCAGGATTGCAAAATCCACACTGATCAGCTCCCTGATCTGCAATAAAACCGACAAATTCAGAAGCTTCCTCCTGAAGTCCCTCTAATGTCTGTACCTCATGACCATCTACCCTTGCTGCCGGCACGGAGCAGGAAAGCACAGGAATGCCGTCCAAAAAGACTGTACATAATCCGCAATTTGCAGTTTCACAGCCTCGCTTTACACTGTAGCAGCCATGCTTTCTCAGAAAATCGATCAGAAGCAGATCCGGTTCAATAGAATCCACCAGTTTTTTCCCATTTACAATTACTGTTATCTCCATTTCTGCTCCTCTCTCAATTTATTTAATAATCGCTGACTTAATACACGAATCAATCTGGAACGATACTTTGCTCCGGCTCGATGATTACTTCCTGTCGGAATATGTTTCTCTGCCCACATAGCAAAGTCCTCTATAGAGTCTTCTGTCAGTCCCTCTGACAGAAGCCCTTCTTCATCCAGAAGAAGCATCGCTCGTCCCGGTCTTGCTCCCACTGATAAACGATATTCGCCGCCTACAACAGAAGCCGCACATGCGATGACCGGAAAATCAGTACTCTGATTTCTTACAGATGCATAAGAGAAGCATCCGGACGTCTTCTTTACGATCAGGCGAACCAGAATATCCTGATCCGGTTTCTGCCCCACAAATTCTCTAAGTGGTATTCTCCCACCCTGATATAATTCCACATATGTATCCATGGCAAGAAATACCGTCAGCACATCAGAGAAACCAAAACGTCCCCAGATACTTCCACCTACCGTTGCCAAGTTACGAAACTGTACACCGACAATATCTTTTACAGCGTCTCTGACAGAATTTTGTGTATAATTATTTAAGCCTCTATGCAATTCAAGCTGTCGTAGAGATACCATCGAACCGATAATGATCTCATTCTCTGTCTCCTCGATCTGATCCAGTTTCAGATCACACAGATCAATTGCTGTCAATATCGTCCGGTTCTGCATCTTTGTCCATAACATTCCACCGATTATACAGCTACCTTTTTTTTGATTTAACTGATAAGCCTCTTCCAGACTTTTAACACGTATATAATTCTGAATTGTTACCATAAAAAGCTCCTTTAAATGTTGCATTAGCCGCACTATATCAAGATATATTATAGTAAAAATACTTGTTTTTGAAAAGATGCTTTGCTACAATACCGTTGTATTATTTAAAATATAACGAAAAGGAGTTATTATGAAAAAAACATTAAAAAAATGCTTATCCTTATTTTTAATCTGTTCCCTGCTTTTATCTCTGGCAGGCTGTAATACTTCATCAAAGCCTGCAGGCACGGGGACAACCGCTTCATCAGAAGCGACCTCAGAATTATCATCAGAAACTTCTTCAGATGATGTGTCTACAGAAGCTGCCGAAAAAGAAACCTCTTATCCAGTCACAGTTACGGATCAGGCAGACCGCACCGTTACCATTGAAAAAGAGCCAGCTAAGATTGTAAGCGGATACTACATTCCTTCCAGTCTTCTGATCGCACTTGGATTATCGGGCAAGGTGGTAGGTATTGAGGCAAAGGCAGACAAAAGACCGATCTACAAACTGGCTGCCCCGGAGCTTCAGGAACTTCCAAACGTCGGAACAGCAAAGGAATTCGATCTGGAAACCTGTGCTTCTCTTTCACCGGATCTTGTGATTTTGCCGTTAAAGCTAAAGGATGCCGCAAAGAGTCTGACAGAGCTTGGTATTCCTGTGCTACTGGTAAATCCAGAAAGTCCGGATCAGTTATCCGAAATGATCAGTCTTATTGCCACAGCTACAAATACCCAGGATAAAGCAGACCAACTGCTTGACTTCATTAATCAGGAAAAAGAAATGCTTACTACTTCTCTTGCAACCGCAGACGACACTCCGAATATTTACCTTGCAGGTAATTCTTCTCTCCTGTCAACTGCCGGTCCAGCTATGTACCAATCAGGTATTATCGAACTTGCAGGCGGTAAAAATGTAGCATCTGATATCTCTGATACCTATTGGACCGAGATTAGCTATGAACAGCTTCTCTCCTGGGATCCTGATTATATTATTCTTGCTTCCGATGCAGAATATACAGTAGACGATGTATTAAGCGATCCGAACCTGAAAGACTGCACAGCAGTAAAAAACAATCACGTTTATGCCATTCCGGGGGATATAGAAGCACTGGACAGTCCTGTACCTGCTAGTATCCTGGCTTCCATCTGGCTTGCCGGAATCCTGCATCCTGATCAGGTTTCAACTGATACTTATACGAAAGAGATGAATTCTTTCTATGAAACATTCTATGGAATCAAAAAATAAAGCAAATTTATATCTTATTGCCGGAAGCGTAGGTCTGATTCTTCTGACAGCAGCTTCCCTGTTTATCGGAAAATACAGGATCACCCTGACCGGTCTGATAGCCGGAGACTCCATGCAATGGCGAGTATTTCTTACGCTCCGTGCCAGCCGCGCTGTTATCGGTGCTATCGGAGGATTTGTCCTTGGCATGGCAGGTTTTGTCTATCAGACCGTTTTTCGGAATCCTCTGGCCTCCCCTGATATCATTGGCGTATCTTCGGGAGCCAGTGCCGGTGCAGCATTTGGAATTCTGTTCTTATCCGGTTCTATGGCGATCACAGTCTCTGCTTTTGCAGGGGCTGTTTGTTCTGTTATCCTTGCACTGGTATTATCTTTCTTAACCGCAGACCGAGATGGTCACAGCATTGTACTTGCCGGAATTGCTGTTCACAGTCTCGCACAGACGGCACTGGTTTGTCTGAAATTAACCGCAGATCCGGAAAAACAACTGGCATCGATTGAATATTGGATCATGGGAAGCCTAAATGGAATCAGCATCTACTCCATAAAAGGAAATATTATCCTATGTCTTTTCTGTTCAGTCATTCTATTCTTATTATATCGACAGATCATCCTTCTCTCTTTAGATGATAATGAGGGAAAAATGCTCGGTGTAAATGTACAGCAGATTCGTCTGATTGTTTTGTTGATTGCGACACTGGCTGTTTCCGGTGTGATCAGTATGACCGGACTGATCAGCTTCGTATCTCTTCTGGCACCCCACGGAGCACGTTTATTACTAAAAAATAACCGGATATCCACTATGCTGCTAAGCGGACTGATTGGTGGATGTCTGCTAACCATGGGAGATATATTTGCTCGTAGTATAGCATCCACAGAACTGCCTGTAAGTATCTTTACAAGTCTTTTAGGAGTCCCATTCTTAATCTATCTATGTATAAGGAGAAGTGATCGGATATGAAATTACTGACTGTAAACAATCTGTCTGCCGGATATAATGGAACAGACATTATCAAAAATATCAGTTTTTCCGTCGACTCCGGTCAGATTATTGGTATACTTGGGGCAAACGGTTGCGGAAAAACCACCTTGATCAAGTCCCTGGCAAATCTGCTTCCCCATACGGGGAACTGTCAGCTTGATACAATTACCGTAGAATCAATTTCCCCAAAGGAACTGGCAAGGCTTTGTGGATATATACCACAAAATAACAGTATCTCTTTAGATCTCACGCTTTTTGATGTAGTTATGATGGGGTTCAACCCTGAACTTAAACTGTTGCAGACTCCAACCCGGCAAATGAAGGAATCAGCTATACAGGCACTTATGGATGTTGGTCTTGGCAACCGGATTTATGATAATTTTCAAAGCCTGAGTGCCGGTCAGAAACAATTATGTATATTAGCACGTACATTTGCAGGCAAACGAAAACTTCTTCTTTTGGATGAACCGGAAAGTGCCTTAGATTTTCGGCTACGTTATCAGGCAATGGAGCTTTTACAGGATTATATCCAACAAAATCATGCTTCTGCCCTGATCACACTACATGATTCAGCTCTGGCGCTAAATTATTGTGATTTACTTCTGATCCTGTCAGACGGCAGATTGATCGGTACGATCATTCCATCCGAAACATCAATTTCCGAGATGGAACAGCTTCTTTCCAAAATATATGGTACAATCAGTCTGTCAAAGCTTAACGATCGTCTTGGAAATAGCAGGCTTGTTATGATGAAGGAGGCTGAAACATCTTGAAAGCAATAACAAAAATTTATTTTGTAAATGAAAATAACGAAAAATTTTTTGGAGCCGGGCCATGCCAACTGCTTCATATGATCGAAGAAACCGGCTCTCTCCGTTCTGCATCAATCTCTATGGGACTTGCCTATACAAAGGCACTCCGTATGATCAATAAGGCAGAAAAAGAACTGGGATTTTCTCTGACAAAACGCAGCACCGGTGGCAGATCCGGTGGTGGAAGTACTCTGACTCCAGAGGGAAAGGAATGGCTGAAAAAATATGAAACCTACCGGAATGCCTGTAATGAGGCCAACAGCAAACTCTATATGGAGATCTTTTCAGACTAGCGGAAAAAAACATCTGGTTCTGACAGGAGCATCCGGAAGTGGAAAAACAACACTTCTGTCATCTCTCTTTTCCTCCCCGATGCCCGGTGTTACCTCCTGGGTAGTACCGGAAAAAGGGGTCTACCTGAAAAATAACTGTTCAAAAGAAATAATCCAGATTGGACGTTTTCATCCGGATCCAACCCATAAGAGAAATCAGATGCGTGCTATTCCCGAAAACTTTGATGAAAAAGGAACCGCATTCTTACATTCCTGTCTGCATGCAACTTCCGAATGGATCACGATTGATGAAATCGGCTTTCTGGAAAGTAATTCCTGCAAATACCGGCAAGCTATACGAACCTTAATGAAGCACAAACAGCTTCTCATGGTCGTGCGAAAACAAAAGCTTCCGTTCCTGGAGGAACTGCGTAACCATAAAGATGTTTTCCTTGTGGATCTCGACCAACCATATGGAAATGCAGGCTGTATCATCATGGCATCCGGTCAGGGTACCCGCTTTGGGGGAAATAAGCTGCTTGCTGATTTCAATGGACAACCATTGATCAATTCTTCTCTTAACATTATTAAGAATCTGTTTACAGCATCTGTCGTGGTAACCATTCACAAGGAAATTCAGAGCCTATGTATAAAACAAAATATTCCGGTACTGCTTCATACCTTTCCTCATCGAAACGACATGATCCGTCTCGGTCTGGAAACCATTGGTGATCATATCGATCGCTGCGTCTTTCTTCCCGCCGACCAGCCTTTGCTTCAAAAAGAATCCATGATCTCGCTGCTTCTTTGTGCGGAAAATGACAAAAACTCAATCTGGCGAACCTGTTATGGCGATATAGTCGGTTCTCCTGTTATCTTTCCGGCTGAATTTTTTGAGGAACTTCAGAATCTTCCTTTAAAAAAAGGCGGCAGTCTGGTAATAAATAATCATCCTGATCGTATCCGTACCATTTCAGTTTCAGATATAAACGAACTAAGGGATATTGATACACCTGATGATTTATCCCAATTACTCCATGGGAACCTTTAATCATTCTTGACATTTTATTTTATCGTTCTATAATTCATCATGTCATAAAAAAAGAAATGAGGACGAATAAAAATGAACAAGGATCTGACCGTAGGAAAACCGGAATCTGTGCTGTGGCGTTTCTGTCTGCCACTCTTTGGAAGTGTGATCTTCCAGCAGCTCTATAACATTGCCGACAGTCTGGTTGCCGGAAAATTTATCAATGAAAGAGCTCTTGCCGCTGTTGGCAACAGTTACGAGATCACATTGATCTTTATCGCATTTGCATTTGGATGCAATATGGGATGCTCGGTTATCGTATCCAGATTATTTGGAGCAAAAGAATATCGGAATATGAAGACGGCTGTATCGACCACCTTTATCTTTACGGCTGTTTTACTGGCTGTTATGGTGATCGCCGGTCTGCTCACCAGCCGGGAGCTGCTTGCTCTGATTCACACTCCGGGCGATATCATGGATGCTTCCCTGCTGTATCTGAACATCTATATCTATGGTCTTCCATTTATGTTCTTTTACAACATTGCAACCGGAATCTTCTCCGCTCTCGGTGATTCCAGAACTCCGTTCATCTTCCTTGCAATATCATCCGTTTCCAATATATTTGTCGATATCTTATTTGTAAAATCCTTTCAGATGGGAATCGCAGGTGTTGCCTGGGCAACCTTCCTCTGTCAGGGTGTCAGTGCTATTCTAGCTGTCACTGTTGTGATTCGCCGTCTTACCGGTATCAAGACAGAAGGCCGGTTCCGGTTCTTTGATGGCAGCATCTTAAAACAGATCTTGGTCGTTGCTATCCCAAGCACCTTACAGCAGAGTTTTATATCCATCGGAAATATTATCATCCAGAGCGTTATCAACGACTTCGGAACCAGCGTTATCGCCGGATATTCTGCGGCTGTCAAGCTGAACAATCTGGTCATTACCTCTCTTACCACACTGGGAAACGGTATATCAAACTATACCGCCCAGAATATCGGTGCGGGTAAAATTGACCGTATCCGTTCCGGTTTCAAAGCTTCCTTAAAACTGGTCTGGCTGTTATGTATTCCGTTTGCGCTGTTGTACTTCACCTGCGGAAGATGGCTGTTACTGCTCTTTCTTGACAATCCGACTGCAACTGCGATCAAGACAGGTATCGTTTTCCTGTGTATCCTTGCACCATTTTATTTCATCGTTTCCATCAAATTAATGGCAGACGGAATCCTGCGTGGCGCAGGTATCATGAACAAATTCATGATCTCCACCTTTACCGATCTGATTCTTCGAGTAATCTTATCCATCATCTTTTCAAAGATGTTCGGTTCTGTCGGTATCTGGTGCTCCTGGCCGGTCGGCTGGTGCTGCGGAACTGCAGTCTCCGTCCTCTTTTACCGCGGTGAACAGAAACGGGATTTTAAAAATGCATTTGAAGCATAATAATGTTATGACTTCTTCCAAGGGCTTCAATCCGGTCAAGGTCAGCCCTTCTTCGACTGATATCGGCAAACCAGTTTCCACCATAAACATATAAAGCAAAAATCTCCTTCTGCCGGAAATAAATGCCATAAACAGCACATCCATTTCTAACATAAGGAGATTGAAGCTACATCGAGATCCAGCCAAGTGCATTTGCAACCGAACTTGCAAGAATGATCAGGGCGAAGACCGGACATATGTATTTGATCATCACAACAAAGATCTTCTTTCTGCGGAATGCGCCCTCGCCATGACGAATCTCTTCTTCTATCTTATCGATTCCAACAACTCTTGAAACCAGTAAGCAGGTCATAAGTGCTGCGATCGGCATCATAACCGAATTCGTCAGGAAATCAAACAGGTCTAAGAACTGCATACCGATAATCTTTACACAGGCGAGCGGTCCATATCCAAGTGATGACAGACTTCCAAGGATCAGCATGATCACACCTACGAAAACAGTTGCTTTCTTTCTGCTCCAACCGATCTCATCCTCAAATGTGGATACTGCACTCTCAGTCAGTGCGATTGAGCTGGTTACTGCTGCAAATAAAACCAACAGGAAGAACAGAATACCGACTATTGTTCCAAGTCCCATATTCTGAAATACCTTAGGGATCGTTATAAACATCAATGAAGGACCTGCCTGTAAAGTGTCAGGATTACCGCCTGAAAATGCGAATACCGCAGGAATGATCATAAGTCCTGCCATGATCGCAATCGCCGTATCAAACACCTCAACATTCCTTGTAGCATCCTCGATCGCCGTATCCTTTTTCATATAAGAACCAAATGTGATCAAAATACCCATTGCGATCGACAGGGAATAAAACATCTGCCCCATCGCCGCTACCACAGTCATCCATGAGAAATTATCAAAATTCGGAACAAGAAAATACTTCACGCCCTTTAATGCCCCCGGTCTTGTCACTGAATATACAGCAATAAGGATCGATAATACGATCAGTACCGGCATCATGATCTTTGATACACGTTCAATACCATTCTGAACACCTGCAAAGATGATCCCAAGCGTAAACAGACAGAATACGATGAAACAAAGCTCTGTCGAAACGCCATTCGAGATAAAGTCTGTAAAATATCCATCCTTTGCCAGATTCTTTCCATTTCCTTTGACATATTCCACCAGATATTTGATAACCCAGCCACCGATCACCGAATAATACGGTACGATCAGCACCGGTATGATCGCATTGATCCAACCGCCAAAGGACAACCATTTCTTCTTACCAAATGACCGAAACGCTCCGACCGGACTCTTTCTTGTCATACGACCGATCGCAGACTCAGCAACGATCATCGTATATCCAAATGTGAGTGCCAGCAGAATATAGATCAGAAGAAAGATTCCTCCTCCGTACTTTGCTGCCAGATACGGAAACCGCCATATATTTCCAAGACCGACCGACGCTCCTGCCGCCGACAGCACATATCCTATCTTCCCCGAAAATGAACTTCTGTTGTTATTGTTTTGTATATCCATCGTACTCTAACTTCTGCTCCATGTACCCTGAAGCAAAATATCCCTTCTCTTTTTCTTTTTACAGTGTACAGCTTCGATTCTAACATGAATGATCAATTAAGTCACTACTTTATCATATTTTCAATAAATACAGCATACCCTTCCGTCGGATCATCCACAAGCACATGTGTAACCGCACCGATCAGCTTGCCATTCTGTACGATCGGGCTTCCGCTCATGCCCTGACAGACGCCGCCGGTAAGTGCGATCAGATCCTCGTCCTCTACCTTAAATTCCATATTTTTATTGGCAGTATCGGTATGAACCGCCAGAATGTTGATCTTGTATTTTTTCAGATCCCCATCCAATCTGGAATAAATATATGCCTCTCCGGTCTGAACTTCACCAGGATCTGCGATATACATGGCTTCTGTAGCTTTGTAATGCTTCGCCACATATTCTTCATCGAGATATCCGCCGATTCCGTTATCATAATTACCTTCTACAATTCCGATCAGATCCTTCTTGTAAAGGATCGTTCCCTGAAGCTGCCCCGGCATCGACACAAAAGATCGGTTGATCTTCGTTATATGTGTAGTATAGATACCCCCACCGGTGCTGCTGATCTTAAGCCCGGTATCATTATCCGATACGCTGTGTCCAAGTGCCATAAACTGATTGCCACATAGGAAGGTAACTGTTCCGATACCCGATATGTCATCCTTCACCCACAGTCCTAACATATAAGCATTCTTATTTGTTTTCACAGGTGTAACCTCTGCTACCTGTGACTTTCCGTCCCGCAGAAATGTAAGTCTCACAGTTCCGGTATTATTCCCGGATAAAGCCTGCATCAGTTCCTTTTTTGTTGATATGGCTGTTTCATTTACAGCTGTGATATAATCTCCTGTCTGAAGCAGGCCGTTACAGGGAGAGCAAATCTCTCCCTGTGCAGTTTCCACCTCGCCACAATCTACGACCATAACGCCATCTGTTTTCAGATAGATCCCGACCGGCTCGCCGGACGGTATTACTTTCTGTCCGGACAGATCATCGAATACAAGCTCCGCATCTTCATACCTGATCTCCTGATCTCCGATATCTCCATTCCAGAAATAAGCGATTGCCAACAGTGTAAATGCGATCAGATCCAAGATCAAAAATCCGACCAGCAGCGAACGGTAACGGTTCGACGTCTTTGTTCCTTCTTCCATCCCAATACTCCTTTCTGTAAATGCTGCATAGACCATAAGAAACATGCCTCCGGTTTCTTATGGTTATCGCGACAGTCGCCAAGGTCTTGTGCAAGCACAGACTTTGGCTCGTTGTCCGCGTAAAAAAAGAGCAGCAATTGTTTTATTGCTACTCTTAGTATTGGTTTTTTTGTTCTGTTTTTAATTAGTGTATTTTTGCTTTGTCTGCCAGTTCTTTCATATCCCTGGCATTTTCAACCGCGGCATTTGTGATCTCTGCACCGCCAAGCAGTCTGGCAATCTCAAGCACAGATTCTTCCCGGTCTAACTTGGAGATCTGCGTGATCGTCTTGCCATCCTTTACCACTTTTTCAATTCTGTAATGGCTGTCCGCCATTGCCGCGATCTGTGGCAGATGCGTAATACTGATCACCTGATGCGCTTTTGATATAACCGCAAGCTTTGTTGCCACACTTGATGCTGCTCTGCCGCTGATACCAACATCAATCTCATCAAATATCAGAGTATCAATGTTATCTTCCGATGCCATGCAGGATTTGATCGCAAGCATGATCCTCGAAAGCTCACCGCCGGATGCAACCTCATAAAGCGGACGTTCCTTTTCTCCGACATTTGTCGATACAACAAAGTAACAATCATCGACACCGGAGATGCCCGGATGCGCCAGACGGTCAAAATGCATATCGAACCGGATCTGATTAAAGCTCAGATCCTCCAGCGCCTCTGATACCCGCTTACATAATTCTTTTGCCTGAATCTTTCGTTCTGCACTTAAAGCTTCCGCTGCCCGATCCAGTTCTTTTTTTGCTGTTTCTACTTTCTGCTGCAATTCTTCCGCATATTCCTCATACTGCACAAGCTTTGCTTCATCCTGCTTCAACTGCTCCAGATAGGCAAGCACATCATCTAGGGTTCTTCCATATTTCCCTTTTAAATTATTAATGGTATTCAACCGGTCTTCAACCTCATGGAATTCAGACTCATCGAATTCCATACTCTGCATATAATCACTGACCGATACGTTAAAATCATTTAACAACGAATCAATATTGGTAAGCTCACTGAAGATGCTCTCCATCTCCTCGTCCAGACCTTTTACCGCTTTTAAGCTTGCAAGCGCACGTCCGATCTCATTTCCGGCAGATGCGTTCCGATTATACCCTGTGATCGAATAAACCTCAGAAACTGCTTCCACGATATCCTTGGCATTCACCATCTTACGATACTGTTTTTCCAGTTCTTCATCTTCTCCCGGAACCAGCCTGGCACCTTCAATCTCTCCTGCTTCAAACTGGATATATTCCAGCTTCCGTTTCCGCTCGCCCTCATCCATCTGTCCTTCTTCCAGTTCTTTTCGAAGATCTTCAAATGTTTTATAGCAGTCTTCATATTTCTGTTTTAATGATGCAAGCGGTCTTTTTGCAAATTTATCCAGAATATTCAAATGCTCTGCCTTCTTCAACAGGATCTGCTGCTCATGCTGTGCATGCATATCCACAAGAAGTGCCGAAACATCTTTCAACTTTGCTGCTGTTACTGTCTGATCATTAATAGTATTCATGGTTCTGCCATTTACTATTCGTCTGGTTATGATGATCTCTCCATCCTCTGACGGTGTAACCCCAAGCTCCTGCAGCTGCTTCACCAGTGATTCATCATCAATAAAAAATAATAACTGACAGAAACCTTCTTTTTCCGGATCTCTCAGCATATCTTTTGGAAGCTTGCCTCCCATACCAATCTTTAAAGCTCCCATGATAATAGACTTACCTGCACCGGTCTCACCGGTTAAGATATTCAGTCCATCTGTAAAATTGATATTTGCATCTTCAATCAATGCAATATTTTTTATGTGTACATTTAAAAGCATATGTCCTCCTGTGTATTCCATGCACAAAATAACAGAATTTACATCTTTTCAATCTGCGCCTTGATCGACATCGTCAGGTTCTTATCCTTCACAGCAAGGAAGATCGTATCATCTCCTGCGATGCAGCCCATCAGGCCATCAATATCCATATGATCCAGTGCAGCCGCAACAGCCATGGCAACACCGGAGATTGTCTTGATCACGATCAGGTTCTCTGCCGCATCTACAGAAATAATTCCTGTGCTCAGAACCTTCTTATAGGAATCCAGTGTCTCATAACGATTGTTCTTCTCTACGGCATATTTCTGTCTGGCTCCCGGTACGGATACCTTGGTCAGATTCATTTCCCGAATATCTCTGGAAACGGTTGCCTGTGTTGCCTGAAATCCTTCTTCCTTCAGCTTCTCCAGAAGATCATCCTGTGTTTCAATATCATATTTTTCAACAAGCTCCAATATCTTTGCCTGTCTTTGATATTTCATCTCAGTTTCCTCCTAATTTATTTCTAAGTATTTCATAAAAATTTACATTACTTGCCTTGATTAGTCTGGTTATCTTCTCAGACTTGCGGATATCCACCCGGTCACCAACGGATAATTCCACATCATTACCACCATCAAAGGAACAGATTGCCTCTGTATCCTGCGTCTTACGCTTCTTGGTGATCTCTATCGTGATCCTCTCTTTGCCGGATAATACGATACTCTTTGCCGTCAGCGAATGCGGCGATACCGGCGTGATCACTAACAACTCTGCATCCGGACTGACAATCGGTCCTCCCGCTGACAGATTATAGCCGGTAGAGCCTGTCGGTGTCGATATCACAACACCATCTGCCTCATATGTATCAAGCACCTGTCCATCAACAGACACATTAAGCCCTATCAGTCTGGAAAATCCTGCACGGCTGATCACGATATCATTTAAGGCACTCTTGCGATACATTGTGCCATCTGCCTTTGTCACCGTACCTGTAACCATCATTCGTTCTTCGATCGCAAAATCATCTGTCAGCAGCCGATCCAGTATCTCTTCGATATTAGCAACCTCCCCTTCTGTCAGGAAGCCTACCGTCCCCAGATTAATTCCAAATAACGGTATATCGATATCTTCCGTCTCACCTGCCATGCATAACAGTGTTCCATCGCCACCGAGAACCAGTACACAGTCAAACTGCTCTTTCTTTAAAGTCTCCCAGTCCGAAGGCTCCAGCCGGAATACATCCCTCACCATACAAACTGCTCCATGTGCTTCCAGATAACTCTGTATTCTGTTTGTAACTGTCGAATCGGTGTCCTTATCGGGATTCACCACGATCATAAAACGATTCATCGGATCTATACTCCTCTTACAGGCTTCTGTGTGACTCTTCCACCATAGCCTTTATATCAAATTCTTTATTTTCCTTTGTCTGATCCTTTGTTATATACAAAAGATACTCGATATTTCCTTCCGGTCCCTTGATCGGAGAATAGCTTAAGTCAAGTGTCCTGAATCCGATCTGTCTTGCGAAGTCAACGATCATCTCAACCACTTCCACATGCACCTTCTGATCTCTGACAACGCCTTTTTTACCGACCTTTTCTCTGCCGGCTTCAAACTGTGGCTTGATCAGACACACGATCTCTCCGTCATCTGTCAACAGCTCTTTTACCGGAGGAAGTACCTTTGTCAAAGAGATAAAGGATACGTCGATCGATGCAAATTCAATCCTGTCTTCGATATCATCCGGTGTCACATAACGGATATTTGTTTTCTCCATACAGACAACCCGCTCATCGTTTCGAAGCTTCCATGCAAGCTGTCCGTGTCCGACATCCACCGAATACACCTTGACCGCACCATTTTGCAGCATACAATCTGTAAATCCACCGGTTGAAGACCCGACATCCATTGCCACTTTTCCCGCAAGACTTACTCCGAAGCAGTCCATTGCCTTTTCAAGCTTTAAACCACCGCGGCTCACATATTTTAATGTATTTCCTCTTACTTCTATCTGTGCTTTCTCATCAAATGTCGATCCGGCCTTGTCTTCCTTTATGTTATCCACATAGACAATGCCCGACATGATGATCGCCTTTGCTTTTTCTCTGGACTCTGCAAGCCCACGATTTACCATCATTACATCCAGTCGTTCTTTCATCTCTACTCCATCATATCCTGAATCCGGTCATATATGGATTCAGCATCTATCTTTAGCATCTTTCTCAGTTCTTCTATACTTCCGTGACAGACAAAGGTATCTTCAATTGCGATCGGAAGCACCTTCACATCACTTGCCTTTGATTCCAGATATTCCTCAACCAGAGCACCATAACCGCCATGCAGGATACCTTCCTCGATCGTCACGATCAGTTTATGTGACTCTGCCAAATGATCGATCATTGCTTTGTCTAACGGCTTGATAAACCTTGCATTGACAAAGGTCACCTGTCTGCCTTCCTGTAAGAACCGATTATATAATTTCTCGGTTTCTTCCACCATATTTCCAACCGCTACTAATGCGATCTCACTTCCCTCACGAAGGATCTCACTCTTTCCGTATTCGACCGGCTCATTATAATCTTTTAAACCGTAATATGCCTGTCCTCTGGCGTATTTGATCGCTACCGGTCCGTCATAGGCTACTGCCCATTCCATCGCTCTAGTGAGCTCATAGCGGTTCTTCGGAGCCATAATGACCAGATTCGGAATATGCGATAAAAATGCCGTATCAAAGATTCCCTGATGTGTCTCACCATCTGCCCCGACCAGCCCTGACCGGTCGATTGCAAATATCACATGCAGATTCTGCATACAGACATCATGCAGGATCTGATCGTAAGCACGCTGTAAGAAGGAAGAATATACCGCTACCACAGGGATCATTTCTTCCGCAGCAAGTCCTGCCGCAAATGTAACCGCATGTTCTTCTGCAATTCCCACATCAAAGGTCCGCTCCGGGAATTTCTCTGCAAATTTATTAACTCCGGTTCCCTTGCTCATCGCCGCTGTGATTGCAACGATCCGATTATTTTCTGTTCCAAGTTCTACCAGTTTTCTCGCAAATACACCTGTATAGGATAAACCTTTTTCAACATTTTTAACTTTACCGGTTTCAATATCAAAAGAACTGATCCCATGGAAGTAGCATGGATGCTTCTCCGCATATTTATACCCTTTTCCCTTGATCGTTTTCACATGAACCAGAATCGGTTTATTTAACTTAAATGCACGTTTAAAGGTTTCTTCCATCAAGCGTATATTGTGTCCATCGATCGGACCGATATAGGTAACGCCCATCTCCTCAAAGAACATTCCCGGAACAAACATCTGCTTCAGGGAGTCCTTTGACCGCTTCAATCCTTTGGCAAGCTTCTCGCCTGCTACCGGTATATGCATCAATGCTTTCTCGATTCCGTTTTTCAGATCATTATATGGCTGACCGACACGAAGCTTACTCAGATAGCTTGACATTCCTCCTACATTGTGGTCGATCGACATCTCGTTGTCATTCAACACGACCAGACATCCGGTCTTGACCTCTGCCATGTTATTTAGCGCTTCATAGACCATACCACCGGTGAAGGAACCGTCACCGACAACGGCTGCAATCTTCTCCTTCGTTCCTTTGATCCCTCTTGCGCATGCCATACCAAGTGCCGCCGACATCGCGGTCGAACTGTGTCCTGTATTAAAAGCATCACAATCACTCTCACTGGTCTTGGGAAATCCGCTTAAACCGCCAAACTTCCGTAATGTTGTCATCTGATCTTTTCGTCCGGTCAGGATCTTATGCACATAGGACTGATGTCCTACATCCCATACCAACTTATCAGCCGGGAAATCCATCGCACGGTGAAGTGCGATCGTAAGTTCCACGCACCCAAGGTTTGACGCCAGATGCCCACCCGTCTCGCTGACATTTGCAATCAGAAACTCCCGGATATCCTGTGCCAGCTCCGGCAGATCTTTCTCATCTATTTTCTTTATGTCATTTGGTTCTTGTATTCGATCAAGTATACTCATATCTTTCATCTCTGTTATTTCTTTCTGTTGATCAGTTCCAGAATCAATTCATCCAGAAATTCATTCTTATACGGAAGCTGATCCAGTCTTGTAACCGCACGCTTAGATATCTCCGCGACATCCTTCTTGGACTCCTCAAGTCCGTGGACCGTGACATAAGTTACTTTACCATTTTCTTCATCTGAGCAGACAGGTTTTCCAAGCACTGCACTGTCACCCAGAATATCCAGAAGATCGTCCTGGATCTGGAATGCCAGTCCGATATCCGATGCGATCATCTCAACCTGCTTCAATTCGTCTTCCGTTGCTCCGGCAAGAACTGCACCGATCATCATGGATGCTTCAATCAACGCACCGGTCTTATTCTCATACACAAAATGAAGCTGATCACCACTCATCTGCTTCCCTGTCATCTCTACATCTACAACCTGTCCACCGATCATTCCATTGACGCCTGCTTTTTTTGCAAGGATCGTAAATGCCCTTGCGACATTCTGATCAGCCGGTTCCAGCTCAAATGCCTTACAGGCTGTCTCAAATGCATAATTTAAAAGCGCATCTCCTGCAAGGATAGCCATTGCCTCACCGAATACCACATGAGAAGTCTTTCTGCCTCTGCGGTACTCATCATTATCCAATGCCGGCAGATCATCATGGATCAGGGAATAGGTATGTATCATCTCGATCGCTGCCATGAAAGGCTCTACAACTTTTCCTGTTCCGCCAAATAAACGATAGGTTTCCTGCATTAATAACGGACGGAGTCTCTTTCCTCCTGCCTGAAAGGAATAGTTCATTGCCGTAAAGATAGTTTTCTGAAACCCTTCTTCTGCCGGTGCATATGTGTATATAATATCCTGTACTTCTTTTGTACGAAGTTCTAATTTATTCTTTTCCACTGTTTTCTCCACTTAATACGATCATTTCTTTTTCTACATCACACAAATTATCCTTACATGCCTGAACAAGCTGTACGCCCTCGGCATAGGCTGCCAGACTATCCTTTAACGATGTCGCAGGATTCTCTAAGACAGCCGTGATCGCTTCTATTTTCTTCAGGGATTCCTCGATCGAGAAATCCTCCTTTTCCATCTTCTCTGCCATTTCTAATCTTCCCCTTTTACATCCATTACTCTTGTCTCGATCAGGCCATCATGAACACGGATGGTAATGCGGTCACCTTTTTCTATCTCTTTAATCGTTGTTACCGGCGTTCCGGTCTTTTCGATGTATCCAAATCCATTTACAAGCTTCGCCGATGGTGACAGACCATGCAGTCGTTCTGCAAGAAGCATCACCCGGTGTTCGTATCTGTCGTATTGGTTCTTCATTGCCCGATTCAGGCGGTCTGACAGATCATCCAGATAGATCTGCTGCTGTGCCAGTCGTTGTTTCGGATTCAGGATACGAAGGTGTCTTTCCGCGGCCTGTAACTTATCCTGATATGCTGCAAGTCTTCGCTTCATCAGATAGTCCATCTGTCTGCCCTGATTTATGACCTGATGGACTGTAGACATCACATCCGGGATTGCCTGCTCACAGGCGGCTGATGGTGTCGGTGCTCGAAGATCCGCCGCATAATCAGCGATCGTATTATCAATCTCATGACCTGTACCGGAAATGATCGGCGTCTTTGCATGATAGATTGCCCATGCAACAACCTCCTCATTAAACGCCCAGAGGTCTTCGATCGAGCCGCCGCCACGACCGATAATGATCGTATCTACGCCCATGTTATCCAACACTTCGATTCCATGCGCGATATCTTCTGCTGCCCCATCTCCCTGTACCTTTGCCGGATACAGGATAAGCTGGACATATGGATTTCTTCTCTTTGCGATGTTTCTGATATCCTGGATCGCCGCACCTGTCTGTGCTGTCACGATGCCTACCCGCTTCGGATATACCGGTATCGGCTTCTTGATATCGAATTCAAACAGTCCCTGTTCATACAGCTTCTGTTTCAACTGTTCATACCGCTCATAGAGATTTCCAATCCCATCCAGCTTGATCTCTTTTACATATAACTGATATCTGCCATCCCGTTCGTAGATATTCACACTTCCGTGGCAGACTACCTGCTGCCCGTTTTCCAGTTTGAAATCAAGACCGGAATATGCATAACTTTTAAACATAACAGCCATGATCGAACCGGTCTCATCCTTCAATGAAAAATAGATATGCCCGGAACTGTGATATTTGCAGTTAGAGACTTCTCCCTTCACATAAATATCACCAAGCAGATAATCACTGCTGATCAGATTCTTGATATATCCATTTACCTGTCCGACGGTATAGCTTTTCTTTGCCATATTCTCACCTAATCTGCAAGCTTTGCAAGAAGTGCATTAATGAAGCTCTTTGCTTCTACATCGCAGTATGTCTTTGCAAGCTCTACTGCTTCATTGATCGCTACCTTTACAGGAATATCTTCATCAAACTTGATCTCATATACAGCCAGTCTTAAGATAGCAAGCTCGGCTTTTCCGATTCTTCCAAGCTTCCATCCCTGTGAGATACCACTGATGATTTCATCGATCTCAGTAATATGGGAAACAACTGCCTCTACACGATCTATGATATATGCTTTTTCTTCCTCTGTCATGGCAACAGCATCCATCTTGTTATCGTCTTCATCATAAAGGCTGGCATGCTCCAGTTCGAGCTCTGCTTCTTCTCTGATCTCTGAAACATCATTGAATTCCAGACTGAATAAAATTTTAAATACGGTTTCTCTTATCTCTCGTCTTGTCATATGTTCCTCTCTAGTTTGCGTCTGCCATGCGAACGCCGGCTACACGTATATTTACCTTGGTTACATTAAGACCTGTCATTGTCTCAATTGCCTGCTTTACTTTATCCTGAACCTGTGTTGTCACAGTCGGAATGCTATACTCATATAATACGTCAATCGCAAGATCTACTTTCACTTCACCCGGCAGTAATTCTACCTTCACTCCCTTTGCCGGATTCTTCTTGCCCAAACGGCTTGCGAGTTCATTTGATAATGAGCCAGCAAGTCTTGATACGCCATCTACCTCAGTTGCAGCCAGACCTGCGATGATCGCGATTACTTCGCCCGCGATCTGTACATGTCCGATGGAATTTTCTTCTTCTATATTTTCATACGTGCTTGTATTCTCTTCACTCATTCTGTATACCTCCAGACTTCCTGTATTTGTACATATTGATTCAATATTATACCGCAATTATGAAAAACATTCAACACCCGGAATTGACGGGGAAAATTCAGAATAGCTGCTGGTTTTGTGAAGGATATGCAGCTATGGGCTGTCGGCTGGTACTTGTATCCTATAACAACACACTTCTCTTCCTATGAACTGCACATGTCTTATCCGCACATACTTCTGTGCAAACTCGCCTGCGGCTCAAACATGCACCCGTATGTGCTGACAATGTGCACTTCATAACGGAAGCTTCACTAATGTTGTTATAGGATACAAGTACCAGCCAGACAGATCATACCTGCATATCCATTCACTTTGTACAATAGCTAATTCCGAATTTATTCATATTCTTTGAACTATCTTATGACTTTATACTAATTTATAGTTTCCAACATAGTATCTGCATTGTTGGTGATGTTTATTTATATTTTGGCATAATATAATTAAAATGTATATCCGTTGCGATATCTTCATTTCTGACGATAATACATATTTTTACATAATAAAATACATCTTGTAACAGACACCCTTGCTGTTTAGTTGTACAAAACAGGCAGGATGTTATGCACCCTGCCTGAAAAGCTTTATATTAATAATATCAATATTTCACTTTTAAATAAATCATCTGTTCATTTAATCTTCATAGTCACTGTCATAAGTTAAATTGAATATTACATTTGCAACATTTCCACTTTCTTTTGATAACTTATAATAGTAAGTATGACCCGCATACATATATTCAGTAATTGACGCACTGGAATTTGAATCAAACCAGTCATATCTATCATTCGAACTATCCGGATCTGAGTATTCATATACATCTATATTCTTATCCAGTCCGCTTACACTTGGCACATAGAATTCATAATATCCGCTTGTTGTAGGTGTAAATTTAAGAATCGCAGGACTGACCGGAGATACTGTAATGCTCTGATTTGAACCCGTATTGACTGTGCTTATATTACTGGAAATAACAACATTTGCTGTTACCATAGTACTGTTTCCTGCAACTGTTACATATGCTGTAGCCGTATAGTCATATATGGAGTTCTTCGTCTTGCTTGTTAATACATAATTTCCATTTTTCAGGTAAAGTGTATTTCCGAATCCACAGCTCTTACCGGTAGCATCATACCAGGTTTCGAATGAAGAATCTGATACAATTGAATTATTGGAATAAATCATAACCTTGTAAAGCGGAAGCTGGATATCATAACCTGACTGGGTAGCCTGAAGCGACTGGGAGTACAGATACTTCAATGTTCCTCTGTAAGAAGCTTCAATATCATATATACCCTGCTCTAATGTAATAGAATATGCGCCTTCACTATTTGCCGATGTGCCGATATCTGAACTATAACGGCTTGCTTTATTCTGATTTGTAAATGAAATATCTGCATATGGAATTGGATTTCCATTCATATCCTTTACAATACCTGCGATTGTAACGCCCTGCTTTACATGAGCTACAACCTGTGTAGAAGTCTGAAGAGCCGGATTATTTTTATCTGTTACAACAACAGTAAATACATAATCACCGGCCATTGGAAGGGTTCCATGTAATTCTCCGTCACTGTCAATCACACAATTATAGTTTGTGCCGGTTAACGCATAAGAATAACTGCCGCTTCCACCTGCAGCGGTTACATACCGACTGAAATCAACGCCCTGTGCAGAGCCATACACCAGATAAGACGGTGTTGCGGCAGCATAAAGACCGCTGTCATTATATACCAGCCATGTAACGGTCTCTGTCATACGATTACCTAATTCATCATCTGTTACGATCGTAACATTATAAACACCTGCCTGAACCGGTGAACCATAGAACTGAACATAAGAATAACTGTTTGAATAGACAACCTTATATCCTACACCGGCCGGTAAACCGGAAACTGTTGCAGTTGCAAATCCATAACCACCCAGAGCATATCTGTATCCACCTGAACTGGAATCCATCTTGGTACCTACAGCCACCTTGTAGATACTTTCATCTGTATACTGGAATGCGCCCTTTGTATAATAAACTTCCTTCTCCGTACCATACTTTGGAATTGCAACCTTTACATAATGATCCTCGTACAGACCTGTCTCATCATTCAGTGTTAAAATGTAATTTACACCATCTGAAGATGATATGCTGTCGATCACACACTGTTTTCTGTATACACCTGTTGCATACTCCTTTGTATATAATACGAAATCATTTACATTAAGTGATTTTGCAGGAGAAATAGATACCTGAACAGAATGATCGTTCAAAGCAGTAAGTCCTGTAATAACTGCAGGTACTTCCTGTTTCTTCTTTACTGTTACTTTACAGACTTTTTTCTTACCGGAACCATCCTTTGCAAGTGCTGTGATCTTTACTGTACCTGCTTTGATTCCCTTTACTACACCGTTTGCTGATACAGTAGCAATTTTCTTGTTTGATGTCTTCCATACAACTGACTTGCTGCTGGCTTTTTTAGGAGCAACTGTTGCCTTCAGCTTTAAGGTCTTGCCTACTGTCAGGCTTGCCTTTGTCTTACTTAACTTGATGCTTGTTACCGGCGTTCCTACCGTCACCTTGATCTTAACTGTTTTTTTCTTGTTTGCCTTAGAAATAACAGTTATCACTGCTTTTCCGTTTTTCTTAGCTGTGATCTTACCCTTTGCATTTACAGTTGCAACTTTCTTGTTACTGGTCTTATAGGTAACTGCTTTTGATACCTTTTTACCAGAAACGCTTACTTTCGTTTTCAGAGTAAATGACTTACCCTTTTTGAGTGTCAGCTGTTTTGCCGGCAGGTTTGTAACTGCTACAGATTTTACTTTACCGGTCGCCGCACTTACTTCCGCATCCGGAATTGTAAGCATGGAAACAGCTACCGCTACTGCAATTACAACTGCCAGAATACGTTTTAATACTGACATTTTTACTTGTTTTCTCATAAAAAATAGCCTCCCTTTATTGAATTCTTCTCCCAATTTCATCCGCTGAGAATGCAATATCACTCATATCATATGATAAACGTGATCATCAATTCTTCTATGTATGAATATGTACCCTCATTTACTGCTCCTTTTGTATACGAATAAAACTCGAAGAGCATATTCATTATATATCACATTGTTAATTCGTGCAAGAAATTTGCATACATCATGTGTATGTTGTATGTTGAGAATTCAGAATCAGCCGTTAGTTTTGTGAGGGATATGCAGCTATGGGCTGCCGGCTGGTGTTTGTATCCTATAACAACGCGTTTCTCTTCCTGTGAAGTGCACATGTCTTATCCGCACATACTCCTGTGCAAACTCGCCTGCGGCTCAGACATGCACCCGTATGTGCTGACAATGTGCACTTCATAACGGAAGCTTCGCTAATGTTGTTATAGGATACAAACACCAGCCAGACAGATCATACCTGCATATCCATTCACTTTTGTACAATAGCTAATTCTGAATATTAAGCTTATATTTTTATATAATAAAAACGAATACCCATTATAATGTGGCATGAGCATTAAGTCATTATAACAGGTACCCGTCTTATAATTGTAATCTTTTACGATTATTATTCTTTTTTTATTTCGCCACTACATGCGCGGTCACTGTTGCAGACCGTGTAGTATCCGTAACTGATATCTGAAGAGTTGCCTGATAGGTTACTCCATTTTTCTCTGCGATACCGGTTAATGTATAATTGCCAACCGGCAAATAAAGATACTCACCTTTTCCTCTCAAAGTACCATCTGCTTCTTCCCATTCTCCAAAAGATGAAGCACCTAATGCTGTATTATCTGATGCAACCTTGATCTGATATAACGGAAGCACAATCTGGTAATTATTGCTTGTCGATGTACTTACCGTATAATTTTCAAGATATTTTTCTACCCCTCCGGTTTTATTTACCACTCTTATGTCGTAATTGCCTTCCGGGACATCAAAATATACCGTTCCGGTACTACTATTGTACTTTCCGATCTCTTTTTTCAGATCAATGGAATATGCCCGATCCATCCACTTGGACTTGATATAACAACAAAAGGTATCTGAAACTGTATTCTTGATCTTATGACCATCCAGATCCACAAATGTTCCTTTCACACGGATTCCCTTTTCTATAACAAACGTCACGGTACAGTATGTAAAGATAGCAGAATTTTTCTTGTCTGTGATCTTTACTTTCATAGTATAAGTTCCCGCCTGCCTGGTATCTATCGTACCATAAGCATAAAATCCATCCGGTGTCAGTTCCATGCAGTCTGCCTTCGAAACAACTTCATATGTGTAAGTACTGCTTCCGCCTCGTGGTAAAATTTGTGCATCAGATTTGGATGTATACGCACCATCCGGTTTACCGGCTGCTGCATCCGGATTCTGTAAATAGCCATATTGTATAATGTCTTCTACAACGATCGTCTGAGCATCCCATACCTTCCAGGTGATCGTATGATGTATCTTATTTCCAAGTTCATCTACTACATCGATCTTTGTTGTATAAATCCCACTTGCAGTAAGTACGCCGGTAAATTCAAGATAATTTGAAGCACTGCCTGTCTGTACCTCTTTATAAGAAACGCCCGGTGGCAGTTCACCAACTGTAAAAACAGCAAGTCCCGATATATCCGGTTTATAATAGGTTATATCCTTCTTTGTGTTGAATCCGTCGCCCTTTGCAAATATCTTTACTTCACCGGTTGTTATTTCATCGGCAGCTTTTCGATATACCGCTTCTTTACTGATCTTCAATTTTGGAACAGATACCTGAACCATATTATTGTTAAAGAGCACATCCTGTCTGTTCAAATGAATCCGATATGCAATCTGATCTGTTGTTGTCACACTGTCAAGTACGCATTTTCTAACATAATTACCATATCCGTTCACCTTGCTGGATACTGTAAAATCCGATGCACTTAATGCCTGTTCTGCGCTTAACACCACCTGAATATCTGCATTTCCAAGGATTGTCAGGCTATTGATCACGACCGGTTCGTTTGGAGTCGGTGTTACGGGTGTAGGGTCATTTGCCGGTTTTACGGTCTTTTTCTTTACCGTGATCTTACAGGTTGCCTTCTTACCGGAACCATCCTTTGCTATTGCAGTGATCGTAACCGTACCTGCTTTCTTTGCCTTTACAATACCTTTACTGCTTACCGTTGCTATTTTTGTATTGGATGACTTCCATACGACTGCCCTGCTGCTTGCTTTCTTCGGTGTGACCGTTGCCTTTAAGGTCTGCTTTTTTCCAACCGTCATTGTCGACTTGGTCTTGTTCAGCTTCACCTTGGTAACCGGTGTTCCAACCGTGACCGTGATCGTGCATTTTTTCTTCTTATCTGCCTTTGAGATCACATAGATCTTTGCTGTTCCTTTTTTCTTTGCTGTGATCTTACCTTTTGCATTCACAGCCACAACCTTTTTGTTGCTTGTCTTATAAGTAACCTTCTTTGAAATTTTTCCGGTTACTGTTACCTTTGGTTTTAAGGTAAATGTTTTCCCTTTTTTCAGTGTCAGCTGCTTTGCCGGAAGATTGGATACCGCTACCTTTGTTACCTTACCCCCTGCCGCATAACTTTCTGTCTGTGGAATAGTAAGAATGGATACTGCCACTGCAGCTGCGATCACCCATGCAAGTATTCTTCTTACCGGCGAATTCTTTCGTCTTTCTTTCATTTATACTCTTGTCTCCTTCCATGTTTCTCCTGACTCATGTAACATCCAAATTCATATCTTATTCTTTAACATAAGCATATGCCGTTGTATTGCTGCCATTCACGGTTATGTCCACATAAAAGACATATTTTGTGCCATTCACCGTACTGGTACAGCTTAGATGATAAATTCCGTTTGGAAGGTATTGTGTTGTTCCTTCATTGTAATATTTCGATCCGGCTACATCGTGCCAGGTAGCGAATTTCGTAAATCTCTGCACTTCTTCCGGCGCATTTGGGTCCATCTCAATCTTGATCTTATAAACAGGAAGTGTAACATCAAACATCATCTCCAGATCCGTATCCGTCGATGTCTGCCCTTCTTTTCTTGGTAATGCTGTCAGACTATAAATACTCTTGCTTACAGACCCGCTTCGATCGGATATCGTGATATCATATATGCCGCTTTCCAAACCTTCATCGTAAAACGTACCATCATATTTTTTGGTACTGAGATTATAAGTGCTATACCTTACTCCGCTTATCGTATTTGAATATTCCGCATATTTATTCTTATTAATTATTGAATAACGGTACTGCTCTATCGGATCTCCATTCGCATCCCTTACAATTCCCCGGATATAATAAGCATCCACGATTGTAAAAGTAAGTGTTCCCATTCCTGTCTTTGTCGCATCATTCTTATCTGTGACACGAATACGGATCTTATATACCCCTGAGGCAATCCCGGTTGCATTAATATTGATCTTATCTAAATCAGCTACAATCTTACAGTTATTCAGAATCGCACTGTCACTTTCTGCTCTTATGATCTCATATGTATAAGAACCGCTTCCTCCATATGCATACACCGGCGTAAATAAACTACTCCAATTAGTATTTAATGCCCCTTCTTCTTTATCACATACGATCAGATTGTTCTCGTCATATATGATCCAACGGATTGTCAAACGATATTTACTGCCAATCTCATCTTCGTAAACCAGAACGCTGTTATACACCCCGGCCTTTCTCGGTGATCCTGAAAATTCCATCACCTGTTTCGTTGCCTCTGTTGTGACCTCATATTGAATACCGGCAGGAAGACCGCTGATCGAATAATTCGCATAACCTGTTCCCAGTCTCTGTCTTGTATCTTTTACTGTAGCCCCTACTTTATATGATAATGTTACAGAATTTTCGATATTATATGTCTCTTCCATATATACGCACTCTTTTGACAACTGTAATTTCGGTATCTCTACCTTGATATAAAGACCTTTGCCAAATACCATATCTCCCGTGATATACACCTTGTAAGTAATGGAATCCGTTGTCGTTACCTGACTTACTGTATATTTCTTCAGATAATCTGCATTTTCATATCGTTTTGCCCATACATTAAAATCTGCTGCCGTAAGTGCCGTTGCCTCTGTAAAGGTAACTTCCATCATATCCGCTTGCACTATCTTCATGCTTTTGATATCAAGTGGGGTTTCCGGTGTTGGCTCCTCCTGTTTCGGATCGTCCGGTTTTGGATTCACCGTTTCCGTTTTCTTCACTGTGATCTTACAGACTGCTTTCTTACCGGAACCATCCTTTGCTGTTGCTGTGATCTTAACCGTTCCGGCCTTCTTTGCCTTTACAACACCCTTGCTCGTAACCGTTGCAACCTTGGTATTTGAACTTTTCCAAATGATTCCTTTATTGCTTGGTTTCTTTGGTGAAAGAGTTGTCTTTAAGGTCAGTGATTTACCGACATTTAAATTCGCCTTTGTCTTATTTAACTTAACCTTTGTAACCGGTGTGCCTACCATCACCTTGATTTTAACTGTTTTTTTCTTGTTTGCCTTAGAAATAACAGTTATCACTGCTTTTCCTTTTTTCTTCGCTGTGATCTTACCCTTGGCATTTACTGTCGCAACTTTTTTGTTACTGGACTTATAAGTAACTGCTTTTGATACCTTTTTACCGGAAATGCTTACTTTTGTTTTCAGGGTAAATGACTTACCCTTTTTGAGTGTCAGTTGTTTTGCCGGCAGGTTTGTAACTGCTACAGATTTTACTTTACCGGTCGCCGCACTTACTTCCGCATCCGGAACTGTAAGTATGGAAACAGCTACTGCTGCCGCAAGCACAACTGCCAGAATACGTTTTAATACTGACATTTTTATATGTTTCTTCATAAAATAGTCTCCCTTTTATTTATTGAGCCACTACATGTGCAGTCACTGTCGCAGACCGTGTAGTATTTGTAACTGATATTTTAAGAGTTGCCTGATAAGTCACACCATCTTTCTCTGCGATACCGGTTAATGTATAATTGCCAACCGCCAGATAGAGGTATCTGCCTTTGCCCTGTACAACTCCATTCTCATCCTGCCACTCTCCCATTTCGCTAAGATCTGCAAAATCCGTATTATCCGATACGACAGTCTGCTGATATACAGGAAGAGCAAACGTAACTTCATTCGTAGCTGCAGCACTTACATAGTAATCACTTGCATAGACTCCTGCTCTGCCTCTTTCATCCTCAATCGAAATATCATAATATCCTTCCGGTACATAGCTGTATATTGCCATTCCATCGCTAATCTCCCCGACCTCTCGTGCGTAGCTGATCTCACTGTATGAATTATCCTTCCACTGGGATTTAAGTCTGCACAAATAAGTATCTATACCGGTATATTTGATCTTATTTCCATCCAGATCGGTAGCTGTAACACTGAGCAGGACTCCCGGCTTTATAATAAAGGTCACTGTGCAGTATGTGAAAACATTGACATTCAGACTGTCAGTGATCTTTACCTTCATGGTATATTCACCAGCCTGATCTGTATCAATCGAACAATACTGTACTCCGGTTTTTGACATCACCAAATCCAGGCAATCTGCTTTTGACACAACTTCATATTTGTAACTGCCATTACCACCAATAGGACTTATCTGTGCTCCATACTTTACTGTATAAGTTCCATTTGGTTTGTTTGGAGCTGGAAAACTCAGACATCCATATTTTGTAATATCCTGTGCTATGACTGCCCTTTCATCATATACTTTCCATACCTTGATATAATGAATCTTATTTCCAAATTCATCTACGACATCAACCTTTGTCTCCCAGATTCCTGTCTCTTTCAAGGTACCATAAAACTGCAGATAACCGGATTGGTCTGCGTCATCTACCACCTTATACGAAAGACCGGTTGGAAGATTGCTTACTGTATATACAGCATAGCCCTGTACATCCGGATCATAAACTCCTGAAGTATCTGAGGAACTGGTCCCTACCACTGTTCCTTTCTTACGTCGTACTTCCGATCTTATTGTTATCTCTGTCGGCTTTGTCCGATATGTCAGTTCTTTTGTACTGTTTAATGTCGGAACAGATACCTGAACAATATCTCCATTATAAAAAATATCCTGTTTGTCCAGATAAAGCTTATATGTAATGTTATCTGTTGTTTCCAGATGATCGATCACACATTTTCTTACAAAGCTTCCGTATCCATATACCTTACTGGATACCGCGAAATCCGATGTCTGTAATACTTTTGCTTTATTTAATGTCACCTGAAGCACTGCTTTATTCACAATACTCACGTTCTGGATCACAACCGGTACTTCCGGAACAACCGGAGTCACCGCCGCTTTCTTCACAGTGATCCTACAGGCTGCTTTCTTACCGGAACCATCCTTTGCTGTCGCTGTGATCGTAACGGTTCCCGCTTTCTTTGCCTTTACGACACCTTTGCTTGTAACGGTTGCAACCTTGGTATTTGAACTTTTCCAAATGATTCCTTTATTGCTTGGTTTCTTTGGTGAAAGGATTGTCTTTAAGGTCAGTGATTTACCAACATTTAAGTTTGCCTTTGTCTTATTTAACTTCACCTTGGTAACCGGGGTACCGACCGTAACCGTGATCGTACATTTTTTCTTCTTATCTGCTTTGGAAATAACATAGATCTTGGCGGTTCCTTTTTTCTTCGCTGTGATCTTCCCCTTGGTATTTACAGTCACGATCTTTTTATTGCTTGTTTTAAATGTGACTTTCTTTGATATCTTACCGGTCGTTGTTACCTTCGTCTTTAATGTAAAAGTTTTGCCCTTTTTCAATGTAAGCTGCTTTGCCGGCAGATTCGTAACCGCTATGGTTTTGATCTTACCACTGGCTGCATAGCTCTCTGTCTGTGGGACAGTAAGAATGGATACTGCAACTGCGATCGCTATCACCCATGCCAGAAATCTTTTCACAGACAAATTATATCGTCTTTCTTTCATCTATACTCTCCTTCTGTAGATTCCCTAATCTATTCTCATACGAACCTTATTCTTTGACATATGCATATGCGGTCGTATTACTTCCGTTCACCGTCACATCCAGATAAAAATTATAAATTTCACCACTTATACTCTTTCGACAGGTTAAATGATGAGTCCCATTTTCCAGATAAACGGTTTTGGTCGATCCATAATAACTTCCATCCGAAACATCCTGCCAATTGCCAAAACCGGTTATATTTTTCACCGCATCCGGTACATCCGGGTCCAGCTCTATAGTAACCTTATATACGGGAAGTGTGACATCAAATGACCAAACCGGATACACATCATCTGTTCCATATGCCGCTTTCTGAGTCTTCAGATTATAAACAGTCGTACTTACTGTTCCACTATAACTGGATACCGTAACATCATAAGTACCGGCTTCCAGATCCTGCATTAAAATGGTTCCATCTTTACTAACACCATTCCATCTGCCACTTACCTCATCCGTATACTCGGCATATTCATTTTGGTTCTTCATAGTAAATTGAAAACTGGTCAGTGGATCGCCATTTGCATCTTTTACTTTTCCCTGTAAATAACCACCTTCTATAATTTTTAGTGTAAGAGTTCCTGTGCTTGTCATAGAAGTGTCTGTCTTATCTGTCGCACGGATACGAAGCTTGTAGGTTCCGACCGACAGTTTTGGGGATGATACCTGTATCCCGGCTCCACCGTTGATAAGTGAAGAAACTGCTAATGCAGCGCTGTCACTGCCTTCTTGTAGAAGCTCATATGTGTAATCACTTGTAGAAGTTCCGTTTCCGCCATATACCTCAAGCTGTGGAAGCGTAGTTCCCCATGCAGTTGTCAGAACCTTTTCCGCATCCTTTACAAGCAGTTCCGTTCCATCATAAACCAGCCAGATGATAGTCATACTGAATTTGTTACCAAGTTCATCTTCATAGACTAATTTGCTTGTATATTTTCCTTTCTTTGTCACATTACCGTTAAATTTAAGTGTACATGTGGCAGCAGCTGTCTTGATCTGATATCTAACCCCTGCCGGCAGTCCGCTGACAGAGCAATTGGAATAGCCCTTTCCAAGTGTCTGACTCTTATCAACAGAATCTCCAAGTTTGTATACATATGTTTCTGATTTTTCTATCGTATAAGTTTCATCCCGATAGATACATTCTCTTGACAGATTTAATTTTGGAACTACTACTTTTATATAGGAGTTTTTCTGTAACACCGAATCTCCTGTAAGCTTAATCTTATAAGTAAGCGAATCCGTTGTTGTTATCTGTCCGATCGTATACTGTTTCAGATAGTCTGCACTTTCATATTTCTTTGCCCATACCTGAAAGTCCGAAGCCGTGAGTGCTGCCTGCTTTGTTAATGTAACAGTTAACATATCCGGCTGTGCTATATTCAGGCTCTTAACGATCAGTGGTTCTTCCGGTGTCGGGATTGGTATGATCGAAGCTGCTTTCTTCACTGTGATCTTACAGGTTGCTTTCTTACCGGAGCCGTCCTTTGCTGTTGCCGTGATCGTAACTGTTCCTTCCTTCTTTGCCTTTACGACACCTTTGCTCGTAACGGTTGCAACCTTCTTATTGGATGACTTCCATACGACTGCCCTGCTGCTGGCTTTCTTCGGTGTAACCATTGCCTTTAAGGTCTGCTTTTTTCCAATTGTCATCGTGGACTTGGTCTTGTTCAGCTTTACCTTGGTAACCGGTGTACCGACTGTCACTGTGATCGTGCATTTTTTCTTTTTATCTGCCTTTGAGATCACATAGATCTTAGCGGTTCCTTTTTTCTTCGCTGTGATCTTACCCTTTGCATTTACCGTTGCAATCTTTTTATTGCTTGTCTTATAGGTAACCTTCTTTGAAGCTTTTCCTGTTACGGTTACCTTTGATTTCAAGGTAAATGTTTTCCCTTTTTTGAGTGTCAGTTGTTTTGCAGGCAGATTTGTGACTGCCACCGTTTTTACCTTGCCACCGGCTGCATACGATTCCTGTACCGGCACTGTTAGGATCGAGACGGCTACCGCAAATGCCATAACCAAGGCAAAAAACCTTTTTATCATTATTGTTCTTCCGTTTTTCATTCATACCTCCCTATAAAAAACCTTGTTTTTTATGTTATTCTGCGTCTTTTTCTGCTATACAGACGTATAGTTTCATTATATCTGACGCCCTACATAAAAACAAGGTAACACATTCTATTTATACAAAATATCCAGTTGTTTTTGTGCAATTTTACACCAAATGAACGGCACTGCAGCAAGCACCGGATACACATTATAAATGACTTGCTGCGCTTTCGATCCGAAGTAAATGCCCTATATGTAAATACTCCTGTGCCAACTCGCCTACGGCTCAAACAGGCACTCGTATTTACAGGCAATTTACTTCTCTTGTCGAAATGCTCGCGGATGTCATCTTACAATGTGTATCCGGTGTTTGTTGTAGCGCCTGTTAATTTCTATATAAAATATATAAGCTCCAAATCTTTAAATTTAATCTCACTTATTTATTTTCCGTTGTGACATATCACAACTTGTAATTACATCACGAAGGCAATCATAATTACACCTGCTGGGCTTTATAACATAAAAATATGATGCCCTTTATAATATGACATTTGCGAGCATTTCGACTGAAAAAGCACATTGTCAGTAAATACGGGTGCCTGTTTGAGCCGAAGGCGAGTTGGCACAGGAGTATTTACAAATAAGACATGTGCTTTGAGTCGAAAGCGCAGCAAGTCATTTATAGAGGGCATCATATTTATGTCATAGACCCAGCAGGTGTATTCCTACTTATCTTCGGCAATTGTTATTACAAGCTGGGATACGTCGTAGCCGGTTTTTCTGGTTACGATGTCTTCCACCTGTGCCCGTTCTGTATCGGACAGTGTTGCAACAGGAAGTGTAACATCGACGGTATCATCATTTACGGTTACGATGCAGTCGGTATAGCCTTTTGCTGTCAGGACGGTTTCTGCATCTGTTTCTTTCTCGATCGTATCGGTAAGTTTTACATAGCTGTTTACTGCTTCATCTTTTGCTGCACTGTCCATCGTTTCATCATTGATGATCGCAAGCAATGCTTCTTTGCTTCTTGCGCGGCTCTGCTCCCGGTTCAGCTTTGCAGTCGCAAGATTACTTTTCATGGTTTGAGCACTTGTAAGAACAGCTTCTCCGATATCCTCCTCATCACTGTTCAGTTCTACATTTTCTTCAAGAGCTGCCTGTTCCAGATATGTAGTATCGGTATTCTCTGATGCAGCTTCTCCCACTTCTGTATTGTCAGAAGTGCCCATCGTTTCTTTGTCGGCCTGATCTGTAAGTCCATCTTCCGCAGCATCCGCTTTATCGTTGTCATAGCTGATAACTTCGGCATCCGCATTTGTCTCCTTTGCCTTTTGGCGCAACAGGTCGTCTCTTTTCCCTGCATTGAAATTCAGATAGCCTGCAACTCCGATCATAACCGACAGGGCAAGTATCACCAGACGGTTTTTCTTAAAGATCTTTTTCTTCATCCATATCCTCCATGCTTTATTCTTGTTCTAATACAACTATCTTATGCACCGGAACATCAAATAATGCCTGAACCGCTTCGGTAATTTTCATCGCAACAGTCGGATCGGAAGCACCTGTACAGCTGACCAGAACGCCTTCAATCTCCGGCTCCAGTGTTTTGCTCACATAGGGATATTCGCCGCTGTCTGCATTTGTCATAACAGAAGTCTCACTCCTGCTCTTCTGACTGCTGCCATCTGACTCACTATCGGACTTCGTCACATCTTTTTCTATGATCTTCTCGCCTCCATCTTTTAATGTGATCATGACACTTACCGTTCCAACGCCCTTCACCTGAGACAATATCCCCCGCAGCTTCTCCTCCTGAAATGCTATATAATCTTCATAACTGCTGTTTGCCGATAAGGTCGCATCCGCACTTCCCTGTCCATTGTCCGAAGCAGACTCTCCATTCTGTTGTTTTCCGGTCACTCCACCGGACGTTTTATCCTGCTTCGTTCCGGTTAAAGCATCAAGTCCGGAAAATCCGTTTTCCTTATCAGACGGCCAGAGAATGACCAGCAGACAAATACCTGCAAGCAAAATTCCCAAGCACTTTCGAAGCGCCGCATTTTTGTCTTTTTTCAGTTCCTGCAGCTTTTGTTTGATGTTATTCCATATTCCTTCCATGCTCTCTCACTCCATTATATGTAACATGTCCACTTTTAGTACATGTTATTTTGCCTGATATCCATCTACAAATACTTTGATCCTGTCCTCACTGATCTTATATTCTTTTGCGATCTCCTGACGAAGATTTGCTACATCCACGATTGTATCTACCGTACTGTCTGATACTCTCTCTTTTTCTGTTGTATCTGCTACGCTGTCAGAGTTTTTCTTTTTCTCTGTTGTTCTCTCACTTCTGGTATTATCTTCCATATTTATTTTTACATTGTCTTCAATGTCATTCTTTGTATCTAATTCTCCGACCGCAACATCAACCTCAACCGCTGTGATCGTGTAATTCTCATCAAAGGTGATCGCCACCTTACTGTCCAATTGAAATAGATCCCGTAAATGATCTTCGATCATAGTCTCCATGACATCTGTATAATATGTGACATCTCCATTTCCTGGTGCCCCTGCAACGGATTCATAATAATAGTCAAAGCTCAAAATATCATTTAACCCTCCCGCACTTAATACAGGCGTCAGAACTATGATCGCCAGTACAAAACCAACCGCCGTCTGCATGTATTTCCTGTATTTCTCATCCGGAAGCAAGAAAAATACCAGAGAAGAAAACAATATAAAAAGCACGATATTTTTTATCCAAGCTAACAACATCCAGCACTCCTTTCCACCAATTTCTGAAAAACGATTATGCATGTCCCCGGATGGACATGCATAACCAGCTTTTCACCTCGCAAGCAACGTCATGAGTGTGAGGGAGATGATAAATAAAAAGGAAGCACACCAGATGCCACGCAGCATCAGTCCGATGGTCTGTGCCATAATGTTAATGCCGTCGGAAAACCGTTTATCTCCCAAGGGCTGCACAAATGCAGATACGATACGGAGAGTCAGATAGATCACTGCGATCTTGGTAACCGGCAGAAGCACCGCCAGCAATACGACGACTGCACCCGCAATCCCAATCGCATTTTTTAAAACCATCCCCGAACCGAGCAGGATATCCGAAACATTCTTAACTGTATTTCCACCCGGCAGCATACCGAAAGCTTTTAAGACGGCATTTCTCTCCAGCTTATCCACTGATGGAACGATCAGTCCCTTTATCACATTCATTCCGGTTACGACTGCAAACATGGTTTTCAGGATCCATCCTGCAATATTCCTTAATAACGTAACCGTCCTTGAAAAATGATCCTCGGCATTTAACTTATTCACAAGTCCGACCACGCCACTGCATTTGGTAAGCGGAAATACGATCTGAACGATCACCTTCTCGCACAGGAAAATGATCAGCACCGTGATCTGATAGGTAAATTCCGCCGTGCCTGCACCATTTGTATAGGAGACAGCCAACGTATAAGCAGGTATAAAGGTGATCATCAGATCCGTAAGATCCGAGACTGCCGACACCGCTATATCGGAAACGACCGCAAACATTCCGAGCAGGATGGATACCACCATCAGATAGGTGACGAAGAAGCCGTTTCCACCTACCATCTTTCCAAACTTTCCGGACAGGTTCGTGAACACCGAACCAAGAATGACAACGGCAAGAAGCTGAAGGAGCAGGCGGTTATTGCTTTTTATCTCCCCTGTAAGTGTCTGCTGTATTGTTTCCAGACTGTAGTCAAGAAGCCCCTGAAGGTCTCCGTTTCGGATATAGGATACGACCTCCCGAAAAGAGAGTCCTGCCTGTTCTTCTGTCAACATGTCCATTTCGTCAAAAGCGTTTTCATCAAGTCCCAGATCCGTCTCATCAACATCCGATATATCTGTATCCACATCTGCCATTTTCATATCCGATCTTCGATATCCAGCAAACTCTCCCGGTTCGGTATTTATAAGTTCTGGGACAAACCCGGGTGATCTTCCATTACCCGATTCCTGCATAGCAAACGTTTTCTGCTTCTTCCCGGCAAATAACACCACTGCGATTAAGATCAGTCCTGCCACAATGCCTGCTATAATCATTTTCGCTTTTTGTCCTCTCATAGTTCTACCCCATCAGACGAACAACCATATCGATCACATGGAACAAGATCGGCAAACTCATCACCACCATTGTCACCCGTCCGGCAAGCTCAATATGCGAAGCGATCGCTCCATAGCCTGCATCCTTACAGATATTTGTCGCAAATTCACAGATATAGGAAATGCCAAGCATCTTAAGCAGGATTGATATATACTCCATATTGATATTGATGTACCCGGTGATGCGGTCGATGGAATCCAGTACATTTCCAAGTCTTCCTATGATAAAGCTGACAATAAATAAACACGCTCCAATACTTAAGAGCGTGCTGTATTCTGCATTCATTTTCTTTAGTTTTATCGCTACTAAAACGACCAGAACCGATGCCATACATACCGTAACAAGACTCATGCCTTTTCTCCCCTATCCACCGATATTTACAAGCTTCATAATGTCATTAAAGAATTCTACGATATATGGAATGATCCACGAAAGTACAAGAATAAGTCCTGCCAGATTCAGCAGGAATGCCAGCTCGTCCTTCCCCGAATGCTTTAATATCTGATTCAACAGTGCTACAAGGATTCCTACCGCACCTATCTTCAATAATAACTGTATCGTCATAAGCTCCTGCCACCCTTACCCTATCAGTATTATCAAAAAGATCCCTCCGAGTAATCCAAGTGACCTGGATACTTTATTTATCCTGTGTGCTCTGTCCTTTTGTTCTTCATACTCTGTCTGCATGTTCTGCTCCCACAGCTTCAGATTCCTGATCTGCATATCGATATCCATATAACACAGCCATTTTCCAAGCTCTTTTACCGCACCGATCTGTGCATCCGTCAGATAGCTGTATTCCATCAGACTTCCGATACTGCCTGTCCAGATCTGCTCAAAAGAAGAAGCATATTCTTCTGTCCGAAACTGCAAAGCCAGCCCGGCAAGCCAGTCTCCGATCCTTCCCCCTGCTTTATCCGATCCTTCCCGAATGATCTCGGTGATCTCCGATGCACTGTATGCCAGATGCCCATTTGCCATCCGGACAAATATCAGAAGCTCGTAGATATCTTCCACGCGCCGGTTCTGATAAACTCCTATCGTCTTTCCTATCCCATAGGAAGCTGTGACCACCAGAAACATTCCAAGAATCTTTATATATAACATATGTACGCCTCCCTGCACTTATGACAGTTCTGCTACAGCCGCTTCATTTTCATATGCCGATGTCAGGCGTTCATCCTCTGCCATAAAGAGAACACTTCCCCGATCGTCAAATATCGTCCGGATCTCTCCTGTCCGTTTGCGATTGCTCAGCACGATATATCGTTCAAATACCCTCTCATCGACCAGCTTCCGTAGTCCCGGACGATTCCTGATATCATCAATGGAATTGCCATGTACGGTTGCGATCAGCTTACAGCCGCAGTTGATCACGCTGTAGATCGCATCGATATCATCTCGGCTGCCTATCTCATCCACCGCTATGATCTGCGGTGACATCGAACGGATCAGCATCAGCATTCCATATGATTTTGGACAACAGTCAAGAATATCCGTCCGTATGCCGATATCATTTTGTGGTACGCCTTTATAACAGGCTCCGATCTCAGATCGTTCATCTACGACACCGATAGTATTTCCTTTGAATCCTGGAAATCCATCCGACAACATCCGGATCATATCTCTAAGAAGTGTGGTTTTGCCACATCGCGGTGGGGAAATGATCAGTGTATGAAATGTCTCATTTCCATTTATTATGTACGGAAGAACCTTCTTACAGCATCCCTTAACCTGATGTGACAAACGGATATTGATAAATGATATATGTCTGACACTCTTGATCATTCCAGATTCCAGAATGACTTTTCCTGCAAGCCCTACACGATGTCCCCCTTGAATCGTTATAAATCCCTGCCGGATCTCATCCTCATATGCATAGAGTGAATAGTTACTGATATATTCCAGCGTTTCCCTTATATCGGCAGGTGCTACCATATATGCTTTCTTACATTCTGTGGTTCGCTTTCCCTTCTCCGTCACAAAATATTCCCGATTATCATAGATCACGATCAAGGGTTCATTCATCCTAAGCCTTATCTCCTGAAGCTTGTTATAATCATATATCTCACTCGAAAATATTCTCCTTAACGCTACGGATAATATCTTCAATATTTCATTCTCTCTACTTTTTTCCAAACCGATTCACCTCATGCATATGTCATCTGTAACCATTTTCACCTGTCAGTTCCATCATCTGCCAATACTCGAAAAGCATCTGCTTTTCTGATATGATCTGATACCTAAAGTAGGATGTTACACACTTCTGATAGTTATAATGTATGCATGACAAATGAAATTTAGAACAAAAAAATACCACATTTCTTTCTGAATTTTTCAGAGTGAAATGTGGTATCAAAACCCGATGCGCAGATCTTTGACTTGAAGCCCTCACAATGGATCGGCACCATGATCGTACATCCCTCGCAGCCCTGTGCAAAGCTTTGATCTGCTCGCTTCAGGCACCCTTTTTGTAATTTTCTTCTACTTCTTTTCCTGTCGTGCCAAGGTCGTTGACCCTGCCGGGTCTGCTCTCACGCACACCGGAATATTGAACGTTTGCCATGTTTGCTACCTCTCTTTAATTATTGGACATTTGTAACTATATCTATATCACAATGATTAATCACCTTTGACATTACCAACCAGGGGACGCTTCCGCTCGTTGAGTCCTGCAGCGGTACTAAGATGCTGCTTGCGCACCACCTAAGAACCGGCGGACTCAAATGCCCCTGTTTTGGTAAGTCAAGATGCTTAATCATTATCTGCTCCATGGATTTCGCAAATGTCTATCATATATTAAATAACGTATTGATCTACCATCAGGTTGTTCTGCCAATCGACGAGATCGGCTAATGTGATGCCCTCTAATACATCCTGTATTGCCTGATCGAGTTTCTCCCAGATCAGTACGCTGACACACATACTTCTGTTTTCGCAGTAGGCTGCGTTATCGCCTACGCAGTCTGCCGGCACCAGACTTCCTTCTACCGTTTCTAATATCTGCCGCACCGTATAATTCTCCGGTGAAGCATATAACATGTATCCTCCACGCGCTCCACGGACACTTTTTACCAGTGATGCCTTATTTAATATTGCAACGATCTGCTCCAGATATTTGTCTGAAATATGCTGTCTTCTTGCAATATCCTTTATCTTAACCGGCTCACCATTATAATAGGTGGCCAGATCCAGCATCAGTTTTATCGCATATCTTCCTTTTGTTGATATCTTCATCTTGACCTCCCTGTCGTTGTTATCTGATTCAAATGATTCCATACTTCTATACATCATTTGAATCTCATCTACTTTTTCTGCAAACGTGATAAATTGTCGTTTGTATTATAGTATACTATTTCTATAGGATATATCAAGTACAAAATTATTTTTATGGCGATCTATCCGGTTGTAATAAAATATTATCTTCTTTAATGCATCTTCCACTGAACAATCCACATCAAATGCTGCATTTTCTCATTGTTATAAAGAAAAGGCAGCTGCCTTATGCATATAGACAACTGCCTTGCTCACTTATCGTAATCTCAATCTATCGTCTATCATGCATATGAAAAATAAACCGTATTCATCCATACAGTCTGACAACAGCAACAACACATTCCCATATCATATTTTCTGTTTATCTTACTGTTTTCATATGTCATGATCGAACCTCCTATGTTTTAGTCCCTACTTATCTCATAGGTTTAATACGTTTTAACTTTATGAGCTGATTATATATTACCAATATCTTCCTATCAATATATTTTCTCAATAATTTTTAAACTCAGCCAATTATTTTAAATAAAAAAGACTTTGTCGAAACAACTCATATCCTGAAAACTATTCTTCAGAAATTATCTTGTTCCCGGCAAAGCCTTTTCCTTTTTACTATTTAATTCATGCGTTCTTTGTTATTGATCGCTTCTTTCGAATTTTCTGCCGGTTTACTGGAAGAATCCGGCATCAGCGGACTTATTATAGATTCCATAACATCCAAGCGTAGTTGCATCAGTAGAACGAGTCTGCCACCAGGACAAGAATCCGTCAGGCAATTCTGAGACAGGTGCATCCGGAGTATAGAAATAAATCTCTGTTCCGCTGTCCATGCCGGATGGCTCTCCTTCTTTATAACGGATACCATCTTCTATTCGGTCTGCTTCTTTATCAATAACAACGCTGTCAAGCGTCATGGAATATGTATAATCATTTACTTTTTTGATATTTGCAAACTTTCCGCTGAAATTACAGAAATACACCGTTCCATTTGGATAATCATTCTCATCTCTTTCTCCCATTTCCGAATCGGAAAATGCTCCCGTAAATGATCCATCCTCAGATAACGTGAGCGTTGTACTCCACCCACCGGCTCCACTGCTAAATACCATATCCATCGGATAAGTACCCGGCAGAGATGACACATCTTCCGACTGTGCTTCCGTTGTAGAAGCTTCAGCCTTTGTTGTACCGGTATCTTCTTCAGAAGAAGCCGCCTCTGTTGTCTGTGCCTCAGTCTCGGCTTCTGTGCTGACTGCCTCTGTTGTCTGGGCTTCTGTCTTCTCTGTCGTTACTTCGGTTGATACCTCCGTTGTTCCTTTCGTCTTTTCTATCGACTTTGATCTTTCACCATTACATCCAGCCAGCAAACCGGCTGCAAGCGTTGCTGCAAGTACTGCTGTCACGATTTTTCCTGATTGCGTTATATTCTTTCTCATGTTTAAAATCCTCCTGCATTCATTTATAAATACATTTCCAGAATTCTTATTGCGACTCTCATCACAATGCCTTTCCTCGGCTGTTTTCGAATACAAAAAGTATATGCTTGTCATCCCGTTTTGTCAGCTTAATTATTCGTTATAGATGTTGCATTTCGTTTACGATTATTACGGTTCTTTAACCAATCTTTGAACTCCGGCAGGGTCTTTCTTCCGGCTTCCGTAACCGGCTTCACCCATTTGCCTGATCTGGTATAAACAAGCTCGATTGCCAGACGCACCAGCTCATCCGTATATACAAATGAGAATACCGCAAGGAAAGGCAGATGTAAGACCATGCCTGCGATCCATGTCGCCGGAACGCTGACCAGGAATAAACCGCCAATCTCCACATAGGTTCCGACTCTCGTCTCACCTGCTGCCCGATATCCCTCATTCATAATATAGTTACAGGTTCGAACGGCACCGAAAAACAGGTAAATATATAACATATACATGCCATACCGAAGTGCCTGATCACCCAGTCCAAATAAGCCAAACAGCGGTTCATGCAATAACGAACAGATCAGCACAATCCCGAAAGTAACTGCCGGACAGAATAATGCCGACCGCTTCATAAACCGGTATGCTCCCTTATGGTCACCGGCGCCGACAGACTGTCCGATCACAACGCTGGTTGCATTTGATAAGCCGCCAAAAAATGCATAGACAAAGCCCTCGCAGACACGGAACGCCGCCATAGCCGCAATCGCGGATTCATTCTGATGTCCGATCACAATATTGATCAGCATTTGTCCTACTCCATAAAACAGTTCATTGCAAAGGATCGGAAATGCATTTGACAGATATACTTTGATAAATCCGCCATGGACTAAGAACATCTGACTCAGACGAATCCGCACCTTGCATTCTGAACGCATCAGATAGATAAACAGCAGTAATAAATTGATGATTGCAGATGCAAGTGTTCCGACTGCTGCACCGGCTGCACCCATTTTCGGTGCGCCGAATTTACCGTATATCAATACAAAGTTCAAACAGAAATTCACTACCAATCCTACGATGGAACAGATAAGCGGCGCTTTCACCCGCTCTGTTGACCGTAGCAGGAAGCTGATAAGTACAGCAAATACCTGAAGCGGATATGCCCATCCGACGATCCGCATATACGGCTTTCCGATCCGGATAAATACTTCTTTATCTGTATATACCCCCAATAAGAATTCCGGTCTGATAATACACAGAGATGCAAATGCAAATCCCACGATTGCCATACAGATGAAAGTGATACCGAATGTACGGTTAATTCCCTTTTCATCATCCGCTCCCCAGTACTGGGAAAAGAACAGGATCGACGCACTGGCGAAGCCCCAGTAGCAGCTAAAGAACAGTGAGCTGATCTGCGAACAAATACCAACTGCTGCCACACACGACTCTCCCAGTCTTCCGATCATGATCGTATCTACCATACTGGCTGTTGTAGTTAATAAATTCTGTAATGCGATAGGAAATGCGATTGTTAACATCACATACAGAAAGGATTTTTTGTTTTTCATATTTCATTTATCACGTTTATGAAACCTTGATCGTTACCTTTTTCGTTTTGCTCCTATATACAGAGGTGCCCTTTGCTTTAACCGTAACGGTATAGGTTCCTCGTGGTGTTCCCTTCTTTACTGTTACGCGTCCCTTTTTTGTAACAGTAATATATTTTTTTGCTTTTTTAGCAACGGAATACGTTACCTTTCCCTTAGCTTTCTTAACACCAACTGTAAAGGTATGCTTACTTCCCAGTTTTCCGGTTGCTTTTTTCACCTTATATTTTTTAGAGGTGACATTTAATTTCATTGTGTTTGATTTCTTGATCACAAGTTTTGCGACATTGGATCTGGCCGTGTTGCTGTTTTTCGTTGCCTTTGCAACTGCCACTACATAATAAGTTCCAACTTTATATGGATATGATGCCAGTTTCTTTTTACACTTAGCATCTGAATAATACCGATATGCGATTGCTCCTGCTTTTCCTTTTACAACAGCAGCATCTATCTTCTTTTTCTTTCCCGTATAGGTGACAGTTTTATTTTTCAGTTTCAGGACAGGTGTGGTTTTCGCAGACTGATCCGATTTTTTATTTTCTTTTACAGTTAAAGTAATCGACGCCTGATAATATCCTGTCTTACCTGTAATCTTTACCTTACCACTTCCTACAAATGAAATTTTTCCATTTGAGTCTATGGTGGCAACACTCTTTTTGTCCGATGTCCATGTTATATTGCTGCTTGTAAATGGACAATAGATCTCAAATCCCGGGTTTATCAGCATCATTTTCGCATTCGTGTGCTTCCCAACTACATAGGAATCTGCGTCTGTCTGTATTTTAAATTTATATAAATAAGTCTCAGCATCTCCCCACATTATGCCTGCAGTGGTAACCGCCTCTGTAAATTCGCCTTTGGGGATATTGACACTCTGTATTACCATCCGGTCTTCCTGTTTAACTGCTTCCTGTGTCACCTTTGATCCAAAGCATTGTACCCATGTATAAGTTCCATTAATATAAAAACATCCAACACCTATGGAAGTATAATCTTCATCTAAAATATTTTCTCTATGACCTGTTGAATTCATCCAACTATCCATTACAGATTCAGACGTTGTCTGATTGATTGCTATATTTTCTGCTATCATATTCTTATCTGCCGAAAAACAGGATGCTCCATCCGGTCTGGTATGAGAGAATAATACAGCCTGATCGCCCGCTCTAACCATAGCAGTTTCCAAAAGACCCGTATCCATAGTCAATGCAGGTAATCCATTTTTTGCTCTTTCTTCATTCACCTTCGTCAATACTTCAAATGCTTTTGTATAGTCACGTTTTCCGGTAATCCGTATGGTCTCCACATATCGAAGTCCATTTGCGCCGAATTTGACCAGATCCTTATTCTCGCAATTTATGATAACAGTTGAAGAAAATGCATTCTCATCAACAAATTGCGTTGAAGCCGGAAGTGTTATCGACTGAAGAGACGGGCAATTTGCAAATGCTTGACGATATATAATCTTTACGTTTGGAAAGTATACATCCGTCAGTGAATAGCACTGTGCAAAATCAGCATAAGCTATTGATTCCAGTCCTAATCCACGGAATGTCTTAAGGTTACTGCAGCTGTTAAATACCGACCCTCCCCATTCCTTCATCGTCGCAGGAAGCGTTATTTCAGTCAATCCCGAACATCCTAAAAATGTCCGCATTCCAAGTGTTGTTAATCCACCAAAATCAATAGAGCTTATATTTTCACACTCTTCAAACATAGAATAAGAACTCTCTTTTAATCCACTGCCAAATTTTACGGCTGTGAGCATATTACATTGCTCAAATGCAAAATAACCGACTTCGCTGATCTTATCTGAAATCGTCAATGTTCCCGATAACTGAGAACGATAGAATGCTCCTTCCCCCAGCGTAGTTACATTTGCAAAGTCTACTGAATTTAAACCTCTTACATTATAAAATGCATATGCTCCAATCTCCTTTACATTTGCCGGTATCGCAAAGGTTCCGACTCTGCTTTGGAACGGATACATAACAAGCACTGTTCCATCCTTTGAATATACAATACCATTCTGTGCAATATAGGATGGATTTCCCACTGCAACTGTATAACTCTCTATCGTGGTATTTCCGAAAAACACTAATGGTGAAATAGATGTGATACCTGCAGGTATTTCATATGTTACAGCACTTGTTCCCTGGAACGCATAAGATTCCAGGCTTGTGACACCCGGCGTTACAATCTTTGTTACAGCCGAACAATCACAATATGCACCACTGCCAACTGTATTCACACCAGATGGCAATACAATCTCTGTCAGTCCATAGCACTCATAAAAGGCGGCATCTCCGATCTTTGTCAATGTATCCGGATAACTTACCGATGTAATCGATGACATCTGTAAAAAATTCCGGTTTCCTATACCTGTAATACCTCTCTGGATTATAACTTTCTCAACATTGAATGTAATCCATGGTGCTTTATTTGATGAATCAGCATCCGGCATATCGCCACTTCCTGATATCGTAAGCGTGGTACCGGAAAGGCTCCATGATATATTCCCCCATGTTCCGCTCTGTGTTGTACTGTCAGTGCTATACATAGCTATATCATAATCAGAATACAACTCCGGTCCCGAACTATTTTCTTCTATTTTTACATATCCTGCTGCCGGCTCCTGATCCGCCTCTGTCTCAGCTATAATATTCGATGTCTGTTGCTCTGCATGAACAAGCTTAACCGGAGTCCAAAGCATTCCGCATATGGCTCCGATTCCTAATGCTATTGTAAATTTAAATCTGTAATTTCTCATTTTTCTCCTCCCATATTCATATATTATTCATAACTATACTGTATCTTTAAAATGTCGTTTTGTCTATAGAAATAATCCCATTTTTCTCCATTTATCCATATGCTCTGTTTTTTCATATGATCACTGGCATAAAAATTCTCGTTCTACCCGTGTTATTTTTAAAAACAATTTATATAGCATTCTGTTCGTGTTTTTTGTTTTTACTATTGTCTTATTTAAAATAGAATGATAATGTAATATACAGAAAGCACGGTATATCTTTCATTAATCCGATTATATCGGGTCATTTTCTTTTGTTACTATAAATAACATTTTGTCAAGGAGTACATTATGAAGAAATTATCTACTGCGCAGCTTGCAGATACTATTATAAGACTACGCAAACAACAGCATATGACTCAGGCACAGCTTGCTGCCGAAACCAGAATCAACCGTTCCTTAGTTTCACGTATGGAGAAGCAGGATTTTATGCCATCGATCGAGCAATTAGAAGCTCTGGGCGATGTGTTACACTTCGATATCACAGAATTATTCATCAGCGACCTACCTGTGAAATATCCTTCTCCATCACCATTAAAGATCGCAATCGCCGGAACCGGCTATGTCGGATTGTCCATTGCCACGCTGCTTGCACAGCACAATCATGTGACCGCTGTTGACATTATCCCTGAAAAAGTAGACATGATAAACAGACACCAATCCCCGATCCAGGACGAATATATCGAAAAATATCTGGCTGAAAAAGACTTGGATCTGACTGCCACAACCGATGGAGCTATGGCGTATAAAGATGCAGACTTCGTTGTGATCGCAGCTCCGACCAACTATGACAGCACAAGAAATTATTTTGATACATCTGCTGTAGAATCAGTGATCGAGCTCGTTCTGGACGTCAATCCCGATGCCATCATGGTTATCAAATCCACGATCCCGGTAGGCTACACAGAATCTGTCCGAAAAAAATATCACACCAGAAATATCCTGTTCAGCCCGGAATTTCTCAGGGAATCAAAGGCTTTATATGACAATCTGTACCCAAGCCGTATCATTGTATCTACGGATAAGAATGACATCCGTCTGGTCGAGGCTGCCCATACATTTGCCGCCCTCTTACAGGAAGGCGCCATAAAAGAAAATATCGAAACGCTATTCATGGGATTTACCGAAGCGGAAGCCGTAAAATTATTTGCAAACACCTATCTGGCTCTCCGCGTATCCTACTTCAACGAACTTGATACCTATGCAGAGACCAAAGGGCTAAACACCAGGGACATCATAAATGGTGTCTGTCTCGATCCCCGAATCGGCAGCCATTACAACAATCCGTCCTTTGGCTACGGTGGTTACTGTCTGCCAAAAGATACAAAACAGCTTCTTGCAAATTACAATGATGTTCCACAGAATATGATGAGTGCGATCGTAGAAAGCAACCGCACCAGAAAAGATTTTATTGCAGACCGTGTTCTGAATCTTGCCGGATATTATGACTATAACTATAATGGAAATTATTCCGCAAACCGCGAAAAAGAATGTATTATCGGCGTATACCGACTGACAATGAAAAGCAACTCTGATAATTTCCGTCAGAGCAGCATACAGGGTGTCATGAAACGAATCAAGGCCAAAGGAGCAACCGTCATCGTCTACGAACCGACACTGGAGAACGGAACAACCTTCTTCGGAAGCAAGGTAGTAAATGACTTAAATGCTTTTAAATCCATGTCGCAGGCAATCATCGCCAATCGGTATAATTCTGATCTTGACGATGTCCGGGCAAAGGTCTACACCAGAGATTTATTCGAACGGGATTGATGGAGGTGAAGTGCACTTAATATGTCCACATAGACATCTCCTGCTCCGGTGATCACCACCAGCTGTGTATCGCACATATCTAAAAACATATCCAGCGAATCACACATGCGAAGCATCGTCCACACCTGTTGCAGACTGCGAAACATTGAATCGAAAAATACATCTCTGGTTGTATATTTCTCCCCGGCAAACAGTCTGGCAGTCACCATCTGGATATTGGCTGCCCGCTTGTTCAACTTATTCAGTACTTTTTCACGAGACGGATCAATTGCATGATATGTAACACGTAATGTACTTTCTAAAAATGTCTCAGTCATCATGCGATCCGTCAGGAAATCGTACTCCGGCATACAGATGCTCATCGCAATTATCTTTTTCTTTCCCGGTGTATAATCCTGTAAATAGTTTCTCTCTTTATCATATAAAACAAGAGCACCTTTCTCTTTTAAACGAAGTTTATGCCATAAGATCTGTTCCTGTGCATACAACATACCTTCCCCAAGTGTCTTAAGAACATCGACATCGTCAGCCTGTTCATAGCTGCCGGGAAGCGGACATTTCTTTATCTCGACAAACATCACCCGCTCGCTTCCCTCTAAGATCATATCGCAATTACGTTCCGGCAGATCTCCATCCGGCAAATATTGTCCTGTGATATATGGGAAATGCTTCTCCCGGAACATCTGATACACCATTTCCTCCAGCCGTTCGCCCTGATATTTGCTGAATACTGTTCCATATCTTGCAAATATGATCTGAAACATCGCCTCATAAAATGCATATCCCTCCATCCTACCATCCAGACAGAAATATGTGTCCGCATCCAGTCTGACAAGCGGCTTGCGCCAGCTATTTGTCGCATCGAGATAATAAGAAAAATCAACATTTATGGAATCTGCATCATACGCAATATCCTGTAAGATCTGATCTAATTTGTATGAACTGATACCTAACCGATCGGCAAATTCTTCTCTTTTAAATATCCTCGGTCCCCTTGCCTCCTGCATCACATACACGGCAAGTTCCTGATAATTATGAAACGAATATGCTCTCATCTTTTCTTTTCCGGTGCCATAATACGGTTCCAGCATATTCTGTAAAAGGAGCTTTACATACTCCGGATGATATTGCCTTGGAATACACATTTTCTCAAAACAAAGATTCTTTGCCAGCTTATATGGGAAATCCTCTATCTCTGTAAAGACATCTTCCCAAGTGCGATATCCCTGTATCTGCAACACTTCCAGATAATCCTGCGCCAATCGGATCAATTCCTGATATTTACACTCTTTATATGAATCTGTAAAAATTGATTCCGTTTTGAGGTATTTCAAGGATAGTTGTAGCAAATACTGATATGGAATTCTTACTTTTATATTTCTTCTTTCCCCAAGTGATATCTTATTCCGATAGATCAGATACCTGCCCAGTTTCTCATGATAATGGCCATATATCTCCCGTGCAAATAACTGCCTGATCACATACATTCCACCAAGTTCTTTTACCCGTCTTTCTATTTCATCAATCAAACGCCGCTCAGAATCCGCATCAAACTCAGGTTCATCAATTAATATCCGAAATGAAAAACCTGCATTTATCAGGTTTTTCATTGATTCGGTCAATACTTTTGTATCCTCAGACAACGCAGGCGTATATAGTTTGTCTGCTTTTTTTGATGCCCGATAAAGTTGTCCGGCTGTTTCCATAATCTGTGGCAGATTGCTTACTTCGTAATAAGTACCATTTGAAAGATATGCCATCGTATGTCCAAGTATTTCTTCCTCAAGTTGAAAACTCCTGCCATTAATTGCTTCTTCAAGCTGCAAATGTACAATGAGTCGACGGAAATAAGTGCTCCGAAACCATGTTCCTTCGTACGTTTTTTCTCTGGCTTCATCCCGCTTATCTTCTTCATTTCCTTTCCCATCGTCAATGAAAACTGCCAGGCTTTTCAGCTCCGTCTCACATTCCTTTACTGACCGGTCGTTGTCCAGCCATGTATGTGTGCGGAATTTGTCTGCTAATTCTAATGTGGCATGATATATGTTGTTGAATGTTTTAGGGTTTGATTGCATGGGTATCCTTTGTTTTTCTACTTTTTATAAATCTTCTGCCTTATATAAATTATAACCTTCGTAATAATAACTGTGGTCTATAAAACGCTACTTATCTTACTTGATCAATATATAATCATTTACTGACTATCTGTCTTCCAGTTCAACAAGCAAATTGAGTCCCAATTTTTCACAAATCTCATTCAAAGAACGAATCGTGAAATTATAATCCCTGCTCTCCCACTTTGACACCATACCCTGAGTGACTCCCATAAAAGCAGCAAACTCCTTTTGCGTCATTTCTTTATCAAGTCGTTTTCGCTCAATCGTTGCTGAAATTCTGGCTAATGCAACAGTCGATTTTATATCTGTTTTTGACATATCATCCACTACCCAACTGTTTGGTTTTGCCTTTGCTATTTTCTCTTCTATTTCCATAACTCTTATTTCTCCGTATTCTACTTATAATTATTTTTCAACCAGATCCTGTATTTCTTCCTATATGTAATATTACTTATAAGTAATATTGTTGGGTAAAATCCTATATCCCGTAATATATTTCTTTGAACTAACAGCCTATTGTCTTTTTCATACATATTTAACATCATATCAAAACGTTAAAAGATTTTCAGCATCTTATAAGATACATCGAAAGGTTTTACATGTTTTTTAATTAGATACTTTTCCTTTATTATAAAATTATCATATTAAGACTTTTATACACACTTTCACTAACCACGGCGACATATAATAATTTTAATATTGCACCATGTTATTTTTAATTGCTATCTACTTCATTTTTTTCAGTAAATAATATCTCAATAAAATCATCAAGAAATTCAATTTCTTTCAGATCCTGCAAGATCGGAATTTCTAACATAACCCCTACAATTATTATTGTAATTAGAACAGATATTACCACTATAGAATAATTTGTATATTTCCCGCTAAATGGAATTGAAATCATCGCTATCTCTGTAGGTATTAGTATTTTTTCCTCGATGTATCGTCTTCTTTTTATTATTCTTATCATCCGTGTCAAATATCTATAAAAATCCTCATTTCCCTTTTGTTTATGAAATTTTGTCGTTATGTATTCTTTCCATTCCGTATATTTTTCAAATTTCTCATTTTCTTTTAACTTCTTATTATTTCCGCCAATATTACGATAAATACCTATTTCAAGTTTATAATTAAATCCATATGGGAAATATATTAAATTAGCATTTTTCTTATTTACATGAAATATATTAATTAAACTAATTAGTATAATTATAATTCCTATTACCAGGATTGTAATTAAGCCTATTTCTGCAACAATATCAACATTTAGATATAAGAGATAAATTATTTTTATTAAAGCTATCACAACAAAACCAATCCCACAAAGTATAAAAATCCTATAATTTTTGTCTGGTACTCTTTGCATGTAATATTTCTTTTCATTTCCCTTATTACTCATTTAACCCAACCTTTCTCTTCTGAATTCTGCGATTCCTATATCCACAAAAAATAAATAAACTATCAATATATCAATTTCAAATTATAGATAATCCATATGCAATAAACTTCAATATTCAGTTAGCTATTCTTTATTTTAGACATAATATGACTTTTTAATCAGCCAACTATATCATCAAAAGTTCTCATTCTGCATCATCCTTTTACATAATCTTCTACAACATTCCTACCCCACCGGGAAGCCATTTTTGAATACATATTCATTGCCATACGAATCATGAATCGTTATAACAATCTTATTATTCAGATCAATCGTATTTTCTTCAATATATTCGGCCCTGTCAAATATCTCAATTCTGCACTTTTGCGTATATCCAGGTTTAATAAATATCTTATCTCCCCTATACATTCCAAGCACTAATTTGTTATTATCCGCTATAGAAATATGGTCAATACCAGTCTCGATATTGCCCTGGTTATAGATCACCAAATCAACCATTAACCCATCAGGAGATTTATATGCCACAGGCATAACTTTCAGTTTAATTCTATATGGCAGCTTTGCAACCTTAAACGAAGTTGTAATAGCAATTATACTTATAACAATTGTTACTACAGAAAGAACAAAAGACAGAAATCCTTCATTCTGATTACACCACGTAATTATCTCATTCATCTCTTTTCTCCCTCAAAAAATCTTTTTTTCACAAAACTCTAAATCTCACCAAACTTGATTATCCATTTCCGTAATCCTGTGTCATGCTGCGCCTTGCAATCCAGCACTTCATCATCATTCGTAGATATCATCTAAGCCAGCCAAATGCAACAGTTTCAATATTATCAATGCAAAGTTATATGACAGCCATTTTATATCCAATTGATTGCCGGCAAAATATGCGCTTTTATTATACTCCGGATATCTAAAATATTCCGGATTTTCACCTTCGATCATTCTACAATAAGAGTTGCAAAAAGAGGTTACATAATCCATGTATTCTTCATTAATTGAATACTTTGACCATAATAAATCTGCCAACTCTTTCAAATTATGTGTTTTCAAATCTTTTTCTACCACATTTTTTTGTACCAACAAATATTTAAAGCCCAATTCAATAGCTTGTCTCCCTATATAAACGGTAACCACGGACTTAGGTAATACATGGGTAAGCTGGTCAAATGCATTTATATATTCCAACCAATAAAACTTCCATAATTCAATTCTATCTGCTTTCTTATACCCCTGCTCTGTTCCATTAAAGGCATCCAAACTGCCAAGAACATCATCAATATGTCCCCTAGAAGAAAGACTGTTCTTTCTTGAATTTTTTGCAATATTCCTGCCATCAATATTATTAAAAAGCGGCGCTTCCCCATAATTAATATGTGCAACTGAATACGCACCATCTAATTGCAAAATGTCCCTATAACTCAATCCATCTCCAATTGCTTGAAAAATCTTCATATAATCAACTCCCGAATCTTCTTTTCCTTTCATACAAAAACAATCAACCCGGATCAGCAGGCTTCTGAAAGGTCAAATAGTCCTGTTATCAACCATTCCGTTAACACTTGAAATCAACTACTGTTTATGATATCATCAAGTTGTAAAAGGTGCTACCGATAGACGGCTAGCCTCTTAGTTATTTAGCAATAAACGATCGCCAAGTCCTACGAAAACTAACGGCGGTCGTTTTTGTTTGTGTCATTATGTTCTTCAGCTTCTTTCCTGTATAGAAACCTTTCGATCTTCTCAACAAGTTTTCCAACTGCAATTCCGGCTATAAAGATGGCAAGAATAAATCCTACCAAACTTATGTACTCCATCATCATAATCGCACCACCCTCCTTTCCTGTCCGGAGGGCTTTTGTAACAGTCCCTCCTTTTCGCAAGAGGGCCAGCCGCCTACCATCTCAATAGGTTACAACAGACTTTCATCCACCTTAACCTAAGGATAGCACCCACAAATATTATAGAACAAACGTTCTTATCGTGCAAGTATTTTCTAAAACGAGAAAAATCCCTCACCTCTCGGCAAAGGACTTATCTTTCAATCCGACTATTTATATATCCCATATCAATCAGTACTCGGCAAGAATCTCATAATAACCAAGCAACATTAACGGATCAATTGCAATCTTAAATCTAGCAAGAATATAGAATGCATTATCCACTTCATTCATAAGAGCTGACACATGAATTCTTCAATTTTAACCATCGCAATTAATCCCTGCATTATCAGTTCCAGCTACCCACTCAATTATCATTCCACAGATAATAAGTAACTTTTCTACTGCTATTTGAATTTTTTTATCTATATCTTCTTTTAATCCATTAACATCTCCATGGAAAAGGCAATTTCGAATTTTGATAATTTGAGCAACTTCTTTTCCATTAACCCCAATTGTTTCATTCAAATATTTTATCTTTTTTATTCCCATATAATTAAGAATATTAGCAAGTTTAGTAGCTCTTCCATAATCAGTCATTTTTAACATATTACTTCTAAAAGTATTTGTAATTTTTTCTATTTTATCCTTACCAAAATCCATATCTATATTAGATAGGTATTTTACAATCTTATCCACTTCATCTTCAGTTAATAAATTGCTTGCTCCAGAAAATTTTATAAATCTTTTTTCAATAAACTCCATAATAGAAAAAAGATGAAAAAATTTACTTTGAACATTCTCTTTCCCTAATGCTAAATACAACTCATCTAGCATATAATTTAAATCTGAATTTGTACTATTAAAATACTCAAAAAAGTTTTCTAAAGACATGTTACTTATTCCTTTTGTATATACCTTAGTAACTATCTGATCTGCTATATGAATTGCAATATTTATATCTTCATTTAATTGCTGTACATTATTATTTGTATTATTAAATTTGTATGGTCGTTTACTCCATAATAAATTACCAAAATCCACTTCTACTCGTGGCTGAAAACAATTTTTATGATCATTATACATATTCATAGTAAAACTTAATGTTCTACATATTTTATACAATCTAGGATGTATAAATTTATATGCTTCACTTTCATTTTCGGCAATAATATTTTTTATTTCACATATAAAATGATCCTCTGGAACAATACTATTATCCTTTTCATAATTACAAAATATATGAAAATACATCTTATCTACATTAGTTTCAACATTATCTTTAATTTGATTGTTTTCCTCCCACTTAATTTCATTTTCAAAACCCATTACATACTCTGATTGACGACTATAACTATATAACTGGTATGTATAATATGTTAACGGCACCGTCAAATCAAATAGAAATAACTTATTTGACATACTCATCATTCTTTGCACTATATTAATAATATCTCAAAATTTCTCACTCTCAAGCACCGCACGTATTACCTCTGCTTTATCATCATAAAAGCCTTTTGGCATAAATCTGCAGTAATTGTAGTACCTTATATCTATCCAACTATATTCTTCAAGCTCTCATTATTTCCATTATTTATATTTGGAATATACTATTAGCCTTTTCATTTGTTATCCCCCTAACCAAAGGAATAAAAATCTCATTAAGTATAAACATTTTCCACATCTTTTCGTTGTATTTCTCGCTTTAAAATGTTTATTTATTCTTTTATAGCATTAAATGTTATATCTAATTTAGTTATTCTAAAATAACAAATTCTTTAGTCTGACCATATATCTGTTTCTATTTTTTCAAATCTATATCTCTGTTTAATATACGGATATTTATCTGTATCAACTTTGCTTATAAACATTTCATATGGTCTCGCACATGTTATGTATGGAGGATATAAACTCTGATATATAACTAAATGTTCATTATTTTCGCTATGAATTGCAAATGCAATTATTCTATAAATATATTTTGATGAATTATCTGTAACTAGTTCTCTTTTAAAATGTCTAACTATATCTCCTACATTAAATTGTCTTTCCATAATCATATAAGTCTCCTCACTTTGTTAACTGAACTGTGTTTTCCTCATCATTCCACAAATCTTCAAAATACTCGCTATAAATATCAAACCCCTTCTTTCCTTTCCGAAATTTATACGTAACAGTCTGCTGACTTCCATAATGATACCAATATGGTCCAATGTAAATTTCATCATCTACTCGCCAATAAAAATCCAATGTCATACATTTATAACCTTTAACACATACTTTTCCTGAATAATTACGCGAATTAAGCTGATTTGCCCATGTCACCAATTGTTTTATACTATTTAAAATCTGACCACTTGACTCCTGTTCTTCTATCTCTCGCTGTATTAAAAAATGGTTATTTGCATCTGGATTCATTGTTAATATTCTAATATTTACTCCACGCTTTAAAACTTTTTCCACCTTTCTGGTACTTTTTGATCGAAACGATTTCAATCCAAAAGCAACTGCATCTATCTGAATCTTTGCTTTATCCAATTCAGGATCAGATTCTTGATTTTTTTCAGCCCTAGTTTCATATATTTTCTCAAGTCCCCATTTTTCCAGAGGATTTTCTTTTTTACCCTCTATTAATAATATTTGAGCCAAAATAACTATACCAGATGCCAAAAGCGAACATCCTATACTAATCCAAATTCCCAATTCAGTTTCTATCAAAAAATAATCAATAAGAATTGCTATTATACCTGCAATAATAATAACCAGTCCTGCTATTATTGTTTTTAAATCATTCTTTTCCTTCATATTATCACCACCTATTTTTTGTTGTAATTTATTTTTAATCCTAGTAATTTTATTTAATTATATAAACTATTATATATTTGGGTTGCATACGAATCTGTCATACCCGCAATTTGATTACATATAGTCCTCATAAGCACAAATTTATCTTCTATAACCAATTCTTTCTCTTTAATCAAATTAAAAAAATGAGATCTTAATTCTCCAATCCCCTTATTTCTAATTATATCTTGTATTTCGCCATATTCTAATTTATTAGTTCCTAAATAAAATTCTATTATACAATGATTAGGCAACTGAGAAGGAGTTGTATATAATGCTGCAAATATTTTTCTGATAATATATTGTCCTCGAGCATCTGATTTTTGAATATCATATGAGGATAATACTCTAGTTGAAATACTATTTTCAAACTCTTTCATTGCTTTTTTAAATAATGAGTCATCATCAAGATAATCATACGATATAATCCTGTTTACGTCTGGTTGTGAATTTCTTAATAAAAATTCTCGAAATTTCTTCTCGTTCAAATTATTCTCAACAATAAACTTATTTATATTATGTATTGAACACTTTGTTATCTGTGTAACAAAAAGATTAACCAGCAGTCTTGAAAGTAATGTTATACTAGTCTCCTCATCATATGTATTGCTTATTTCTCTTAATAATTTTCTTTCATTGGCATGAAAAAATTGCTTAAAATAAGATTTAATCTGTTTAACAACTTCTTCTTTAGATAGTAAATTTCCCCTTATTGCATCCTCTATATCATGATGCCTCTGAGCTATTTCATCTGCTTCTTTTACAACATAAGCTTCAAAAGACCATGCAAAATTGTCACTATCTGGTAATTTTAAGTATTTGTTATATTGTTCATAATATTTTAGAGAATTTTCATCAACATCACTTTTATATTTTAATGAAGAATGTGCAATCATGCCATACAATGTAAAATTAGTCAAATCTAAGCCCGTATTACCGTAATCTTTTTCCTGTGACAACGCTACACATACACTCTGTAAATTATGTTTAAAACCATAGAATTTAGTATATTCACCATTACAAATATTATCATATGGTGATCCAATTACATATCCATTCTGTGATGGTGTCATAATTTGATGTAACATTCTCTCTCCTGCATGTCCAAATGGAGTATGTCCTATATCATGTCCCAAAGCTATCCCTTCTGTTAAATCTACATCTAATTTCAAATTCTGTGCAATCGTCTTTGCAATCTGTGCAACTTCAAGCGTATGTGTTAATCTTGTTCTTTTATGATCATCACTTCCAGACAAATATACCTGTGTCTTACCAGATAAACGTCGAAACGCTTTACTATATAATATTCGATCCCTATCTCGCATAAATGCCGATCGATAATTTTGATTCTCCTCAATTTGAGACGGTCGAACAGCCAACTTTACAGGTGCTTTTAATGAATACAATATAGTTTTTTTATTTTCCCAATTTTCTATCTTCATATATTCCTTGTATGATTATTTAGAAGCTAATAATCATTCTTTCCTTTCATTTTAATATCGTGGTTCAATACATTCAGATACTGTGGACTTTTGATTTTTTTCATGTAGCTCTGACTACTCGCAGGAGTGTATTGCCGCTACCTTTATCTGAATTGTTTATAGCTGGATGTTGCCGGAGTAATCCGAGTACTTATTTCCATCAAGTCTACGATGATAATCGTTGGTGGATATCACGGTATCAGACTTTAGAAAGGGAGGTACAACCTCATGATTTATGTAGGCATTGACATTGCCAAACTCAATCACTTTGCCTCAGCCATATCTTCTGATGGTGAAGAACTAATCAAGCCGTTCAAATTTACAAATGACAATGATGGCTTCCAACTGCTGCTTTCCAAGCTAGATCCTCTAGACAAGGACAGCCTCATCATTGGTCTTGAATCGACGGCGCACTACGGCGACAACCTTGTTCGATATCTTGTTGCTAAGAATTACAAAGTGTGTGTGTTGAACCCCATCAAGGCTTCTACTATGCGTAAGAACAACATTCGCAAAACGAAGACTGACAAAGTCGACACATACATCATTTGCAAAACTCTAATGATGCAGGAATCTCTCAGATTTGTGACCTTCTATGATCTTGATCTGATGGACTTAAAAGCCCTGGGACGATTCCGCCAGAAAACCATTAAGCAGCGAACTCGCTTAAAGATTCAGCTGACTTCTTACGTGGATGAGATATTCCCTGAATTGCAGTATTTCTTCAAATCAGGTCTGCATCAAAAATCTGTCTATGCGCTTCTCAAGGAAGCACCAACACCGGAAGCGATTGCTTCTATGCATATGACTCATCTGGCTCATCTTCTCAAAGTGAACTCGCACGGACGCTTTGATAAAGAGATGGCTCAGCAGTTAAGAGTTCTCGCACAGAAGTCTGTCGGTGCCAGCGACAGTTCTCTATCTATCCAGGTAACTCACACCATACAACAAATAGAGTTACTCGATAGTCAATTAGAAAGAGTTGAAGCTGAAATGACAGAAATAATGAAATTCAATGATTCTGTCATTATGACCATTCCTGGTATCGGATATATCAATGGAGGAATGATACTTTGTGAAATCGGTGATATACATCGTTTCTCCAGCCCCAACAAGCTGCTTGCATATGCTGGTTTGAATCCTTCTGTCTATCAGTCTGGAAACTTTCAGGCTAAGAAGACCAGAATGTCCAAACGTGGATCCAAAGTCCTCAGATATGCACTTGTTAATGCAGCTCACAATGTTGTTAAAAATAATGCCACCTTCAAGACTTACTATGACGCCAAGATGGCTGAAGGCCGGACTCACTATAATGCCCTCGGGCACTGTGCCGGCAAGCTCGTCAGAATCATTTGGAAAATGATGACTACAACGTGGAATTTAACCTCGATTAAGAGGTCTGGATACCTACATCATAGATTTGTTTAAAAGCACCCACCAGGGAGACTTATTAAAGTTACCCATTTTTACCACGAAAAGGATTTACTAATTTCCAGCTAATTTAAGCTTGACTTTTCATAGCTGGTCTCCTTTTTATAATACATTCAATGTCCTTAAATATAATTAAGCTAAAATTATATCTTGAATAATAAATTACTTTAATAAATTTAATACCAGCAAACTTGTTATAACGAAACTATGTATCACTTTGCCATACTTCTCGCTCATCTACATCCTCAAATTTCCACTAATCTTTTACTGTACTCAATCAATGCATTCTCTGTCGTTCTCTCTGCGTCCATACACTTTTCCTTAGCACTATCACATAACTTATTAAAATAAATTATATCTGTCCCTACAGCCTCTTTATTATACCACTCCAATATATCCTGCAAGGCACTTGCATATTGAGATACTATCATTAAAACATCATTTTCATCAGATTCTGTATTTTCTTTTTTTAACAATCGTACCTTCTCATAGGCCTGATACTCCCTTGCAGCGATAAGCATCTGTGTATTTTCTTCCGCATATAACTCAAAAAACATTTCTGAACATTCCTTATTTTCGGCATTTTGGATTACTTGTAAAACATCTGCTCCATTTTTTACAACGTAAGGAATTAAACCAGCTATTTTTACCTGAAGTTCTTTCAACTCTTTCTCTTTCCTATCCCGATTTTCTTTTCTCTTATTTATTTTTGTATTAATGGCTATCGTTATTAGCGCTATGATAGTTGGTGATATCCCTTTAAATATTTCCCATATATAATCAACAACTATATGTGTCTCTAAAAACTCTTGAAATGTCACTATATTTTTATCCCCTCTCATTACCTTCTGTTTAATTTTATATTTTCTTAAGAGATTATTATTAGAAAATGAAACTGACTAATATTCTCTGTTTAAAAGAATTTTTTATCAACTATAATTCTCGGATCTCCATAATAATCAATCCTTACTATATCCCCTTCCTTAATTCGTATTTCTTCATTAAGTCCATTTATATATCTATTTACAATTATCCAATCTCCATGTTTCATTATACTTCCTGCTTCTACAAATTGAGCACATTCACTTCCTTTTATGTAAATATCTGCATAGCTATTATCTAAAATAACAGCCCTATCGCAACATTTAAATAAAATTATTGCCCAAACTGATAGGGATATAATAAATACACTCTGCATAACAGCAGGATTAGTATTATGTACATCGGCAACTAAAGCAAAACCATATATAAGCCAAAGTATAAACACAAATATCATTTTTTTCTTTCCGTTCTTTAATAACTCTACTTTAGCTCTAGCACTTCTCCAAACTAATACAGTTGCTAATCCATTTATTCCTAAATAGATAATTTCTAAAATATAAAATACAAGCTTCGGCATTCCCATAAAATTAAATATTACTTTTATAAGCCATGCAATTACTAAACACACTAACATTATTTTATAATTTTTCATTATAATATCTAGAAAAGTTGTTAATGCTCTATATTTTATCTTCCAATAGCCTAATTTTTTATTTTTCTTTTTAAGATCACATTTGTTTTTTAACCATTGTAATAAAACTATCACTATAGGAACAACTACATAATACATGGTCTCATTATGAAATATTCGCCTTAAAAAGTTTTTAATAACTGTTATATATTCCAAATATTTATTCCCTCATAGACTGATTATTTTTACTTCATACAACATAATAAATTTATTTGAGTATGTCCAAGTTTTTATTTTCTTTATTTAATTTTGAATTTTCTACTTATTTATAACATCTTGAATAACATAATTTCATTTCAAAATACTCAAGTATTCTTCTACTATAATTACATTCTATTAAAAACACTTCGTGCCAAAATATTAGATACCACTTTAACTCTATATACATATTAAGTACCGTATATTTTCTTTTTTATATTTTCTTTTCATGGATTTTAATTAGATCTGCCTCCCAAAAGGCATAAAGAAATCCCCCCATCTATTCGATTATTTATATTTTATATATTACCCCTATTTATACGCAAAGTCAACATTCTTCGACATCAAAACGCTACTTTGCTTATCAAATAAAAAAGCCAGAACAGCCTCCCCTCCCCACTTCAAGGTTTCGCCATTCCAGCTCTATCTCATTTATTTTCTATTAACCACCAATCTATATATTCCCCTGCATATGCTCACAATCACGATAGCACTCACATATCCCAACGCCTCCAATACCAGATCAAAGAAATCAAAATGTCTCCAGACAATGAATATCCGAACCGACTGATCAAATAATGATATACACATACCAATGATCAGAAATGCAAACACATGCGCCCACTGACGTACAGACCAATACACAGCTATGCTGCCCCAGCCAAGGAAATCCCCCTTAATAGAAAAATAAATATATCTTGTCCAAAATCATCTACATACCATGCAATTACTTCTTCACTCTCCCCCCAACCACCACAGGTCTATATATAACTGTACACATTTTGTTCGCGATACCTTAATATTATCAAATTTTTAAATTCTTATCCTCTTCTTAATTATAAAAATAACTTTTAATATCAAATCAACCTAAAATTTGAATGACTATCTCGTTTTATCGCCCATATTTTTCCTATTTTTTCTAAAATATCTTTTCTTCAATCTGATTTCTCAAATCTTGCAAATATTTATATAATAATTCTTTACAAGAATAGTAATCCATATTAAATGCCTTTTCTGTTAACCCCTTCAAAATATCTTTCTCATTAATTTCAGTTGCTTTTAAAAATTGTCCTAATCCATAATGTGCAAAACAATTGCGCAACGATCTATTTTTCAGTGACTTATCTATATAAAAACATGTTTTATTTGCAAAATTTAATTCTTCTAAAAAATCGCATATATAATAGTATTGCAAATAAGCATACTTATATTTTTGAGGTATTTCTTCAATAAAATATTTATCAATAAACTCTATTATATAATTAATGCTACACAAAACACAAAATAACACCAATCCTAAATTACTTTTTAATTTTATTGGACTACTTTTGTAAAAATTATAATTTTGATATTTAATGAAATTATTTGTGTCATCATAAGCAAATGAATCTAACCCTTTTTTCAAAAAATAAGCAACAAGTTCACCAGTAACAATATTTAAATCTCTAATTTTAATACCCATTTTTTCATCTGATAAAATATTAAACGGCATATACATTGCACATAAAATTGTATTGCCACAAAATTTACCATTACAGTAATCTGTACCTACATTATAATAACCAATTACCTTTTCAATTAAGGTTCGGTTATTATAAAAATATTTATCACTTTCTTGAAATTTCATGACCAAAAGGTTTTCATATTCTTTATATGACATTTCAAACAATTTATGAGCTTGTCTTAATTTTATGTAATATTCTTTTTCTTTATCATTAAATCTTGGCGCATCTAATCCATTTTTTTTGCACCATTGTTCCGCACCATCTGCAAAAATTCCTAAATATGGCTGACACATCATCACATAATTACTATTAATATTTTTAGCGTTATTTTGCATATCAACTAATGTATATATAAATTTTGCGTCTGAATAAATTAAATCAAACGCTGCTTTTTGTACTTTATTTAGCACTTTTTATCTCCGTCTCGTTTTTTTTACAAATCATTTTGAATATATATTAGCATTATCTCCCTTATATACATAACACAAATAGAACTAATTTAAACAATATAACAAATGATTTTTCTATATCTTCAAATAATTCCTTTTACGTAAATCTCTTTCTTTTTTTAATTTGCTCCTGTATCATTCAAGAAAACCCATAGTCCATAATATAAAAGATTCACTTTATGCTATAGCATAATTCACTTTTCTCCTTTACTCTATATTTTTAAAAACAGATTTTATTGTTTTCTTAAATTCTTTATAGGTCATTTTATATCTTTCAATCAAATCTACATAATTTTCATTTATATCAATTTCTTTTATTATCTCTTTTCTTTCTTCTATAACATGATATATTTCTTCAATAATATTATACAGATTTTTCAATCTTGTAAGAGAGATCTTTTTATCTGCATATATTTCTTCACATTTTTCTGAAAACACAACATCAATACTATTCTCCATACATGACAAATGATAAATTGCTTTATTTAAATAAAAACACATTTCAATATAAAAAAATATATCTTCTTCATCTGAAATTCTTTTTATTTTTTTGCTATATGCTTTAGCCATCATTACATAATAGCAAACTTCGTTGTCAAATACATTTATCATATCTTTATCTTTTGGTATATCACTTCCTGGCCTATATTTTTTCATATAATCATATATATATTTTAATAGCAACGCACCAATTGGAATAATCGATAGGACCGCAATCGCAACCCATATTAAGGGATTACCATTTGCCCATATATTATCAATAGCAATAGACAATGTAACTAAACAAATTTCAACGGTTGCCGTTAGTTGAATATTCTTTTTTTCTTTTGTATTCCTTACAATAGCTTCAATATCTTTTTTTTGAGAAAAAGATTGCCATTCCACTGCATCATACTTATCTAATAAATTATTCATAAATTTAATTTCCTATTCTTTTTTTATAAATTAAGTCCATGGCATCATAATTTTTTAAAAAACTTTTAATATATCTTCTATTCTTTTCGTATTCCTCCACTTTCTTCCCCTCAGTCCATTTTAAAAGTTCTTTTTGTTTTGGTACCAAAACATCAGATAAATTGTCAATAATATCACATCTTTCTTTCAATTCATTTAATAACTCCATAGCTTCCTCTTGGTTTCCTGTATCTTTGTTAATTAGTGCCCTTACAATACTTTCATAGATGCAATTATATTTTTTCTTATCAAATCTCCATTCCATTGCCGCCCTATTTTTAATACGTACACCATACATTAAATAATTTACTGATTTCATGGAAGTTCGTGATTTTTTTGCAAGATATTTCTTCCCACGCCTTATATTTTTCCCTTCATCGCTCTTTCTATTATTCCCATAATACTTTCCTATATATTCTACACACCGTATAATAGCCTCATTTTTCTTATTAGTAATTTTGCTAATCTTTACGTACTTTGACATACTTTTTCTCCTTTATATTTTATTAAATTATTATTTTTTATAATATATTCTATATAACGCATAACAACCAAATTTATCATATCATGCATCCTTATAGTTTCAATAGCTTGCTGTTCTAATTACATTAATATATTATACTTCTTTATTTGTGGATTTTAATTAGACTAGCCTCCTAAAAGGCATAAAAGAACTCTCCCCCCTATTCGATTATTTATATTCAATATATTACCCCTATTTATACGCAAAGTCCATATCCTTCAATATAATAAAAGTCACACAACTGTAGGATTACAATACATGAGTTAAACCAGATAGGGATAAAAATAGATATGTATCGGCAGGAGTACAGATTTACTCCTGCTTTCGCCTTTATTCAGGCGGTTTGACGTGTAGTACGCTGCATATATTCCCTCTCCATTTCCCGCATTTCCTCGTCTGTGGGAATATCCACAATCCCGACATAGGAATAGTAAATGTCGATTTGCTGTGTCCGTTTCCCGTCCTTTTTCTCACGCTCATGGATTACGATTTTATCCACAAATGCGTTTAGGATTTCGGGCGTGAGTTCGTCAATGCGGGTATATTTCTTTGTGACGGCTATCAGCTTTGATACATTGGTGGTTTCCATGTCGGCTTCGCTGACTTCGGCTGTTAAGGATTCGATTTCCTGTTTTAGCTGTTCCTGCTCCGCTTCGTATCCGTCTGACAGCTTGCAAAAGCGTTCGTCATTCAGCTTTCCGTTGACATTGTCCTCGTAGATTTTACGGAACAGGCGGTCAAGCTCATCCATCCGCTTTTCGTCCTTTTCTATCTGTTTCTGCTTTGCAGACAGTTCGTATCGGCGTTCCGCAAGGGTGGTGTCTATCTGTTGTCGGATAAATACACGCTCAAACTGCTGCAGATAGGACAGGAAATGCTGAAGCTGTTTCAAAACCAACTGATTTAGTGCGTCTTCTCGGATATAGTGCTGCGTACAGTTCTGCGTGCGGCTCGTCCGCTTGTACTGGGAACAGCGGAAATGCGTGTATCTATTGGCAGTGGCAAGGCTTAGTTTTGCCCCGCAGTCGGCACAATAAAGCAGTCCAGAAAACATGCTCGTAATCCCGCTGTTGGTCGGTCTGCGTTTATTTTCCCGTATCATCTGCACCTTATCCCACACTTCCCTGTCAATAATCGGCGTATGGGCGTTCTCAATATATGCCCGCATTTCCTTTGCGGTTGGGATACGCTTCTTGCTTTTAAAGCCCAAACGGGTGGATTTGAAGCTCTCCGTACAGCCGATATACGCCACATTTTCCAGAATAGCAGCTACGGCTGACGGCTCCCAACAATACGGATTTTCCGAAACCCTCGCCACGCCGACGCCCTTTGACGCTTTGTAGGCTGACGGGGTAAGCACCTTTTCCTCCCACAAAATAGTGGCAATGGCTGACATTCCGTTTCCCTGCATACAGAGGAAAAATATCCTGCGGACAACCGCCGCCGCTTCCTCGTCCACAAGCCATCGGGTATTATCATCAGGATTGCGTAAATATCCGTAAGGCGGCGCACCCAGATGTTCGCCCGCAAGCCCCTTCGCTTTCTTGACTTCCTTTACTTTTTTGCTCGTGCTTTTGGGATACCACTCATTAAAAAGGTTGGTAAATGCGGCAAATTCGTTGCTCTCAAGGCTGCCCGTGTCCACATTGTCCATGATGGCGATAAAGCGCACCCCTGCTTCGGGATAAATGATTTCGGAGTATGAGCCGACCTCGATATAGTTCCTGCCAAAGCGGGAGAGGTCTTTTACAATGACCGTTGTTACAAGCCCCTTGTCAATATCCTCTGACATTTTCTTAAAAGAAGGGCGGTTAAAATTCGTACCCGTATAGCCATCGTCCACATAGTAGGTGGGATTTGGAAACCCGTGTTCCTTAGCGTACTTGAATAGATATTCTTTTTGATTTACGATACTGTTGCTCTCGCCTTCACGTCCATCGTCCTGACTCAGACGACAGTACAAGGCGGTGATTTCTTCCTGCTGTCTTTGCAATGCTTTCTCCTTTCCGACAGCAGACACGATAGTATGAAGTGTAGATACAGTATACCACGCCTGCGGTCAAACTTCAACGCTTTAAAGCGATAATCTTTCCGATATTTCTTAATCCTCATCATAACCCTCGGAATCAAAACTGTAATCTGCTGTGTCCCGCATGAATATCCTGCTGAGAAGCCCAAGCAAGTCCCTCCCGTCCTCTCGGAAATGTGCGGTCACTGTATATTCCGTGCCGCCGATTTTCTCGCAGAGCGTTGCCTGTTCAGGGATACGCATAAGGGGCATAATGTTTTCAGCAGGCGGCAGGGGCGGGTACACCCTATTCGGGTTTACCATTGAGATACCCTTATTTTCGTCTAAAATTTCCGTAAGTTCCTGTTCTGTCAGTCTGCTCATCGCAATGCGTCCTCCCTCTTGCGGTCTGTCCTGCCATTCTGGTTTGACCTTTGATTTTCAACCGTATCGTGGATTTGGTTCAAGCAGTCATCAATGTGGGCAGAGCGTTTTTCAATCCCGTCCGCATATTTCAGCCGCTTTCGCAGCTCCGTTATCCGTTCCGTCACCCCGTTTTTTTCTTCTCGGAGCGTTTCTTTCTCGGCGGGTGAAGCACGCCGTATCTTATTCTGCAAATGCCGCCGATAGTTGGTAAGCCTGTCCATTTCCGTCTGGTTCTTCTCCCTGTCGGCGTGCAAATCGGAGAGGGTGGAGATGTTATGCTCCGACATATAGCGTACCTGTGTGGTAATCTCATCCAGTTTCCGAAGCTCCTCTTTCATAAGCGGGCTTGTCGGCTTGTAGTCCGTGCCTTTGGGAAATATCCCCAACTGATAGCACCAATAGTAATACAACGCTAAGATTCCCCTTGTTTTCTGGTGCGGTTTCCAAGCCTTTTTATATTCTTCGGGCATATGGGGAGAGTAGGAAATCTTTGCTTTGTAGTTCCCATATCTTGCCCTTGTGCCTAAATGTGAACGGATAAAATCGGGCGTTAAGCGTTCATCAAGCGTATCTAATCTTGTGAAATGCTTATACTGCGGCAGCTTCATTTTCCAATGCCCGCCCGAAAAATCAACCTCGTAGCCTTTGTCGATTAGATACTTCATCATGTGCGGAATATCCCGACTGCCGCTGATTGCCTCCGCTAAATCTTCCAGATAGACGTTGTAGCGTGTCGGCTTGCCGCTCTTTTCATCCAGATACAGCGGTCTTGACGGTGCTTTCTTCGGGTTCTCAATCACCGATAATCCGTACTCTCTGCACAAGCGGTCTGACGTTTCCCTTAGCCGTTTCTGCTCCGATTTTGAGTAATTATATTTGCTCCCATCCAGATAGGAAACAGAGTTGAAGCAGAAGTGATTGTGGAGATGCCCCCTGTCAAGGTGGGTGACAACGATTATCTGGTACTTGTCGCCCCACATTTCCCTCGCAAGTTTTAAGCCGATTTCGTGGCATTGTTCGGGCGTTACTTCGTCTGGCTTGAAGCTCTGGTAGCCGTGCCAAGCGATATACCCGCCTGTCTTCTGGTACTGCTTTTTCGTTAGAATCATCTGCTGTAACGCTGTTTCTTTTAAACAGTTGATGGCGGAAACAAACTCTCCATTGTCCGTTTTCTGTGGATTCTTCACATAGGAGAACACGTCAAAGAAGTCCTGCATCTCCTTATTCGGCACGGTCTTTTCTGGGTTTTCCACATAAGAAATTAAGTCTTTCAACCGTCCTTCGATGTGCCAGAGGCTCGTTGCCGCCATATCAGACTGCCCCCTGTTCCGTCAATTTTTCCATGTCAAACTGCTGTGGGAGGGTATAATTCCGTTGCAGTTCCAAGATAAAATCCTCAATCTCCCTGCATATTTCATCAGCGGAAGGGGCGTAGGGGATACACTTTTTAAAGGCTACGTGTACTTCGTAAAGCGTGCCTAATAGTTCCCAAAATTCTTTCTCTGGCTGTGGCTGCGGTGCGTTTCCCCTGCATAACTGACGCATAAATTCTGCGGTGGACAGACCGCAGGCGGATGAATACTGCTTTAATTTTTCATGTTCTTCTTCGCTCAATCTAAAAGTAATGCATACTTTTTCTGATTTTTCTCTACTCATTTTTCTTAATCCTCCAGTTTTATTTTTCCTTTTATCGGGGTAGCTAGGGGTTGTCCCCTAAGTTAGTCCACACGCCTTTAGGGTGTGGATTGGATTGTGGCTGACACAATCCGATGCTCGCTATCTCTGTGGACAACTCCGCAGAGCATTTTTCTGTGTAACGGCTTTCTTAATGCCTGCCTTTACCCTCCGAAAAGGAAATCCTATGTCCTTTCCACCTCCGTTCTGGATTTTATTGCCTTTGACTTTTGGATAAATGAAAAAGCCGCCACACTGCATCACGAACGACAAGAGGATTCCCTCCCGCTCTGATTCGCAATGCTATGTAGCGGCTTTGAAATTCAAAACCCATGTCAGCCTTGCCGATTGGCTGACATTTCAATCTTATATCTATGTGCTTATTTAATTTTCAATCTTCCAATTTCCCCATTGGTATTTCAGAATACCATAGCGGCAATATGGCTGTCAAGATTTTGCACAAACTTTTTAGTATTCTCTATGGACAGGGATTTTATTCACTTATTCTAAAATTGGGTGGGAGAATTTTATCCCCCACCCAATAGCCCATAAGAAAGCATGCTGTATTAGATGACTATAAAATCTTCCGCAACTTTTTTCTAAGATGGTCTAACCGTGCATAGATAGCACCCGTCGTTAAATGCACAAGCGGGGCAATCTCTTTTGTGGAATACCCTTTCATTTTCAGCAGAACGATTTGCAGTGTACGCCTGTCCACCGTAAGTAATGCCTGATACAGATTTTCATCTTCGATTTCATCCAGTAAATCTTCAACGGTCTTTACTTCGGCTGACTGTTCCCTGTCTGCCATTCCCTCAAGGTATTCCCCGAAATCGCTTGTCCAATGGTAAAACCGCCTGTTGGAATTAAAGTCTGCCCTGTCGTCAATACGGATTTGTTCGATGGTAGCTTCATCAACTCCATGTTCCCGCAACACTTTTTCCTCGGCTTCTTTCCAGATACGCCACTTCCTGTCCTCACGTCCGTTGTTATATGCCATTCTTTTTTCCTCCAATCAATCTGAATCTTTGAAAACATAAAAATCCAGATTGAAAGGCGGCGAACGACACTTAACACCAATAATAGTCCTGCGGCACTTTCCAACCAAAAACGACAAAAGAAAAACCGCAAAGGCTTTGTGACCTTTACGGTTATGGGAAATACTAATTCTGTTGTATGGAGATTGTACTTCTACCTTCATGGTGGGAAGTACCGTTGCACTGGCAGGGATTTTTTTAACTGGCTTCCCGCCATTCCCTGATGTGCTATGTATAAATAAACTTTGCTTTATATAAGCAGATGGGCAACCGCCCGAAAAAAGGAACATAAAAACCCTCCAAATTTAAAAACAAATTCAGAGGGTAATTTAGGGTATAACAAAATAACCCACCCGAATATCGTTTTTTTTATTTGGTGAGTTTGTTCTTTCAA